>ERZ791625.1543-NODE-1543-length-11485-cov-3.802275_pt1 | contig 11485 bp, 7 predicted proteins | sample MGYA00510267_ERZ791625 | MGnify/ENA primary metagenome ERZ791625 (study PRJEB30046, sample SAMN00715229) | human gut metagenome | study: EMG produced TPA metagenomics assembly of the A metagenome-wide association study of gut microbiota in type 2...
TTCCCCTGTCCCGCTCGAACCGGTAATCAACACAGACATATCTGTCGGAGCAACCAGACGTACATGCTCGTAGAGCTGGCGGGCAGCTTGGCTCTGTCCCTCCACATACTGGCTACGCGTTCCTCCCGACGGTTCGGGACGTTTGGCTGAACGCGTAGGGCGTTCCAGTTCGGTGGCAGAAGCAACCGAACCTGTTTCCGTCTTTATCACATCCTTGATTTTGCCTAAAAGTTCTTCCGGGTTCAACGGTTTGGCAATATAATCGGACGCTCCTAACTTGATGGCTTGCACGGCGGTTTGTATCTCCGCATAGCTGGTCATCATAATCAGGGGAATTACAAAATTATTTTCTTTTATCCATTTCAACAGATCGATTCCATCCCCGTCCGGCAAACGCAAATCAGACAAGATCAAATCGAAAGAGGCATCCTCTATCCGGCTTCGTGCATCCGAAACCGATGATACCGAACTGACTTCGAAGCCTTTCCTTCCCAGCCAGGTTTTCAGCATCAACGAGAATGTTATATCATCTTCTAAAATCAGGATAGACGGCATATTATTCTTTTTTGTTTCGTACACAAAGATAACTAAGAATTGATAATTGACAATGGACAATGGACAATTAAATACCGCTTGCCGCAATTATCAATTGTCCATTGTCAATTCAAAATGCCCAAGTTGCCTTTTTCCACGCCCCCTCGAACGGACCTTGCTTGAATTTCTTCAACCACCAATGGCAGAAACCTAACTGGAGGATGAACAACAGGACGCCGACTCCAAAGCTGGCTGTCGTGCCTAAAACATTATAAAGTGACAAACCGTAACCGAAATAGATAAACGATCCTATAATAGACTGTGTCAAATAGTTAGTTAAACTCATCTTTCCATACGGCACCAAACCGTGCAGCATTTTATGGGTCGAAACTTGTTGCCACAGGAAGACAAAACAAGCGACCAACACACACATGAAAGAGAAATTGCGGAAAGAGGAAACCACCGTGTTCATCGGAGTCAGCATCGCCTTGTTGGAGATCATATCCGGAAGGGAAGCCGTAATGAAATACAACGGGACAAAGCAAACCGCACCGATAACCAGCGTCCGCATCCAGAAAACCCGATGTTCGGACAGGTTGGCAAACAACTGTCTGCGTCCCATCAGCATACCCAACAGGAACAAAGAGGCAGTCTGGAAAAAACGTCCATACCCCCATGCCCACAACAGGCTGAACAACTGGCCGTCCCAAAGGTTGGACTTAACCATCGCCCAGAAATCCGGCTGCGAAAGGAACGGATACATACGTTGGCTATGAACACGCCAAACGCCGGCTGCCGGCACATAGTCAGGATTTATCATCGCATAGAAAAACTTGCCGAGTTCGAGAGGCTGGAGCATCAGGATAATAGCGGCAATGAGGATCGCTCGGTCGCTCCATCTGCAGACTAACACGAGCACCACGCCAATTATAGAATAAAGGACTAATATGTCGCCGGGGAAAAACGCCCCGTTGAAACAGCCGATAATGAACAAAAGGAAAAGCCGCCACAGGAAACGCAGACGGAAGTCTTTACCTTTCTTCGCCTGATTGTTATATTGAATAAAAAAGCTGAATCCGAACAGCAGGGAGAAAATCGCGTAAGCTTTCCCGGAAAAGAGGAAAAACAATGTTTCCCATATTCCTTTATCCATCGCCTCCATAAAAGCCGAAGAAGCTGTCGGGAAGTCATAAAAATTAAAATGTTCGATGTTGTGTAGTAACATAATAGCCATAACGGCAAAACCGCGTAATGCATCCACCACCTCGATACGAGGCGACTTAGCCAAAAGTCCATGCTCCATTGATAATGATTTAGATTTTTAATTTATGATTTTACAAAAGACAAAAGTAGATAAAGAAGTCATATAAAACAAAAAAAGCACCATTTAGGCGCTCTTTTTGTTTGCAGACTTAAAATAGATACTCGAACATACTTTAAAACGGTTTTTTTAATGTAGAAACGTCCACTTCCGCTTCTTGCTATAAAAGAAGCGAATATCGTGCCAAACTCAGCCTGACACACAGCCTGTTTTTGTAAACTCTTCTATTCTAACAGAGAAGTCGCCCAGAATGTTTTACTGAAGCTATTTATTACAACGTCACGAATGGGGAATTGTGGACATATATGGGGAATTTTTCTACAGATACCGTTCCACAGCCTGGCCCACAACAACACCCGCCTGCCGGATCACTTCAAATAAAAGCCGCTTCCAACCTTCGTCTGTCAGTGCCTCGTCGTTCTTCTCAAGGATTCTCAGTTGGGCTACCAAATCGGAAGCTCCCAACATGGTGAAAAGCGGGATTAGCTTATGGGAGATTTTGGCAGCCTGTGCACGGTCGGTCTTCTCCAAAGCTTGTTGTAGCAACGAAACGCTCTTGTTCGTCTCCTCGGCAAAAGTCCGGATAATGGAAGCGGAAGCTTCTTTGTCTTCGCCAGCAAAAGCAGTAAGCGAATCAAAATTGAATTCAGGCGACACCTCGGCTTGTATATCCGCTTGCAACAGGTTATTCAACAAAGCGATCAACTGCTTAGCCGTGAAAGGCTTATTTAGGAATCCGGTAAAACCGACTTCCAAATAATGTGTATTCTCGTTTTCCACACTGGCTGAAAGCGCGATGACAGGCACAGTATCTGTACCGGGGACACCCGACGAACGAATGACGTTAAGCAGGCCGTACCCATCCATGCCCGGCATCTGTATATCGGTTATGATCGCGTCGAAAGAACTATTACGCAAAATATCGACCACGGCAAACGGATTTGAACAACTGGTGACCTCCACATGGTTCCGTTTCAAAAACTCTTCCGTCAGTGCCAACTGCAACGGATCGTCATCGACCAGCAAACAAAAGATTTCGCGCCCTTCGAACCCCCCGGTCTCCGTTTCGTCTTCCTCCTCTATGGCAGGCGTGGCATGCAACGTCTGCACTTCCGATTCCCGCAAAGGCAGGACAATCGTAAAATCACTTCCTTTTCCCGGAACACTCTTTAGCGACAAGGTTCCTCCCATCAGTTCAATCAGCTTGCGGGTGATGGAAAGTCCGAGACCGAAACCTTCTTCCTTTTCGGTTCCCGACAGACGGGCAAACTCGCCGAAAATTTTTTCCTGTTCTTCTTCCGGAATCCCGACACCGGAGTCGGAGACAGTAATTGTCAATTGAGAATTGAGAATTGACAATTTGACTATCAAAACGATACGACCTTCATGAGTAAACTTGACAGCGTTAGACAATAGGTTGCTGACTATCTGGCGGAGGCGTATCGGATCACCTGAATAGATGCGATCCATCCCTTCCTCCTTCATATTCAGAACAAAAGCAAGTCCTTTCGCCTCGGCTATCGGGCGGAAGCTCCCGTATATTTCATTAAAAAGCGTACGTACGCTGAAAGGCACGTTCTGTATCTCCATCTGCCCCGATTCCAATCGATGAAAATCAAGCAAACCGTTCACCAGAGAAAGGATATGATTGGCCGATCCAGTCATATTTTCCAAATAATAACGTTGCCTTTCGTCCGGACGACGGCGCAGCAGCAGTTCTATATAACCGATTATGGACGAGAGCGGCGCACGGATATCGTGGCTGATCGTCAGCATCAACTTCTCCCGGCTATGGAGCAGGTCTTCAGCATATTGCTTGGCTTTCTCCAATTGCAGCCGATAATACTGGCTCCTGGAGATATCACGCGTGATCAGAATGATAAAGACCACCACGATAATCAGCGACAGGATAGCGATGCCGCCAATGAGATAAGAGGTTTCGCGCAGCACCTCCTGTTTCTTCACAACACGCTCCATCGACGCGTTCATCTCCTCTTCTTCTATATCGCGCAACATCTGGTTGATTCGGCTCGTGATGATGCTATTATTATAACGCAAGTTAGCGGCACGCTCTAAAAGCTGGTCGACAAGCTGTTTACGCTGATCGGCCACACTGTCCTGCAAATTTTTCAGGACCGTCACGATCGTGTCTGCCGGGTTGAAGGAATTCACCAACGTATCAGTCACGATCTGCCGGGTCGTATTCACGATAACAGTCGAATCCTCTTTAGGCGGTGAGAATGCATCGGCGAGCCGGCGGAAAAAGCCACGGTGCTTATGGGGCTGAGGAGTTTTCACGGAATCCTGGTGCACGATCACGCGCTCCTGTATTTCGACCTGCCGGATCATCGTATCTTGCCGGGCGATCACCTTCTCGATGTTTTGGGTATACAGATGTTCCGCGTTCGTCTCACGCCAGGTTTCCAACAGGCGGCGCGTGTTCCAACGCTTCTGCTCGATCAACATATCGATCGTGTCGATCTTGGGATATAGTGCGGGATTCGACACTAATGTACGCAAGGAATCCATATTCTGCAAAGCCTTGTTCAGCGTGCGGTTGAAATGCTTGATTTCCCCCTGTGGAAACCCGACCATTTGTCCGAGCGCTTCGCTTTCGTAGAGTAACGACAGAGTGTTGGTCACGAGATAAACCTTCTCCCTCGATTTGTTGTTCGGGTCGTCTTCGCCAGCAAACTGTTCGATAATGTTATAAATATAAACGACCGAACACACGGCTATCAGGATCAATAACAGGTATCCCAATATGACTTTACTTGTAATATGTCCATTCTGTGCGCTCATTAGTCTTTTCTATAAGCTATTTTCCATTTGTCCAACATAACGAAATCCGCTTTCTTCAATCCAACCTTCCAGAACGGGACAGGTTCGTCGTGATCACCGAGAAACATACGGTCACGAACGGCAAAAGCTGGGTTGGTCAGGGCCAGTGTGGAATCGGATACCGAAGTCCGGACACCGGCAATATCCAATACCGTATGGAACACACTGTTCGTGCTGACCGGATAAGCCCCGTGAGAGATCGCCATCCGGTATTTCTCCGGAAAAACGGTCCGATAATCGTCCGAGAACCAGATGATATACGGGATATGGAGCTGATAATAAGTCGGTATAGGCGAAGCATGCAGGTAACGAGCACGTGCATCATCGAAAATATCTTCTCCGTGATCGCTCAGATAAAGCATCGACGCACAAACCTCCTTCTTTTTCAACATGTCGACGATTTCTCCCAAAACATAATCCGTATAACGGATCGAATTGTCGTAAGCATTACGCAGTTCCTTCTTATAGGATTGGCGGATGCCTTCGGCCTTATCCGGCGTATAAATCCGGAACTCAGCCGGATAACGCTCATGATAATTGAAATGCGACCCGTATGTATGGAGGACGATAAACATATCCTCGTCCGATTTATCCAGTTCCTTTTCCAAATACGGCAAAAGGGCGGCATCATACAATGAGGTCAGATACGATCCGGTGTTGAACGTGCTCATATCGATAAACGTATCAGCCTCCCGGTAGAAAGCCCCGATCATCGAAGTAGTCAGTTTCTGATTGGCAATGACAAGCGTACGGAAACCTGCTTCCTTGAAAGCGGTAACGATGCTTTTCTCGTCATATATCACGCCATAGTTTTCCGCACTAGCGGCAGACAGGATGATCGGAACACTTTTGTGCGTATTGTTGGATTGCGTCACAACATCCGTAAAATGTATCAGACCATCGAGTCCTTCCATACGCGGAGTCGTATTGCGTTCATATCCATACAAGCTCCATTCCATAGCCCGCGAAGTCTCTCCCACCACAAGCACGTAAATCTCGCGCTTGCTATCCGCCTGTCCCGTCCGGACCGAGTTGAACCTGAAATCGGCAGAAGAGATGGAATAGTTGGCGTTTTTGTTCGATTTGGTAATCGCAAAATAGAGATTATAAAGCGCATTGACCGGATAAACATCGTTCTTGAGCGAGAAACTGTGCTTTTGCCAAGAAGGCAGGAAACAGAGCAGCACCCCCACTCCGAAAAGCCCCAAGCTTCTGGACGCCCACCGCTTGCGGAACACGGCGGTCAGCCTGTCTTTCATGCGGATTGAACGCGTGGCCAGCCACAAGGTAGGAAGCGTATAAAAGAAAAAGACGCAAACGATGACAAGAAAAATATTTCCTAATAATTCGCTTGCTTCGGAAGCATTCGAACTTGTCAGGTTCAAGAACATGTCCACGGCTATCACCGACTCGCCGAAAAGATACAACAGGACCAACTGGCCTCCGTCCAGTATGATTTTCGGCAACAGACACCAGACCACCACTCCGGGTTTACGCGCCAGCAGCAGAACTCCCATCCAGAACGCCAACGGCATGACGATAGAAGCAAGGCCCACCGGAACAGGTAAAGGCTCTGTGAACAGAAAAACACAGTTCGGAATGATGAAAAGCAAGCCGAACAAGAAATATAAGTGTTCCTGTGAAGATATCCAACGCAAAATATTAGTAAAGTACCTCATTGATTTTTGCCTAAAAAGCCTAATTTTATCAACTATTCTTATCACTATTCCACAACAGCACTGCTGTAACCGACAAAAATAAACGTTATCCATCACATACACATACAGAAGAAGCACAAAAAAAGTTATTTCAAGGTCTCCCGTAGAGGCGAGGTTCTACTCCGCCCATGAAAACAATGTCTGCCTTGCCCGATATCATTTCGTCAGCAAAACAGCCACTCCCCAGTTTAAATAGAAACGTTAAAAAATATCACCCGCTATAGTAATTCCAAATATATGGGGTACTAATCCGATTTACATGGGGTCGTAATGACATTTTGATATTTTAAAAATCATGCAAATGCTTTCAATAATCTTGCAATATGCCGGTAGCAGAACTTTGTTGCTTCCGACTATCGCTTTTTATTTTTAATTTCGGGCAACCGAAAAAGGGAAAGATTATTTAAAATCATCAATAATAATTAAGGTAAAGACAAAATGAAAAGACAAATCATGCTGCTATCGGCTTGTACGGTCGCTTTGCTGAGTGCTTGTTCGTCGAACACGCGTATCGCAAACGAAGTATATGCCCCTGCTGCCAAAAACGAATTACGGGCGCCGGCAACACCGCTGGTAACGATCGACCCGTACACCAGCGCCTGGTCGTTTGCCGACCGCCTGAACGAAGAAAGCGTGCGCCACTGGACCGGCCGTAACTTCCCGCTATTGGGAAGCCTGCGTGTAGACGGTGTTTCATACCGGTTCATGGGAGCGGACAAAGTAGAGGTGACGCCGGTTATCGGTACGGCGGCTTCCGGCTTATGGGAGGCGACCTACACATTCGAGCTGCCGGAGGGAGAATGGACCGCCGTCGATTACGAGACAAAAGGCTGGAAAACAGGCAAGGCGGCATTCGGGACAGACGATAATCCGTATCGCTCCACTCCCTGGCAAGACGGCGACATCTGGGTACGCCGCTCGTTCGACTGGCCTGAGGGGACGGATAAGGAAGATCTGTTCCTGCTATATTCGCACGACGACAACATCGAGTTGTACATCAACGGTAAGCAGGTGGCCGTAACCGGCAACGGGTTGGATTACGACCTGCTGAAGGAAATCCCGCAGGAAGTGGCCAACACGCTCAAACCGACGGGGAACATCCTGGCTGCCCACTGCCGCAACAACGGAGGAGGTGCATACGTGGACATGGGAATCATGAAGAAGGTAAAACGGGGAGACACGTTTGACAATAAAGCGGTCCAGACGGCGACCACCGTCATGCCGACACAGACGTACTATACGTTCGAATGCGGCCCTGTCGAACTGGATTTGATCTTCACTGCTCCGATGCTGATGGACGACCTGGAGGCCATGACCGCCCCGTACAATTATATCACGTATCAGGCCCGTTCGTTAGATGGTCGGACACACGAAGTCCAGTTATACCTCGAAGCGACCCCTCAATGGGCTGTAAACACGACAGATCAACCTGTCACCTTCGAAAAGATCGAAAAAGACGGGTATGTCTATCTAAAGACCGGCTCTGTCGACCAGGAAGTTTTGGGCAAGAAGGGAGACGACCTTCGCATCGACTGGGGCTATTTCTATCTTTCAGCCGCGCAATCTCCGGACGTGACAGTCGCCATTGACGAATATTACGCTGCCAAGAAAGCATTCATGGCCGACGGCAGACTGTCCGGCAAAGCGGAGAATGTGTCTCCGGATATGGAAAAACAGATGACGGTCCTCGCCTACTCCGACAACCTGGGCAAGGTAAACGAAAAGACCGTGTCAGGGCACTTGTTGATCGGATATGACGATCTGTATGCGATCCAGTATTTCAATGACAACCGGATGGCATACTGGAAGCACGACGGGCAGACGGACATTTTCGATGCCTTCGCCAAAGGCCAGAAAGAGTATGCCGGAATGATGAAACGGTGTGCGGACTTCGACGGACGCCTGATGCAGGAAACAGCGGCCGCCGGCGGACAAAAATATGCCGAGCTGTGCGCCCTGGCCTATCGCCAGGCCATTTCCGCCCATAAGTTAGTGACAGACAAGGAAGGCAACCTGCTATTCCTGTCGAAAGAGAATTTCAGCAACGGTTCGATCGGGACGGTCGATATCACCTACCCTTCGGCGCCGCTGTTCTTATGCTATAACCCCGAGCTCCTGAAGGGGATGATGAACCCGATCTTTTACTACAGCGAAAGTGGCAGATGGAACAAGCCTTTCCCCTCACACGATGTCGGCACGTATCCGCAGGCTAACGGACAGACCTACGGCGGCGATATGCCGGTCGAAGAATCCGGCAATATGCTGATCCTCGCAACGGCCATCGCGATAATCGAAGGAAATGCGGATTATGCGGCCAAACATTGGGATGTGTTGACAACCTGGGTCGATTATCTGAAGAAAGAAGGTCTCGACCCGGACAACCAGTTATGCACGGACGATTTCGCCGGTCATTTCGCTCACAACACCAACCTGTCCATCAAAGCGATCATGGGGATAGCCGGCTACGGCAAGATGGCCGGAATGTTGGGAAAGAGGGAAATAGCGGATTCTTATCTGGCGACAGCTCGTGAAATGGCTGGCAAATGGATTGCGATGGCAAAAGACGGGAATCACTATAAGCTGACCTTCGATAAGTCCGGTACATGGAGCCAGAAATATAATTTGGTTTGGGACCGCTTGTTAGATCTGAATATATTCCCTTCGGAAATAGCTGAAACAGAAACAGCTTACTACAAGACCAGACAAAACAAATATGGTCTGCCGCTGGACAACCGCGAAGATTATACCAAATCCGACTGGATTCTGTGGAGTGCCTGCCTGACCGGCAATACGGCCGATTTTGAAACGTTCATGCTTCCGGTCTGGAAATACGCCAACGAAACGACCTCACGCGTCCCGTTGAGCGACTGGCATTACACTTCTGACGGAACACAACGTGGATTCCAGGCCCGTTCAGTCGTCGGCGGCTACTATATGCGATTGCTGGAAAAACGGCTGAAGAAGTAATTATGATGGTAGCGTGTCGAAACTATCCTGTTCCCGCGCTTGACGCGGGATCGCATTAAAACCGGCCCTATAAAAATCTGATTGATAAGGTCTGTCCTTTTGCGTCCCCGCATCAAATGCGGGGATAAGGAGGTTTCGACACACTTCCATCATAATTCTCCTCACTTCCTCGCTACCTTCTGTATGATACCAAGAAACTCTTCATTCGTCATCCGGATATCCGGTTCCTTATAATTCACGTAATCTTCAAAATAATCGCTGGCGATATCTGCCACGATCTCAGAGCCGTCCAACCCGAAAGAACTCACCAACTTCTCCACCTTGCCACGAATCTGGCGGATCACCTGCAAGCGGTCTTCGTAACGGTCCGGTTTTTCCAGCTCCGTCACATGCTCGTTTCGGGCAATCAGATAAACGGTCGTATAAAACTTGTCCACATCTCCGAAAGCCGGGATAAACAGAGCTTTCTTTTCCTCTGGCAACGCAACCAGTGTTTCCTGAATTTTTGTCATTATTGTGTTTATTTTAATTGGTTGGCGAAGATAGTACATTCCGTTCATAGATAAAGTCTATCCCGCGATAAATAATATGCATTTCATTCTATGAACAAATTTCGAGCAGGGAATGTTAGAATAGTAGAAACAACATAAAACAGATTGATTATGCTTACATTATGTCTCAGTTTATTATTGTTGATAACAAATAATAGTAATAATAGTCAAATAACAGATAAAAAAGAAAAAGTTATGAAATTTGAATTAATCCAGTTACCCTATGCAGCCAACGCGCTGGAACCGGTTATAAGTAAAGAAACGATTGAGTTCCATCATGGCAAACATTTACAGACTTATGTAAATAACCTGAACAACCTCATTCAGGGAACCAAGTTCGAAAACGCTACATTAGAACAGATCGTGGCAGAATCCGACGGTGCTATCTTTAACAATGCTGGACAGACGCTTAATCATAATTTGTACTTCACCCAGTTCTCCCCCTATGGCGGTGGCAGACCGACCGGCGCCCTCGCCAAAGCGATCGACGCGACTTGGGGATCGTTCGAAAACTTCCAGAAAGAATTCGTAGCTGCAGGAACCGGTTTATTCGGTTCAGGATGGGTATGGCTGGCTAAAGATAAAGACGGAAAACTCTCAATTACCAAAGAAGCTAACGGTAGCAATCCGGTTGCTCACGGATTGAAACCGATTCTGGGATTCGATGTGTGGGAACATGCCTACTATTTGGATTACCGGAACCGCCGTCCCGATCATTTGAACGCTTTATGGAAAATCATCGATTGGGATACCGTTGGCAAAAGATATTAAAGCTCTTTAAACTCCAGATAAAAGCCGCCCGGCAACATACCGGACGGCTTTTTTATTTACAAAATGACTGGAACTCAAGCAATATAGTAATATTTCCAATTATAAGGGAAAAATGTTCAATAACGGAATGGAATAAATAGCATACCTTTGTTATATAATCAATAAACAAGAATATAAACCTCAATTAATAAGGAGAATAAACATGAAAGTACAAGAATTGACAAAAACGGAATTTCTGAAAAAAGTAGCGAACTACGAAGCCAGCCCCAACAAGTGGGTGTACAAAGGAGACAAACCTTGTATCGTGGATTTCTATGCCACCTGGTGCGGACCTTGTAAGATGGTCGCTCCTATCTTAGAAGAATTAGCAGAAGAATATGCCGGAAAAATCGATATTTATAAGGTAGATACGGAAAAAGAAGAGGGATTGGCCGCCTCTTTCGGTATCAGAAGTATTCCTCCTTTTCTGCCCAATGAACGGGCAACCGCAGATGGCAAAAGGGGCAATGGGAAAGGCCGACTTCAAAAAAGCTATAAATGAGGTACTTTTGAAGAAAGAATAACAATATCCCAACATAAACAGAAAGCCCTCTCCGAGTTCCGAACAGAGTTCGGAGAGTTTTTAGAAAAAAAATATTACACATTATGCCCCCAAACTATTGCATATTAAAAAATAATACGTACCTTTGCACCCGCAATCGAGAGAGATTGATACTGATAAAAAATGAATGCCTCTTTAGCTCAGTTGGCCAGAGCACGTGATTTGTAATCTCGGGGTCGTT
>ERZ791625.1545-NODE-1545-length-11462-cov-21.072236_pt1 | contig 11462 bp, 6 predicted proteins | sample MGYA00510267_ERZ791625 | MGnify/ENA primary metagenome ERZ791625 (study PRJEB30046, sample SAMN00715229) | human gut metagenome | study: EMG produced TPA metagenomics assembly of the A metagenome-wide association study of gut microbiota in type 2...
GTTCTGAACCCATAATCAAGCCTTATAACCTATGAAAGTCTTAAGTTATCCATAGTAGAAAGAACATTTAAAAAACTTCTTCAAAAATGTTTTTAGCTACTACCACAGTATTTCCTTCAGGAATTGAGGAATAGAATCCTGTTTCTTTAGTCCATGCTTCTTCCAAGGTATAAAAATCAAGTTCCTCCGGTTGCTTTCCATCCAGGACACAAGCTAAATAATCAAAATAAGCCTTCCATCTCATAAAATAAAAATCTTTCAAAATGCCATTCCATTCTTTATGAGCATAATCACGAAGTCCGCCTTGATCTGCCGCTACACGATTTCCCCATGTAGTAATCTGAACACGTGCATTCCATTCGTATAATGCTTTTTCTTCCTGGGTCTGTCCTGCTGAACGTGCCGCTTCAATCCAAGTTCCAACCTTGAATTCTTTCCGGGTACCCAGCAAGTGGTCTTGCAATAGAATAAGATGCAGAAAATGCTGTGAAGCCAACTCAAATACTTGCTTGTCTCCTGCCCGGAACGCAGCCGTTACCACTTTTTGCATCAAACGCCCCTTTTCTGCCAATGCCTGCCGTAGCACATCCACCAAATCGAACTCAAAATTATTATTACCCTGATATTTATCAGCCACAGAAACCATCAGTCGGGCAGCCTCTATCACATCCTGCGGATTATAGTATTCTTTCATCTCCGACCAACTGGATACCTGATATACATCCAACCCCGGACGAGCACAGAATACAGACTCATGCGTTCCCTGTTGTATCTTCTCCTTGGGACTATTATAAATACCGTTACCCAATAAATCCCAAACTTGTTGCAAAGCCTCATCCTCTACCCCATAACGAGCATATACGTATCCTTTCAACCACTCATCACGAGTAAACCGATGTTCACGCCACGGCAATTCCATCACCAGCTCATACATAACCGGATTGTTCTCAATACCTTCCGGAGTCATCCCTACTCCACGCAATGTCCTTCCGGCATGAACATCTGCTTTCGCGTCATAAAAGCCATCAATCAGCGCATCCATTTTACCATGAAGCCCAATGTTACCACCAAAATTCAACAACATGCAGTACACCCACCCATGCTGCCCGTATCCTCCTTTGCGACACCACTCTGACGCCGGGTCTCCCCATTGCGGACGGCATTCGCTATGCAAGTCCAAGACTAACAGGTCTCCTGCTTCCAGATGCTCTATCATCGGAGTACGAGGATTGTCCTGCCATGCCTGAGCCACCCACACAGCATCCGGATTTGTTTTTTTCATGGCTTTCATGATGGCTTTACCGGCTGCATCCAAATTTACTCCTTGAGTACTTCCCCCTTCATGAAACGGATCAATAGCGTAAAAACCAGTTTTTCCATACAGTTTTGTCAGTTCTCTATAATACAAAGCAGAGATTTCTTCAAAGCGTTCATCCTCCGGCTGTAAAAAGGCAGGACGATGATAGCTGCACCAAAATCCGGGATCAGCAACATTCAATCCTAATTTCTCCTTTGCATTATGAGGAACCATGCCACAATATCCCGGCAACACAGGTTCGATGCCATATTCACGCATTCTTTTTACAATCTTCTTCTGAAGTTTTTCCTGACGGGTATACCAACTTTCAGGATTAGGTCCTCCCCATCCTTCCAGATTATTCATCAACCACCAAGCTGTAAAACCCGGTCCGGCTACAAATTCATTAATTTCATCCTTAGTATATCCCAGTTTTAGAAGTACATTTCTCCAAACCGACTCAGTCCCTGTCAATGCCAGGGAAAGATTGATACCGTGAAGCGCCATCCAATCTATCTCCTTTTCCCAACGCTCCCAGTCCCCAAAAGCCATGGAATAAGAGAAAGTACAATAATTCAGATCATAACGATAGGGCAGATCCGTTTCATGCCGTTCCTTTTTAGTCACAGGAGGCAAAACAGCAGGCAGTTTTGCAGTCATTCCATTCCAAGAAAGATGTATGCCTGCATAATATTTCAAATACCAATTCAATCCGGTAGCAATATTTACATAGTCATTACCCCGGATAATTACTTTATCACCTTTCTGATCGAGTTCAAAAAAATCGGTTTCCGATTTCTGACGTTCAATAATAAATTTGGAGGAAGCTCCTTTGTCGATGCGCTCTAATAATCCTGTAACAGGAGAAGAAAATAAGTTGCTTGTCATCCATAACAGCACAAACAACAATCGTAGTTTTTTCATCATATTATTAAGGTAACGGATAACACCAATTAAATAAAAAACAGAACAGCCCCCTCGCCTTTAAAGGGAGGAAGGCTGTATTAGTATTATTACGGAATTATTTAATTATTTACAATTTCCAAGGCAACGCGGCTTCAACTGCTTGAAGAAGTCATTACCTTTATCGTCCACCAAGATGAATGCCGGGAAATCTTCCACTTCAATTTTCCAGATAGCTTCCATACCCAATTCCGGATATTCCACACACTCAATGCTCTTGATATTATTCTGAGCAAGGATAGCAGCCGGACCACCAATAGAGCCCAGATAGAAACCGCCATACTTCTTACAAGCATCCGTTACCTGCTGGCTACGATTACCTTTTGCCAACATTATCATGCTACCGCCATGTGACTGGAACAAATCCACATACGGGTCCATACGTCCTGCTGTAGTGGGGCCCATAGAACCACAAGCCATACCTTCCGGAGTCTTTGCCGGACCGGCATAATAGATAGGATGATCTTTGATATACTGCGGCAAATCTTCGCCACGATCCAAACGCTCTTTCAATTTAGCATGAGCGATATCGCGACCTACAATAATGGTTCCGTTCAATGACAGACGGGTAGCTACCGGATACTTGGTCAATTCTTTCAGGATATCCGCCATCGGTTGGTTCAAATCAATCTTAACCACATCGCCTTCACCGGCTTCACGGAGTTCTGCCGGAATCAGCTCACCCGGTTTATCATCCATCTTTTCAATCCAGATACCATCTTTATTGATCTTACATTTTATATTACGGTCAGCAGAACAGGAAACGCCCAGACCGATAGGACAAGAAGCACCGTGACGAGGCAAGCGGATGATGCGGACATCGTGAGCCATATACTTACCACCAAACTGTGCACCCAAGCCAATCTTATAAGCTTCTTCCAATACTTGTTTTTCCAGTTCCACATCGCGGAAAGCACGCCCGTATTCATTACCGGTAGTAGGCAACTCGTCATAATAGTGAGTAGAAGCTAGCTTAACAGTCAGCAAGTTCTTCTCTGCCGATGTACCACCGATTACAAATGCAATATGATAAGGAGGACAAGCAGCCGTACCCAAAGTCTTCATTTTTTCAACAAGGAAAGGAACCAATGTAGCCGGATTCAATACAGCTTTCGTTTCCTGATATAAATAGGTCTTGTTCGCCGAACCACCACCTTTAGTCACACAAAGGAACTTGTATTCCATACCTTCAGTAGCTTCCAAATCAATTTGTGCAGGCAGGTTACATTTGGTGTTCACCTCATCGTACATAGTCAAAGGAGCATTCTGAGAATAACGAAGATTTTCTTCCGTATAAGTCTTATAAACTCCCAAGGAAAGGGCTTCTTCATCACAATAGCCGGTCCATACCTGCTGACCTTTCTCACCATGGATAATAGCAGTACCCGTATCTTGACAAAGAGGTAATTTGCCTTTAGCTGAAACTTCCGCATTACGCAAGAAAGTCAATGCTACATACTTATCGTTATCACTGGCTTCGGGATCACTCAGAATCTTAGCAACCTGTTCATTGTGTGAACGGCGAAGCAAGAAAGAAACATCACGGAAAGCAGCGTTAGCCATAGCAGTCAGACCTTCTTTTTCAATCTTCAAGATAGGTTTTCCTTCAAACTCACTTACTGACACATAATCTTTAGTCAGCAAATAATACTCGGTTTTATCAGGTCCCAACGGGAACATGTGCTGATAGTGGAACGGAGGTGTTGCCATATTGATACTTATTTTAGTTAAAAGTTATTAGTGTGACAAAGGTAGTAACTATTATCGAAATTTTTCCTTAATTAGCGTGAAAACTTTCAAGGAATGTCCTTACCTTTGCCAACTCATTAAAATAACATCACATTATACATGAAAAGATTAGGCAAATTCTTATTTATTACTTCATTACTGTTATGCTTTCTCATCCCTCGAGGATGGACACAAACCCAAGCAAAAAACCAACCGGACAGTATCGAACTCAAACTGAAGGAAATCTACACGAAACGGGAAGTCATGATTCCCATGCGTGACGGAATCAAGCTTTACACCGCTGTCTACGAACCGAAAGACAACAGCAGGCAGCATCCTATCCTGATGCACCGCAGCCCTTACTCTTGTTCCCCATACGGAGAAGGATTTGACCGTCATTTCAGAACTAATCTGAAAAACTATATAGAGCACCGATATATTATCGTCTTCCAAGATGTACGTGGACGACATAAGAGTGAAGGAATATTTATCCAAGTACGCCCTCTCAACAAAAACAAAAAGGGTAAGAAAGATAAAAAGAATATAGACGAAGCTACGGACACATACGATACCATAGAATGGTTGATTCACAACACATATAATAACGGAAATGTAGGAACATGGGGAATCAGTTATGATGGTTTCTATGCCACTATGACAGCCTCCTCCAATCATCCGGCTTTGAAAGCTGTTTCTCCGCAAGCTCCCGTTACTGACTGGTTCCGTGGAGATGACCGTCATCACAACGGAGCCTTCACCCTGCTGCAAACCACTAATTTCCTTCCCAGACTGGAAGGACGCCACATGGGAAAAGGAGTGATGAACCAAATTGTAAAGAATGATGTTTACACAGATTTTCTGGCACTCGGTACCTTTAAGAATGTAGACGACCTGGTACGTGATACCACACAGACATTGTGGAATGATATCAAAAACCATCCTGATTTCGATGATTTCTGGAAAGAGCGCGATGCACGCACCTCCTGTTATAACTTGAAGCCCGCCATATTGGTGGTAGGTGGACTGTATGACTCCGAAGACTGTTACGGAGCCTGGAATCTTTATAAAGCCATCAAAGAGCAATCACCGGACACAGATTTATATCTGACATTCGGTCCTTGGTGGCATGGAGCATGGACAGTACGCGGGTTCCAAGGTTTCGGTAATCTGTATTTCGGTAAAAGCACTTCGGCTTATTACATGGACAAAATAGAATATCCTTTTTTCCGATATTTCCTGGAAGGAAAGGGAGAAAAGCCCAAGCATAAAGTAAATATATTCCATACAGGTGAAAACGAATGGAAAACATACGACGAATGGCCTGTACAAAAGACTGCCGGTACACCTTATTATATACATAAGAACGGATCAGTATCCACACAAGCACCGGCAGAACAAGAGTCTTATTCAGAATATATTTCAGATATGTCACGTCCGGTACCCTATACGGCAAACCCTACCACTTACCGGACAAAAGAATTCATGGTAGATGACCAACGCTTTGCTACTTCACGTCCCGATGTCATTACTTTCATGACGGAGCCGCTATGTGATACATTAACATTGGTCGGTCCTATAGAAGTGGAATTAATGACTGCCATCAGTAGTACTGACGCTGATTTTATGGTGAAAGTAATTGATGTATATCCTGAAAAATTTGAATATTCCAAAACTGCACGCAGTTATTTAAAGAGTGACTACCCAATGAGTGGGTACCAGCTGATGATTCGTGGCGAATTATTCAGAGGACGCTTCCGTAAGGGATTCGACAATCCCCTGCCTTTCAAACCGGAAGAAATAACTCCGGTTAATTACACACTGTATGATGTGGCACACACATTCCTGCCGGGACACAGACTGATGATTCAAATTCAAAGTTCCTGGTTCCCCATTATTGACCGCAATCCACAAAGGTTTATTGATACCTATCATTGTACGGTAGAAGATTTTGTGATGAAACAAAAGATCAAAATTTATCATCAGCAAGGAGCTGCAAGCAGAGTTATACTACCTGTGGTAAAAAAATAAAAAGGGAGTATCCAAACAAGCTCAAATGTCATCCAATAGCAAGAGCCGTATGACTACTCCAGCATTCATACGGCTCTTTTTATATGTAACTACCATCTGTAACTTTTCCGAAGGTTCATCTTAGTCTGGATACTCTCATCAAAAATATCATATAGAAGCAATCCGTTCTATCAACTCGTTACCCAACGCTGTTTTCGCTTTAATATGCTGCAATACCGCTGTCACAAACGGATTACTTTCAAATACCCCACGCACCTGTTCAAAATCCTGCTCCATTTCTTCACGTGATCCATCTGCACCGAACCCCGTCATAGCAGACAAAGAAAATTCCTTTTTCGCATCGGCATAGACCATTTTATCCAATCCGACAACAGCCTCCTGCCACTTCTTCACGATAGCAATAACATCCTTTGCCGTTATTTCATCGGAACGCAGATTATAAAACTCAAGCATCTTCCCATACGCCCATGTCCACTCGTATGTATAATAATTACGATGCATCTCAACAAAACGGTCATGAATCTGATCCACATTAGTCAGGATTCCAGATTCTATATCTGCCATCAACTTCTCTATTTCACTTTTAGGAGCGATCAATCCGGAAATATCCACCCATTCTCCTGTCCCTATCTCTGTATCAGGAATCAACCGGGCACGGATTTCCTCATCACTGCTAAAACGAACCTCCTCCAAACGCTTGATTAATGAATTACCCAAAAATTTATGAATAGCCGTTTCATAAAAACGAATGCCATTATTTAAAGAAGAATTCTTAATTTTCGCACTTTGGTAAGAGTAAGTTTCTGAAGTTTCTCCGGATACTTTACGTAATTCTTTCAGAATACTACGCCCTTTCATCATTTTCTGAATAGTATAGGGACTCAACAGGTTATAATTAATCTGATCCAAACGGTTCGGATCTTTACGTTTGTCACGTTTAGGCCACTTTTGAGCATCCCGAATCGTACCTACACTCCGCAAATTCACCCCTGGCACCAGATAAGTGGTATTTTGCTGCTCTATCAGATAAGAAAAAGGCAGATTAGAAGTATCGGCATGATTCACATGACGCCCCATAACCAAAGAAAATGCACCTACACGTGCGGGCCATAAAATATAAGAATCGGAAGTAGTCTTCGCCCCACGCTCCATAGCCCCCTGATGAATCGGACCTAACTTATACATATGGTTGCTTTGATTAGAGCCGGAACCCGCATTCATAAAAGAGAACATTCCGGCAATCAGCAAAGTAGACTTATGATGAGTCACCGTAAAGGGTCCGGCAAAAATGGCACATGCCTCACCGTTCTCTTCTTGACAATTACTGAAAAACAAAGAATCGGATGCAGAATAGTTATGTCCCAAATGACATGCCTGGCTGATAAAGCAACGGGTCAACATAGTTCCATCTTCCACATTGGAGCCGCTTGATATAATAAAATCATCGCATACCACTCCATAGCCGATATGAATAGGCGCTTGCTCATTACTGTTCAAGCTACCGTTTTTCAATCGTCCCGCCCCTTCTATCTTACAATAATCACCTATTCGTACATTCTTTATATATCCCGCATCAACAATGGTAACATGGTGGCCAATAGTACCTGTATCCGAAGCATTCTCTTCAGCATACCGGTCAATAATGGCTTTCATCCGGCAAATCAATTCAGGACGATGACGGTATAATGCCAGAATATAGGCCTGATGCGCTGACAGACGATCATGAATAGGCACTTCACGTCCACCCGTTTCATTCAATACAGCTACTTCAACGCCATTCCCAAACTTGCTCCGGCCATCTACCAGAATGATATCTACATTCTCTATAAATGCATAATCCCCAATGATATAGTTGGCTATATAGTTCTTTATATTCTCAATACAACAATTATCGCCCACCGTTACATTATGCAAGGTCGCATGATACAATCCGGAATGTTTACGCATACCACCTGCCAACGTAAACTCATCTTCAAAGACCCCCAATCTGACCTTTCCGGAAAAACGGGTATGATAAATATAGTCCGTCTTAAAGTTCTCTACTACTTCAATTTCATCCCAATCAACCGCAGTGCATGATCTCTCTTTTAATTGTTGTATTTCTTCTTGTGTAAGTGAACGATAAGTTTTCATCTTCTATATGTATTTATTCTTCATCATAGGTTTGATAAAGAAAATCGTTATAAGGATACTTCTGTACGTGTAGCTCGCGCACCTTATTATATATAATAGTCTTCAATTTATCCATATTTATTTTCTCTCTGGCAGAAATGAAGATACAATTATCATTCAATTTTGCCATCCATGTCTTCATCAGTTCTTCCAATGTAATATTCTCCCTGGTTTTAGGAGTCAAATCATCCTCTGCTTTCTCTATATAGGTATAAGCATCTATCTTGTTAAAAACAATCATGGTAGGCTTTCCACCTGCCCCCAAGTCAGCAATCGTTTTATCAACCACAGAAATTTGTTCCTCAAAATCCGGATGAGAAATATCCACCACATGAATCAGCAGATCTGCTTCACGCACTTCGTCCAAGGTTGATTTAAAGGAATCAACCAAATCCGTTGGTAATTTACGGATAAATCCTACGGTATCTGTAAGCAGAAATGGCAGATTCTCAATAATCACTTTGCGTACTGTGGTGTCCAATGTTGCAAAAAGTTTATTTTCAGCAAAGACCTCGCTTTTTGAAAGCAAATTCATTAAAGTAGATTTTCCCACATTGGTATACCCTACCAAAGCTACACGTATCATACGCCCACGGTTTTTACGTTGAGTGGACTTCTGTTTATCAATTTCAGCCAACCGTTCTTTCAACAATGACATACGATTCAAAATGATACGACGGTCCATTTCCAACTGAGTTTCACCCGGCCCACGTAATCCCACAGAGCCTTTACCTCCACCGGCACCGGATCCACCTCCCTGACGCTCCAAGTGAGTCCACAAACGTTGCAGACGAGGCAGCATATACTTATATTGGGCCAACTCCACTTGTGTTTTAGCATTTGCAGTTTGAGCCCGCATGGCAAAAATATCCAGAATCAGCGAAGTACGGTCCAAAATCTTCACTTTCAGTTCAGCTTCTATATTACGTATCTGCTTGGCAGAAAGTTCATCATCAAAAATCACCATTCCGACTTCACGCTCATTTTCCTCTTCCTGATGAATATATTCCTTGATTTCTTCCAGCTTTCCTCTACCGACATAAGTCACGGAATTGGCAGCAGGCAGTTTCTGAGTAAACCTTTTCACCACTGTTGCTCCGGCCGTTTCGGCCAAGAACTCCAACTCATCCAAATACTCCTTGGTCTTACGCTCATCTTGTGTCTGAGTAATCAAACCAACTAAGATGGCAGTTTCAACCTGTGCTTCAGAAATTACAAATTCTTTCATTTATCTATCAATCTAAATAAGTTCGCGACAAATATAACAAAAAAAGAGGATGAACGTTGAACGTCATCCTCTTTTTTATTACAGTTATTCCCTATAGTTGTGGTTGTGGAGCAGCCGGATTGTTATCAGTGTCACTGATTCCGGAATTGGTTTCCATTTCACATTGCGGAATCCGATAGATCAGGATCTGCGCTTCTGCTGCTGAATTATATTGTACAGACGGGTCATAATTCGTATTCTTACGAACCACCGGCTTTTTCAAGCGTAGGATATCGAACAGTGAGAAACCTTCTCCCCAAAGTTCCATACGACGCTGCAACCAAACCTCATCCTGAAAATCCTGTGCTGAATTAGCTTTACTTGTAAAAGAAGGATCCCGATATGTCCGTACAAAATTTTCCAATGTACTCTTTCCGCCACTCAGATTACCACCCATGGCTTCTGCCTCAGCCTTTATCAGATACATTTCTTCAACACGCATCAAAGGCCAGTCTGACGCATTGGTTGTGTTACCAAATATACTTTGATAAGCTCCGAACTTTGTATTTACATACGGAGTCAAACCAAAATATTCAACGATGGAAGTACCCTCAATCTGCTCATTATCAATCAATGAAGATTTATTATCCGGAGACAAGAACCATTGTTTACGGATATCTGTTTCGGGTATTAAATCATATAATGCAGAATTCACCTTTCTATATCCATCAGGCACTCCTGAAGTATAACCGTTCCCGGTAAAAGAGCACAAGTGCGAAGGCCAGTTGATAATACCTGTCTGGACAACATCATTATCAGGCGTAATCATCACTCCCCATAACCATGAACTTGCCGATGCTGAATTAAAGGTAGGAGTAGATACCTGGGCTAAAGTCTGAGGTGTACCGCCAGCAATGGCACGTTCTGCATCTTTAGCTGCATCCGCCCATTTTTGCATTAACAGATTGGCACGAGCACGCAATCCGTAAACTACCGCCTCGTCAATCTGATCTTTGTTTGAGCCATTATCATACCCGGTCAATAAATCAGCAGCCGTATTCAAGTCACTCATAATCTGGTCATACACCTGCTGTACAGTTGCACGCGGATTATTCTGCATATCTTCATCAGTCATTGTTTCTGTAACAATAGGTACTGCCAGACTATTTTCATGACCTGCATAAGTAAACTGATAAATTTGAACCAAGTTCAGATAGTCATAAGCACGAGCAGCTAAAGCTTGGCCACGATAAACCTTCAAAGAAGAATCTTCCGTATCTGCCGCTATCAATTTCAGCACATTGTTTGCAGCTTTCAAGTGATTATAGAACGTTTTCCAAATCAATTCATCGCTTGAACTATCGTATACCCTGTCGCTATAATTTTGAGATGTTCTAAACCAGTTATATCCATTAACCAATGCAACCAAGTCCTGTCCTCCTGATTCCAGTATCATAAACACGGCAGGAATTCCATAGTCATTATGATAAGTAGTGGCATCATCTGAAATCGTACCAAAAGTATTTAATTTGGCTGCCATGGCGTTCACTTCAGCAGTTATCAAATTGGGTCTGCCATTGATTATATCTTCTTTCTGTTCTTCAGATATGTAATCTCCTTCAGGAAATTTATCCAAATCGCAAGATGCCATTAATAAAGCGACACCTGCAAATGCTATATATTTATTTGACAATTTCATATTCTTAAAAATGGGTTGCTAAATTAGAAATTTAAAGATATACCTCCGGAAATTGTGCGGATAGGTGAATATACATTGTCAGCAGCCACATAACCTTGACGTGGGTCCAACCCTTTGCGAGCTGTCAGCAAAGCCACATTATCTGCAACAAAGAATACACGGACACTGTCAATCTGCATTTTACGTGTCAGACTCTTCGGCAAAGTATAACCCAATGTAATATTCTGCAAGCTTAAATAATCCGAACTAGTCAAGAAACGATCTGTTAATCTGTTCGTATATTGGTCATTAATATTCATACGAGGAACATCCGTATTTTTATTTTCAGGAGTCCATGCTTTTAACATATCTTTATGCAAAGCACTACC
>ERZ791625.1555-NODE-1555-length-11411-cov-7.052395_pt1 | contig 11411 bp, 8 predicted proteins | sample MGYA00510267_ERZ791625 | MGnify/ENA primary metagenome ERZ791625 (study PRJEB30046, sample SAMN00715229) | human gut metagenome | study: EMG produced TPA metagenomics assembly of the A metagenome-wide association study of gut microbiota in type 2...
GGGGAAGCCGTAGCGGCGGACGCCGTACTTCTCATAGTACTCGTAGGGGATGGCGTACATATAAGCCTTCGGGGGCATGGTGCTGTGGAAAGCGGTGTCGAAGACAGCGACCATCGGGACGTTGCCGAAGACCTTGCGGGCTGCCTCGATGCCGAGGATGCCTGCGGGGTTGTGCAGAGGAGCCAGGGGGCTCAGCTCGCGGATGGTGTTGATGACCTCGTCGGTGATCAGGCAGCTGGCCTTGAACTTCTCACCGCCGTGGACGACGCGGTGGCCGATGGCGCTGATCTCGCTGACATCGTCGATGCACTTGCCCTCGCCGGTGGTCATCTTCTTCACGACCTCAGCAAAAGCCTCGGTGTGGGTGGGGAAGATAGCGGGAGTGGTAGCCTTGTGGCCGTTAGCGTCATGGGTGATCATGCTGCTCTCCATGCCGATGCGCTCGCACAGGCCCTTGCACAGCACCTTCTCACCGTCCATATCGATGAGCTGATATTTCAGGGAAGAAGAACCACAGTTGATAACCAGAATTTTCATCTTCTTGTTTCCTCCAGATATGTTTTTGTCCACCCCCGAGAGGGCAGAATTTTACAGATTCCTAGAATTATTATATAATAGGGTCGGCCGGTTTTCAAGCCGCAATGGCGGCAAAGCCTGTCACAAAGTCCCCGAGCTTTTTTGTACATCCTGCCCAGAATCCTGTCATTCTGCCCCAGTTCTCCATGCAGTATGACAGATATTTCACAAACTTTTGAGGTCACGTCATGAAATTTGCCGGTATCATCGCCGAATACGACCCCTTCCACAACGGCCACGCATGGCAGCTGGCGCAGGCAAAAGCGCTGGGTGCAGAGCGCGTCGCCGTCGCCATGAGCTGTTCGCTGGTGCAGCGGGGGGCGCTGCCCCTTCTGCCTGAAGCTGTCCGCACCCGGTCCGCCCTCACCTGCGGGGCTGACCTTGTGTTCGCCCTGCCTGCTCCCTGTGCCTGCGCGGGGGCAGAGGCGTTCGCCCGGGCGGGCGTGGCGCTGCTTGCCGCCGCTGGGTGCGACGGTCTGGTGTTCGGTGCCGAGACGCCCGACGCGGCCCTTCTGATGGAGGCCGCCGAGCTTCTTGACAGCGACTCCTACCGCGCCGCCCTGAAAGCCCAGCTTGCGGGCGGCGCACGGAGCTTTGCCGCCGCGCGGCAGGCCGCAGCGGCTCAGCTTGCATCTGACGAGCGGGTCGCCGCCCTGCTGGACAAGCCCAACAACAACCTCGCTGTCGAATACTGCCGGGCCATCCGCAGCCTTGCGCCTCGGATGGAGGCTTATCCCCTGCCCCGGCAAGGCGCGGACCACGGTGAGGCGCTCCACTCTGCCCACGGGCAGTTCGCCAGCGCCAGCGCACTTCGCAAGCTCTGGGCCGAGGGCGGAGCGGACGCCGTCGCGCCTTACGTTCCCGAGGCGGTCTTCCCGCTTTATCAGGAGGCTTACGCCGCCGGGCAGTACACCGATTTTTCCGCCGCCGGGCGGTGCGAGCTGGCCCTTCTCCGGTCTGCCTGCCGGGGCAAACCGCCCTTTGCAGACATCCGCGGCGTCTCCGAAGGACTGGAACACCGTCTGAAAGCCGCCGTCCGTACCAGCACCACCTACGACGAACTTCTGGACGCTCTCACCACCGTCCGCTACCCCCGGGCGCGGATGCGCCGCCTCGCCATGGACGCCGCGCTGGGCTTCACCGCCGACAGCCTCCCCGCCCTTCCGCCCTATCTCCATCTGCTGGGAGGAAAGAAGGATGCTCTTCCTTTATTAAAAAATTGCACCCTCCCTGTCTCCCACTCGCTGGCCCGTCTGCGGGGATCAGGCAGTGCCTCCGCTCGGATGGCCGAGGCGCAGCTTGCCGCCGCCGATTTTGGTACGCTCTGCCGCGTTTCGCCGGAGGCCATGGGCGGTCTACTTCGTCAAAAAAATATCTTTTTGACGTAATGACAGAAAATTTTCTGCAAATTTTGTCATTTCGGCACTTGTATGCCGAGGCAGTTTCGGTGTATTATAGTAAAGACACTTGGATACAACACCGCCTGTTCGACAGGCACAAGGAGGAACCATGGCACTTCACGTTCTGGACGAAGCCAACCGCTGCCTCGGCTGCAAAAAGCCGATGTGCCAGCAGGGCTGCCCCATCCACACCAACATCCCCGAGGTCATCCGCCTGCTCAAGGACAATCATCTCGACGACGCCGGTCGGATGCTGTTTGAAAACAATCCCCTGACCACTGTGTGCAGCCTCGTGTGCAATCACGAGAACCAGTGCGAGGGCCACTGCATCCGCAACCGGATGCCCAGCCACGACCCCGTCCATTTCTCCATCATCGAGGACTACATCTCCACCACCTACGCCAACAAGATGACTTCCGGCCCCGCCCCCAAGAACGGCATGAAGGCTGCTGTCGTCGGCTCCGGCCCTGCGGGCCTGACCGTCGCCGTCCTGCTGGCACGCTGGGGTTACGATGTCACCCTCTTCGACGCCCGCGACAAGATCGGCGGCGTCATGCGGTACGGCATTCCCAACTACCGCCTGCCCGACAGCGTGCTGGACGACTTCCAGTACCGCCACCTCGAGCTGAAGGGCATCCACGTCCGCCCCAATACCGCCATCGGCAAGACCATCACCATCGACGACCTCTTCCGGGACGGCTATAAGAGCGTCTTTATCGGCGCTGGTCTGTGGAAGGCCAACGCCATGCACATCAAGGGCGAGACGCTGGGCAACGCGGCCTTCGGCATCGACTATCTGGCCAACTCCAAGGCCTTCCAGCTGGGCGACGACATCGCCGTCATCGGCGTGGGCAACTCCGCCATGGACTGCGCCCGCACTGCCATCCGCAACGGCGCACGCCACGTCACCTGCTACGCCCGCCGCGACGAGGAGTGCATCAGCGCTTCCGAGCATGAAGTGCGGTACGCCAAACTCGAGGGTGTGGGCTTCCGCTTCTGCAAGGCTCCGGTGGAAATCCGTGAGAACGGCATTATCTGCCGCGACACCGTGAAGGGCGAGGACGGCAAGTTCACTCAGGTAGAGGGCAGCGAGACCTTCTATCCCCACACCGGCGTCATCGTCTCGGTGAGCCAGGGTTCTGAGAACTCCCTCGTGAAGACCACCACCGGCATCGAGACCAACCAGCGCGGCCTGCTCACCGTCAACGAGGACGGCAGCACCACCCGCGAGGGCGTATTCGCCGGCGGCGACGCCGTTATGGGCGCGCGCACCGTCGTGGAAGCCGTGGCCATCGCCAAAAAGGTGGCCGAATCCATGGACGCCTACATGAAGTCCCTGCCCGCCGACAACACTCCCGACCCCTACGCCGATATTCCGGTGTTCTCCACCCCGACTTCTGACGTTCTGGCAAAGCAGGGCATCTAATATCGCAGATCCAAAAGGCTGTTTGTCATAAACCTCTCCGTCATCGCTGCGCGATGCCACCTCTCCTATCGAGGAGAGGCCTTGGCATTTCGTAAAGCTTTTCCTCTTCGCCAGAGGCTCCCCTCGGTAGGGGCAACGACGACGACCGCTGCCAGCGGCAGAAACAGGGAGTCGTTGTTGGGGCAGCGGCCAGCAAGACGCGAGCGAAGTGCTGCGGATGCTGGGAGCCGCAACCCGGCCTTATTGAGCGAAGCAGACTGAGAGGTCGCCTGTCAGGCAGCCTTTTCTTTTTGTAACATTTCTGTTTCTTTGCCAATCTTAGCCGCTCTTTTGTTGACGGACTTTTGTCTGTTTTTGTATACTTAATAAGGAAATATTTCTCGATTCCAACGCCCGGCGGCACTGCTTCCGGGCGGGAAAGGCTGGTGGACATCATTATCAAATCATCCATCCCCAAACTTCGGGAGAAGCTGCTGGAGGCACTGCAGGCCGTCCTGCCCATCGCGGCCATCGTGCTGGTGCTCTGTTTCAGCATCGCCCCTGTTTCCCCGAGCATCCTGCTCTGCTTTCTGCTGGGCGCGGCCATGATCATCGTCGGCATCATGTTCTTCACCCTGGGTGCCGAGATGAGCATGACCCCCATGGGCGAGCGGGTCGGCTCCATGCTCACCCGGAGCCAGAACCTCTTTCTCATCATCGGCGTGGGTTTCCTGCTGGGCTTCCTTATCACCATCTCAGAGCCCGACTTACAGGTGCTTGCCAATCAGGTACCCTCCATCCCCAACATGACCCTCATCCTCTCGGTGGCTGCGGGCGTGGGCATCTTCCTCGTCATGGCCTTCCTGCGTATGCTGCTGGGCATCCCGCTGCCCCGGCTGCTGGTCATCTTTTACGCTGCCATCTTCCTTCTGGCTGCATTTGTGCCGAAAGAGTTTCTGGCCGTGGCCTTCGACTCCGGCGGCGTCACCACCGGCCCCATGACCGTCCCCTTCATCATGGCGCTGGGCGTCGGTGTGTCGGCCATCCGTTCCGACCGCCATGCAGCGGACGACAGCTTCGGCCTCGTAGCCCTCTGCTCCGTAGGTCCCATCCTCGCCGTCCTCATCCTCGGCATCGTCTTCAATGCCAGCGAGAGCAGCTATGTGCCGCCGGTCATCCCCGAAGTGGGCGACTCGGTGGAGCTGTGGCAGCTGTTCAGCGAGGGCCTGCCCACCTATCTGCACGAGATCGCCACTTCCCTGCTGCCCATCGTCGTGATGTTCGGCATCTTCCAGCTCGCCGCCCTTCACATCGACCGGCGGACGCTGGGCCGCATCGGCGTAGGCCTCGTCTATACTTACATCGGCCTCCTGCTCTTCCTCACCGGGGCGAACATCGGCTTCATGCCCGCCGGCAACTACCTCGGTCAGGTCCTGGGCGGCCAGAGCAGCCGGTGGCTGCTCATCCCCATCGGGATGCTCATCGGCTACTTTATCGTCCGGGCCGAGCCTGCGGTCTATGTCCTCAACAAACAGGTCGAAGAAGTCACCGATGGTGCCATCTCCGCCGGGACGATGGGCGCGGCCCTCTCGGCCGGCGTTGCCCTCTCGGTGGGCCTTGCGATGGTGCGCGTCCTCACCGGCATCTCGATTCTGTGGTTCCTCATCCCGGGCTACCTCTTCGCCATCAGCATCTCCTTTGTGGTGCCGAAGCTCTACACCGCCATCGCCTTTGACGCCGGCGGCGTGGCCTCCGGCCCCATGACGGCCACCTTCCTGCTTCCGCTGGCGCAGGGTGCCTGCATCGCCGTAGGCGGCAACATCGTCACCGACGCCTTCGGCGTGGTGGCCATGGTCGCCATGACACCCCTCATCACCGTCCAGCTCATGGGCCTTGTGGCCCAGCTCAAGACCCGCAAGGCCCGCAGCGCCCAGCCCCTGCTGGATACTGCCGCCCTGCTGGCCGAACTGCCGGACGACGCCATCATCGAGCTGTAAGGAGGCTTTGCCGTGAATACGCTTTACTGGCTGGTCACCATCACCGACCGCCCCACGACAGACGCCTTTCTGAAGCTGTATAAGAACTTCGGCGTCGATGTCAGTCTCCGCACTGTGGGTGCCGGCACCGCCGTTCAGGAGACGCTTTCCACCCTTGGGCTGGAAAAGACCGAAAAAGCTGTGCTCTTTGCCATCATCACAGCGGACAGCTGGCCCCGCATCCAGAAAGCCCTGCGCCGCCAGATGCGCATTGATGTGCCGGGTACCGGCATTGCATTCATCGTCCCGGTAAGCAGCATCGGCGGCAAGCGCGCCCTGCTGTTCCTCACCGAACACCAGACCCTTGAGCTGAAGGAGGAAAGCACCTTGAAAGATACCCGTTACGACCTGCTGCTGGTCATCGCCAATCAGGGCTACACCGGCTCTATCATGGACGCGGCCCGGGCCGCAGGAGCCGGCGGCGGCACCGTCATCCACGCCAAAGGCACCGGCATGGAGGGCGCGGCCAGGTTCATGGGCATCGACCTCGTGAACGAAAAAGAGCTGGTGCTCATCGTCAGCCGCACTTCCGAGAAGAACGCCATCATGAAAGCCATCATGGACAACGCCGACAAAAAGGCCGGCTCCATCGTCTTCTCGCTGCCCGTCACCGACACTGCCGGCCTGCGCCTGCTGGACGAAGAGTAAAAAATCAGACTTTCATCTGTCAAATGAACAAAAATCCACGCTCCGGCAGGCCGCCGGGCGTGGATTTTTTTGCCGTTTTCCGGTATGATAGAAGAGAGATACGGGAGGAAACGCTATGAATCAGAATCCGCACTGGAAGCAGCTTATCTGGAACTGGGCTTCTATCATCTTCGGCAACGCGCTCTACTCGCTGGCCGTTGCCCTGTTCCTCGAGCCGGCGGGCCTCATCACCGGCGGCGCGACCGGCATCGCACTGGCCATCGGGCGATTGACGGGCCTGTCCGTCTCGGGGCTGCTGCTCTTCATCAACCTCGCCATGCTGGTCTGGGGCTGGGTGGTCTTAGGTCGGGCCTTCGCCCTCAATACGATGGCCAGCAGTGTTCTCAGCCCCGCCTTCCTCGCCCTGTTCGAGGGGATGGCGAATGGCCGGGTGCTGACGGAGGACATCTTCCTCTGCACCGTCTTTGCGGGCCTCGGCATCGGCGTCTCGCTGGGCATCGTCATCCGCTCCGGCGCATCCACCGGCGGCCTCGACATCCCGCCGCTGGTGCTCAACAAATGCTTCAAGCTGCCGGTGTCGGCCACCATGCTGGCCTTCGACATCATGGTCCTGCTGATGCAGGCTGTGTTCAGCCCGATGCCGCAGGTGCTGTACGGCATTGTGATGGTGCTCATCCACACCGTCGTCATGGATAAGATGCTGATGATGGGTGCCAGCCGCACCGAGGTAAAGATCATCAGCAGCCAGTCCGACGCCATCTGTGCCGCCATCCTCGAGCAGCTGGACCGGGGCGTGACCATCCTCCACGGCGAGGGCGGCTACACCCACGAGTCCAGCGCCGTGCTGCTGAGCATCGTGTCCAACCGGGAACTGCCCCGGCTGGAAAAGCTGGCCCACAGCATCGACCCCACCTGCTTCCTCATCGTGAGCCATGTCACCGAGGTCAGCGGCCGGGGCTTCTCGATGGATAAGGATTATTTGTAAAACAAAGGGGAATGCCGTTAGGCATTCCCCTTTGTTTTACAGCAACGGCGCAATAACCTTCAGTAAAATTCCTGCCAGATGGAGCAGCACGTTGCCCTCCCAGATGCTCTCCCGGGTGGGCTCGACATCGCGGCAGAATTCCAGCGTCTTCTGGAAATCCTTCTCGATGGCGGAGATGCAGGCGGTATCCTTCATCCAGACCGCATTCTCGAAGTGGTGGTAGAGACTGCGGTAGTCGAGGTTTATGGTACCCACCACGGCCTCGCTGTCGTCCACCACAAAGACCTTCGCGTGGACAAAGCCGGGCAGCCACTCGCTGATCTTCACGCCCGAGTCCAGCAGAGACTTGTAGTGCGTCTTCGCCAGCGCATAGGCGAACTTCTTATCCGGCACATGGGGCAGGATGAGGTGGACGTCCACGCCCCGCTCTGCCGCGAACTTGAGGGCCGTTTCCAGCTCACCGTCGAGGATGAGGTAGGGCGTCATGATGTGGATGTAGCGCTTGGCGCGGTTGAGCAGGTCGATATAGACCATCTCTCCCACCCGCTCACCGTCCAGCGGGCAGTCGCCGTAAGGGGCCACGAACCCCTTCGCCGGGACGGAGTGGGGCGGCACGGAGAGGAACTTCTCAAACTCCGGCTCCCGGAGGATGCTCCACATCTCGAGGAAGAGGATGGTCAGCGGTCGGACACCCTCGCCTTCCAGCATGACGGCGGCGTCCTTCCAGCGGCCATACTTCTCGATGTGGTTGATGTACTCGTCGGCGAGGTTCACGCCGCCGGTAAAGCCCACCTTGCCGTCAATGACGAGAATTTTCCGGTGGTCGCGGTAATTATAATGGGTCGAGACAAAGGGCTGCACCGGCGAGAACACCCGGCACTGGATGCCCAGCTTTTCGAGGCGGCTGGGGTAATCCCGAGGCAGGGTGGTGAACTCACAGGTTCCGTCGTACATCACCCGGACGTCCACGCCCTCGGCGGCTTTGCGGGCCAGCACCTCGAGAATTTTGCCCCACATGAGGCCCTCGTCAATGATGAAGTACTCGAGGAAGATATACTTCTCGGCCTTTTCCAGTTGGCGAAGCAGCTCTTCGAACTTGGCCTCGCCGCCGGGGAAGTAGGTAACTTCCGTGTTCCTGTAGACCGAGAAGCCGCCGCCCTTTCCGTGGAGATACCGCGCCAGCGAGGCCGCGCCGGGGTCGGCTTCGGCCAGCTCCTGGGCCGCGGCCAGCGGCTGGGGCTGTAAGCCCCGGGCCTCCTCAGTGAGGTGGGTCACACGCTTTTTCAGGGCGTTGTGGCCGATGTTGCTCTTAACGTAGAAAAACAGTGGTACGCCCACGACCGGCAGGATGGCGATGGTGACCATCCATGTGATTTTAGCACTGTTGTCCATCTCGCTGTTGAGGATGTAGACCACCATGAAGGCCGACATGGCCACACTGCCGCCGAAGTAATGGGGCAGCAGTCCGCCGAACCATCGGAACACGCTCCACAGTACACCGACCTGCAACAGCATGAGCAGCAGCACCAGCCCGAAGCGGCTGAAGATCGCATGGACGATGCCTTTCTGACCCTTTTTCAGGAGCCGGAGGCCGCCGTCCTCGAACTGCTGCATCCTGTCTTTCATGTTCTGCTGAAATTCTTCTTTTTTCATACTTCTCCTTTCGGGCGGAGGGTGACGGCGAACAGCCCCTGGGCCGCGTGGCAGTCCTCCACCAGCTGTTTCGGCTGCGGGCAGACGCCGTGGTCATGCCACGGGTCGTTGAACCAGTAGTTTTCGTCATCGTAGCCCACCAGCAGCAGGCAGTGCTCGTTGCACTTCCACGCAAAGTCGGTGCCATCGGCCAGCAGCCAGTGGTCACGCTTTTCCGGCACGGGCTGGAAATCCAGCGTCGCCCAGAACACCACCGGCATCCCGGCGTCGATATAAGAGCAAAGCTCTGCCGCCGTCTTGCCGCTCTCGTCCACGACTTCAAACTTGTCGGCTGCGCCCTCGTGCTCCAGAGCGCTGTTCAGGGCCTTGACGATACAGGGCGAATAGCAGCCGTAGCCGGTGTGGTCGTGGGGGTCGCCGGGGTAGACCTGCCACGGGTCAGGGCCGTAGAGTTTTCCGTCCTGCTCCCAGTAAGGGGCGTGGGGCAGGTCGCGGGCGATGAAGGTATCCGGGTCGATGTCGATGCCCACGGCCTGGAGCAGCATGACGCTGCTGATGCTCTCGCAGCCGTTGACCCAGCGCTCAGTCTGGTCGATGTACGGGGCAGGAACGATTTTTTTCATCAAAATGCCTCCCAACGGAGATTCGACCCTGTCAAAACAGGCCGAAGTGTGTTATTATGTAGGATAAGGATATTATACCCTACTTTGGGGATTTTTTCTACAACAATCGGCACGCGGAGGTTTTGGAACATGAACAATCTGATCATCGGCATCGCAGGCGGCTCCGGCAGCGGCAAGACCACACTGGCCTGTCGGCTCAAGGCACTTTTCGGGGAGGACGAGGTGCGCCTCATCTCCCACGACAGCTACTACAAGCGCCACGACGAGCTGCCCTTTGAAGAGCGCTGCAAGCTGAACTACGACCACCCGGACGCCTTCGACAACGCCCTGCTCATCTACCACTTGCAGGAGCTGAAGGCTGGCCGCGCCATCGACTGCCCGGTGTACGACTACGCCGACCACAACCGCAGCAACGAGGTGCAGCACATCGAACCGGCCCCCGTCCTCATCGTGGAAGGCATCCTCCCCTTCGTGGAGCCGGAGCTGTGCGCCATGTTCGACTACAAAATTTTCGTAGACACCGATGCTGATGAGCGCATCCTGCGCCGTCTGGTGCGGGACGTCAAAGAGCGCGGCCGCTCCCTCGACAGCGTCATCAACCAGTACCTCACCACCGTCAAACCCATGCATGAGGCTTTCGTTGAGCCCAGCAAGCGGAACGCAGACATCATCGTCCCCAACGGCGGCGAGAACACCACCGCCATCGAGATGCTGGCCCACCACATCCGCAGCCTCATCGAGAAGGCAAATATGCTCTAAAAGCTTCTGATACAGCAAAAGCCGGAGTCCCCGCGGGGACTCCGGTTTTTGCTTTTGTTTCAGCTGTTACTCCTTGATGGAGGTGCGCACCAGCGCGCGCTTGAGGCGGGCCTGTGCCATCTCGTACTCGCGGCGGTCGAGGTCTTTGCGGGCCAGAATCTCTTCGGCGCGCTTTTTTGCGGCCTCGGCGCGGGTGTGGTCGATCTGCTCAGCCCACTCCCATGTGGTGGCTACCAGACGCACCTCACCGTCCAGCACGGTGAGCATCCCGCCCATGCAGGCGGCACGGCGGCGGCTGCCCTCGGCATCAACGATGTGGGCCTCGCCCATGCCCAGCGCGGTGCAGTAGTCGCCGTGCTTGGCCAGAATGGCAAGGTCACCGTCGATGGCGCGGCAGACCACACGCTCGGCCTGCCCCTCAAAGGCGCAGCCGTCCGGTGTGACCACCGTCAGATGAAAGGTCGTCATGGTTTACCCCTTCTTCGCCTTAGCGAACACATCGTCGATGGTGCCTGCGAACAGGAAGGCGCTCTCGGGCAGGTCGTCGCACTCGCCGTTCAGGATCATACGGAAGCCGCGCAGCGTCTCTTTCAGCGGGACGTACTGGCCGGGCATACCGGTGAACTGCTCTGCAACGTGGAAGCTCTGGCTCAGAAAGCGCTGCACCTTGCGGGCGCGGCTGACGGTGCGCTTGTCATCCTCGCTCAGCTCGTCCATGCCCATGATGGCGATGATGTCCTGCAGCTCCTTGTAGCGCTGCAGCACCTTCTGGACGGCACGGGCGATCTCATAATGCTCCTGACCCACGACCTCCGGGCTGAGGATACGGCTGGTGGAGTCCAGCGGGTCCACAGCGGGGTAGATGCCCTGAGAGGCGATGTCACGGCTCAGAACCGTGGTAGCGTCCAGATGGGTGAACGTCGTTGCAGGGGCGGGGTCGGTCAGGTCGTCGGCGGGGACGTAGACGGCCTGGACGGAGGTAATGGCCCCGTCCTTGGTGGAGGTAATCCGCTCCTGAAGGGCGCCCACCTCGTTGGCCAGGGTGGGCTGATAGCCCACGGCGGAGGGCATCCGGCCCATCAGGGCGGAGACCTCGCTGCCCGCCTGGACGTAGCGGAAGATGTTGTCGATGAAGAGCAGTACGTTCTGCTTCTCCCGGTCGCGGAAGTACTCGGCCATGGTCAGGCCCGTCAGGGCCACCCGCATGCGGGCTCCGGGCGGCTCGTTCATCTGGCCGAAGACCAGGGCCGTCTTTTCAATGACCCCCGACTCGGTCATCTCCCGCCAGAGGTCGTTGCCCTCGCGGGTGCGCTCCCCCACGCCGGT
>ERZ791625.1557-NODE-1557-length-11401-cov-2.304777_pt1 | contig 11401 bp, 7 predicted proteins | sample MGYA00510267_ERZ791625 | MGnify/ENA primary metagenome ERZ791625 (study PRJEB30046, sample SAMN00715229) | human gut metagenome | study: EMG produced TPA metagenomics assembly of the A metagenome-wide association study of gut microbiota in type 2...
AAATTCAATATATTGCAGAGATTGCGTAGGCCTGATAAGCGTAGCGCATCAGGCAGATTTGCGTTTGTCATCAGTTTAATGCCCGGAGAGATCCGGGCATATTTCCGAATACGGTCTTTTTATACCGTAAACCCTAACATCATCCCCGTATCTTCATGCTCCAGCAGATGGCAGTGCGCCATATAAGCATGTTCTTTCGGTGCATCGTGATTAAACTTCACCAGCACTTCGCTGACATTACCTTCTACCTTAACGGTATCTTTCCAGCCCGCGCGATGAGCCGCTGGCGGTTTGCCATTTTCTGACAAGATACGGAACTGCGTGCCGTGGATATGGAACGGATGCAGCATCATGTCGCCCACGCCAGAGATAACCCAACGTTCGTATTGCCCTTTCGCCGCCGCAAACATCGGCTTGTTCATATCAAACGCCTGACCGTTGATTTTGTTGGCATGGTGGAAATCGAACTTCCCGCCGTGGTTCATATGATTCATATTGCCGTGCCCCATATGGCCCATCATCTGGCTGTGATCCATCCCGGCCATCGCCTGATCGCCATATTTCTCCATTAGCATCTGCATCCCCATCATATCGAGCATCGGGTCCATAGAGAGTTGCAGCTTGCGTACCGTCAGCCCTTCCAGCGAAGGTAACGCAGGCAGGCTACTTAATGTGTCTGGCAAAGCACCGGAGGCACTAATAGCAATCGGCTGAATCCGCATTACCGGATGAGGCTTATCAAACGGCGCAATCGCCATCCCCATCTGGCTGACCGGCAGCGTCACCAGGTCAAAGGGTTTGTTATCGTTAACCTCCACCAGCACTTCAAAACGCTCGCCCATCAGCACCGGCAGTTCGCTCACCTTCACTGGTTCAGGTAGCAGACCACCGTCGCTGGCAATCACATACAGCGGGCGATTGTCGCTGGTGGCGAAATTGAGCGAACGGGCATTACAGCCATTGAGCAAACGCAGGCGCAGCCAACCACGCGGGGCAGCGTGTTGCGGGTAGATTGCACCGTTGGTCAGCAACGTATCGCCAAACCAGCCCACGGCGGCGGTCATCACATCCAGTTGATAATCAATCTGCCCGTCAGCGCTAAATTTCTTATCCTGAACGATCACCGGAACATCATCGATACCCCACTGTTTTGGCAGCATTAATTTCAGGATCTCGTCATCTTCAATCACCACCAGCCCAGCCAGCCCCATCGCCACCTGTCGCCCGGTTTTGCCGTGCTGATGCGGATGGAACCAGCAGGTAGCGGCAGGTTGATCAACGTTCAACGTCACCGAGCGCTTGCCACCTGGCGGAATAATTCCCTGCGGGCCGCCGTCGACTTCACCCGGTACTTCCAGCCCGTGCCAGTGCAACGTCGTCTCTTCCGTCAGTTGGTTATAGATATCAACCGTTACCGCTTTGCCGCGCTGTAATTTCACCGCCGGCCCCAGCAGATTGCCGTTATAGCCCCAGGTAGTTGCAGTTTTCCCGCCAAAGGTGGACTGGCCTGCGCCAATAGTTAACTGAATGCGATTACGGGCATCGGTCGTGAGCAAATCAGGGATCGGTAACGTTGGGCGTTCTGCCGCAAATACTGCGCGGTTCCACAGCGGCAAAGCCGAAGCCACACCCAGCGCGACGGAATATTTTAAGAAATCACGACGTTGCATAGTTATTTCCTTATTCTTAAGCAGGCGAAACAAAATCAAACGTTGAGCATAGTCCTTCCCCTTACGGGAAGGTCAAGCCGCAGACACAATTTAATCGACAATAATGGTCGTCGCCTCGCTCGCAGTGTGCTAACGTTTATCTTCTTTAAGCCCCTGGTAGAAGCAATGAAGACGTTTTTCAGAACAGTGTTATTCGGCAGCCTGATGGCCGTCTGCGCAAACAGTTACGCGCTCAGCGAGTCTGAAGCCGAAGATATGGCCGATTTAACGGCAGTTTTTGTCTTTCTGAAGAACGATTGTGGTTACCAGAACTTACCTAACGGGCAAATTCGTCGCGCACTGGTCTTTTTCGCTCAGCAAAACCAGTGGGACCTCAGTAATTACGACACCTTCGACATGAAAGCCCTCGGTGAAGACAGCTACCGCGATCTCAGCGGCATTGGCATTCCCGTCGCTAAAAAATGCAAAGCCCTGGCCCGCGATTCCTTAAGCCTGCTTGCCTACGTCAAATAATCCCTGATACCTTTTTGTAGAAATATTGACCGTGCATCCGCGGTCAATGTTAGCTATTATGTTGCGCCCTTTTTTTACGGGTGTTAACAAAGGAGGTATCAACCCATGGCCGAAAAAAAACAGTGGCATGAAACGCTACACGACCAGTTTGGGCAGTACTTTGCGGTAGATAACGTTCTGTATCATGAAAAGACCGATCACCAGGATCTGATCATTTTTGAGAACGCTGCATTTGGTCGCGTAATGGCGCTGGATGGCGTAGTACAAACCACCGAGCGCGACGAGTTTATCTATCATGAGATGATGACCCATGTTCCGCTACTGGCCCATGGTCACGCGAAACATGTGCTGATTATCGGCGGCGGCGACGGTGCCATGCTGCGTGAAGTAACCCGACATAAAAACGTTGAGTCAATCACGATGGTGGAAATCGATGCGAGTGTCGTGTCGTTCTGCCGTCAGTATCTACCCAACCATAACGCCGGTAGCTACGACGATCCGCGCTTTAAGCTGGTGATCGACGATGGCGTCAATTTCGTTAATCAAACCAACCAGACTTTTGATGTCATTATCTCCGACTGCACCGATCCTATCGGTCCCGGCGAAAGCCTTTTCACTTCGGCATTTTATGAAGGCTGCAAACGTTGCCTGAATCCTGGCGGTATCTTCGTCGCACAAAACGGCGTCTGCTTTTTACAGCAGGAAGAAGCCATCGACAGCCATCGCAAACTCAGCCATTACTTCAGCGACGTTGGCTTTTATCAGGCGGCGATCCCGACCTATTACGGCGGCATCATGACCTTTGCATGGGCGACAGATAACGACGCCTTACGCCATCTCTCAACCGAAATTATTCAGGCGCGTTTTCTCGCCTCTGGCCTGAAATGCCGTTATTACAATCCGGCAATCCATACGGCAGCTTTTGCCTTACCTCAGTATCTGCAAGACGCACTGGCTTCACAGCCGTCCTAAGGAGAAGATAAGAAATTGAAAAAACTGAAACTGCATGGCTTTAATAATCTGACCAAAAGTCTGAGTTTTTGTATTTACGATATCTGCTACGCCAAAACTGCCGAAGAGCGCGACGGTTATATTGCTTATATCGATGAACTCTATAATGCCAACCGTCTGACCGAAATCCTGTCAGAAACCTGTTCCATTATCGGGGCTAATATTCTTAACATCGCCCGCCAGGATTACGAACCACAGGGTGCCAGCGTCACTATTCTGGTGAGTGAAGAACCGGTTGACCCGAAACTCATCGACAAAACAGAACACCCCGGCCCACTGCCAGAAACGGTCGTTGCCCATCTTGATAAAAGTCATATTTGCGTACATACCTACCCGGAAAGTCATCCTGAAGGCGGTTTATGTACCTTCCGCGCCGATATTGAAGTCTCTACCTGCGGCGTGATTTCTCCGCTGAAGGCGCTGAATTACCTGATCCACCAGCTTGAGTCCGATATCGTAACCATTGATTATCGCGTGCGCGGTTTTACTCGCGACATTAACGGTATGAAGCACTTTATCGACCATGAGATTAATTCGATTCAGAACTTTATGTCTGACGATATGAAGGCGCTGTATGACATGGTGGATGTGAACGTCTATCAGGAAAATATCTTCCATACCAAGATGTTGCTTAAAGAGTTCGACCTTAAGCACTACATGTTCCACACCAAACCGGAAGACTTAACCGACAGCGAGCGCCAGGAAATTACCGCTGCGCTGTGGAAAGAAATGCGCGAGATTTATTACGGGCGCAATATGCCAGCTGTTTAACGGCTCTGGCGGAGCTCCCAGGCTCCGCCAGATTTATTTACTTCTGCTGCACGAAATTGCGGTAAGCCGCCACGACCTGCAGAAAATCCTCAACGCCGCATAGCGACAGGCTTTCTTCGTCGTAGTAGTTCATCCCCTCTTCCATTTCATCGCCAGCGAATTCCAGTTGATTGGCGCGAACCATCACCTCTTCACCGTCCATCCACAGGGTGTATTCATGCCCTGCCCGTTGCCAGGACCGTTCGCTACCTTTCAGTGCGTGCGCTGCTTGTTCCACTTCATCAAGCAAGGCCAGGTTTTCTTTCACCTCTTCATTAAACCAGTGCCCGACCACTTCATGCCCCATGGACATACGCACCTTTACCACTCCGGTAATATCGCGCAGAAATTCGTAATCCATAGTGTGTTCCTCTGCTCCCGGCAATGCGCCGAAATCGCATTGCGCCATTGATGTAATTATCGCAGCCTTACCGGAGAAAAACAGCGGAACGGCGATGGTTTAGAAATAAAAAATGCCCGGGAATCTCATTCCCCGAGCATTGTGTCGTTTATGCGCAGCGCGTGCGCTGACTTTTTAAACCGCAGTCTGGAAAATCACCCCATCGGCTTTTTCGGTGTACTGAGAAAGCTGGTTGAAGTTCAGATAACGATAAGTATCAACGGCAGTTTTATCTACTTGCGCCACGTAGGTCTGGTACTCTTCCGGCGTCGGCAGTTTGCCAATCAGCGCCGCAACAGCCGCCAGTTCCGCAGAAGCCAGGAAGACATTCGCGCCAGTCCCCAGACGGTTCGGGAAGTTACGGGTAGAGGTGGAAACCACCGTCGCACCGTCTGCTACACGCGCCTGGTTACCCATACACAGGGAACAGCCAGGGATCTCGATACGCGCACCGCTCTTACCGAAGACGCTATAGTAGCCTTCTTCGGTCAACTGCGCGGCATCCATACGGGTTGGCGGTGCCACCCACAGGCGCGTCGGCAACTGGCCTTTGTGCGCATCCAGCAGTTTACCCGCAGCACGGAAGTGACCGATGTTGGTCATGCAGGAACCGATAAACACTTCGTCGATCTTCTCGCCCTGTACCGCAGACAGCGGACGTGCGTCGTCCGGGTCGTTCGGTGCACAGAGGATTGGCTCTTTAATATCCGCCAGATCGATGTCGATCACTGCCGCGTATTCCGCATCTGCATCGGCTTCCAGCAGCTCAGGATTCGCCAGCCATTTTTCCATGCCCTGAATACGGCGTTCCAGGGTACGACGATCGCCGTAACCTTCCGCGATCATCCACTTCAGCAGGACGATGTTAGAGTTCAGGTATTCGATGATCGGTTCTTTGTTCAGCTTGATGGTACAACCAGCGGCAGAACGCTCGGCGGACGCATCGGTTAGCTCAAAGGCCTGCTCAACTTTCAGATCCGGCAGACCTTCAATTTCCAGGATGCGGCCAGAGAAGATGTTTTTCTTGCCTTTCTTCTCAACGGTCAGCAGACCTTGTTTGATCGCATACAGCGGGATCGCGTGTACCAGATCGCGCAGGGTGATGCCCGGCTGCATTTTGCCTTTGAAGCGCACCAGAACGGATTCCGGCATATCCAGCGGCATGACGCCTGTTGCGGCTGCAAATGCCACCAGACCAGAACCCGCCGGGAAAGAGATACCGATCGGGAAACGGGTATGGGAGTCACCACCGGTACCGACGGTATCCGGCAGCAGCATACGGTTCAGCCAGGAGTGAATGACGCCGTCACCCGGACGCAGCGACACACCGCCACGGTTCATAATGAAGTCCGGCAGCGTGTGGTGCGTGTTCACGTCAACTGGCTTCGGATACGCCGCGGTGTGGCAGAAAGACTGCATCACCAGGTCAGCCGAGAAGCCCAGGCACGCCAGGTCTTTCAGTTCATCACGGGTCATCGGGCCGGTGGTGTCCTGAGAGCCTACAGAAGTCATTTTCGGTTCGCAGTACGCGCCCGGACGAATGCCTTTCACGCCACAGGCACGGCCTACCATTTTTTGCGCCAGCGAGAAGCCGCGATCGCTCTCAGCGACATCTTTCGCCTGACGGAACACATCGCTGTGCGGCAGACCAAGTGCTTCACGCGCTTTGGTGGTCAGGCCACGCCCGATAATCAGCGGAATACGGCCGCCAGCACGCACTTCATCAATCAGCACCTCGGTTTTCAGTTCGAAGGTCGCCAGCAGTTCGCCGGTTTCGTGGTTACGCACTTCACCTTTGTACGGGTAAACGTCAATTACGTCGCCCATGTTCAGGTTAGAGACGTCGACTTCGATTGGCAGTGCACCTGCGTCTTCCATTGTGTTAAAGAAGATTGGTGCAATTTTACCGCCGAGGCACAAACCACCGCCGCGTTTGTTCGGCACATGTGGAATATCATCACCCATAAACCACAGTACGGAGTTCGTGGCGGATTTACGCGATGACCCCGTACCCACAACGTCACCGACGTACGCCAGCGGGAAACCTTTCTGTTGCAGAGCTTCGATTTGCTTGATCGGACCAACAACACCTGGCTGGTCTGGCTCGATGCCTTCACGGGCGTTTTTCAGCATCGCCAGCGCGTGCAGTGGGATATCCGGGCGTGACCACGCATCCGGTGCCGGAGAGAGGTCATCGGTGTTGGTTTCGCCAGTGACTTTGAAGACGGTAACGGTCAGTTTTTCAGCCAGCGCCGGGCGATTCAGGAACCATTCGGCATCCGCCCAGGACTGCATTACCTGCTTCGCATATTCGTTGCCTGCTTTCGCTTTCTCTTCTACGTCATAGAAGTTATCGAACATCAGCAGTGTGTGAGAAAGTGCTTTGGCAGCGATCGGTGCCAGTTTGGCATCATCCAGCGCGTCGATCAGCGGATGAATGTTGTAACCACCCTGCATGGTGCCCAGCAGTTCGATGGCTTTTTCCGGAGTCAGCAGAGGGGATTTGGCTTCGCCTTTAGCGATAGCAGCCAGGAAGCCTGCTTTGACATAGGCGGCTTCATCGACGCCTGGGGGAACACGGTTGGTTAACAGATCTAACAGGAATTCTTCTTCGCCCGCGGGCGGGTTTTTCAGCAGCTCTACAAGTGCGGCCATTTGGTTTGCATCCAGGGGTTTGGGCGCAATCCCCTCAGCGGCACGCTCAGCTACGTGCTTACGGTATTCTTCTAGCACGACGGTTCTCCTCGCTCTCATTGTCATAATGCGGCCTACACGTCTTCAATCAATCTGCCTCTGTCCTGGCTTAGCTTGCCGCGTGACGCATCTTGAAGGATTTAGTGGCTGGGCGATTTTCTTCACGCTCCTGTGAGACAGCAGTTTGTAGGGTAAATGCCCAGTACCGCAACGGGCAGAATAGCAGGATTTTGACGAGGTGTTAATCTGTTTACAAAAAAGCAACATAAAAAAGTGGCTGAATCGTTAAGGATGGTCTAGAGATTGTTTCCCTCCGTAAAAACTTCGTTAATTCGCATGGTGATAATCACCTTTCTCAACGAATCCCAAGATTAGTCAAAATTTAAACTACCGCCTCTTTATACTCGGATTCACAGCACCTGCGGGTGGCAGTTCGCCGACCATTGCGATTTCCTTGAGATCCGAATTATGAAAATGACTTTGCCGTTTAAACCCCATGTGCTGGCGCTAATTTGCAGTGCCGGGCTTTGTGCCGCCTCTACCGGGCTATATATAAAAAGCCGCACAGTGGAAGCGCCTGTGGAACCGCAATCGACACAACTGGCTGTGTCTGACGCTGCCGCGGTTACGTTTCCTGCAACGGTTTCCGCACCTCCCGTAACACCCGCCGTCGTCAAATCCGCATTCAGCACTGCACAAATAGATCAATGGGTCGCGCCCGTCGCGCTGTATCCCGACGCCCTACTTTCGCAGGTGCTGATGGCATCAACCTATCCGACAAACGTTGCTCAAGCAGTGCAATGGTCGCACGATAATCCACTTAAACAAGGCGATGCTGCTATTCAGGCGGTATCTGACCAGCCGTGGGACGCCAGCGTTAAATCACTGGTGGCCTTTCCACAATTGATGGCATTGATGGGCGAAAACCCGCAATGGGTGCAAAACCTGGGCGATGCTTTTCTGGCCCAGCCGCAGGACGTGATGGACTCGGTACAGCGATTGCGGCAACTGGCGCAACAAACCGGCTCGCTGAAGTCATCAACCGAACAGAAAGTTATTACCACAACGAAGAAAACTGTACCGGTAACACAGACAGTCACGGCTCCCGTCATACCATCCAATACAGTTTTAACTGCCAACCCCGTCATTACAGAGCCGGCAACAACCGTCATTTCTATTGAGCCCGCCAATCCTGATGTGGTCTATATTCCCAACTACAACCCAACCGTGGTTTACGGGAACTGGGCCAATACTGCGTATCCGCCGGTTTATCTGCCACCACCAGCCGGAGAACCGTTTGTTGACAGCTTTGTACGCGGATTCGGCTATAGCATGGGCGTTGCTACCACGTACGCGCTATTCAGCAGCATCGACTGGGATGACGACGATCATGACCATCATCATCATGACGATGATGATTATCATCACCACGATGGCGGTCATCGTGACGGTAATGGCTGGCAACACAACGGCGACAACATCAATATCGACGTCAACAATTTCAACCGTATCACCGGTGAGCATCTTACTGATAAGAATATGGCATGGCGGCACAATCCAAACTACCGTAATGGTGTGCCCTATCATGATCAGGATATGGCAAAGCGGTTTCATCAAACCGATGTCAACGGCGGCATGAGCGCCACGCAGTTACCTGCTCCAACACGCGACAGCCAGCGTCAGGCGGCAGCAAATCAGTTTCAGCAACGAACACACGCCGCACCAGTCATTACACGAGATACCCAACGTCAGGCAGCGGCACAGCGGTTTAATGAAGCTGAACACTATGGGAGCTATGACGACTTCCACGACTTCAGCCGTCGCCAACCACTGACCCAGCAACAAAAGGACGCCGCTCGTCAGCGTTATCAGTCCGCCTCGCCTGAGCAGCGCCAGGCAGTTCGCGAGAGAATGCAGACTAACCCGAAGATCCAGCAGCGAAGAGAGGCAGCGCGTGAGCGCATTCAGTCCGCCTCGCCTGAGCAGCGCCAGGCGGTTCGCGAGAAAATGCAGACTAACCCGCAGAACCAGCAGCGAAGAGACGCAGCGCGTGAGCGTATTCAGTCCGCATCACCAGAGCAGCGCCAGGTGTTTAAGGAAAAAGTACAGCAGCGCCCACTGAATCAACAGCAACGTGATAACGCCCGCCAGCGTGTTCAATCGGCATCACCTGAACAACGTCAGGTTTTTCGGGAGAAAGTTCAGGAGAGCCGCCCACAACGTCTAAACGACAGTAACCATACTGTCAGGCTGAATAACGAGCAACGGTCAGCAGTACGCGAACGTCTCTCTGAACGTGGAGCAAGAAGACTGGAAAGGTAAATTGCAGACGTAAAAAAAGCGGCGTGGTTAGCCGCTTTTTTAATTGCCGGATGTTCCGGCAAACGAAAAATTACTTCTTCTTCGCTTTCGGGTTCGGCAGGTCGGTAATGCTACCTTCGAACACTTCTGCCGCCAGGCCCACAGACTCGTGCAGAGTCGGGTGCGCGTGGATGGTCAGTGCGATGTCTTCAGCATCACAACCCATTTCGATTGCCAGGCCGATTTCACCCAGCAGCTCGCCGCCGTTAGTACCGACAATCGCACCACCGATCACACGGTGAGATTCTTTGTCGAAAATCAGCTTGGTCATACCGTCTGCGCAGTCGGAAGCGATAGCACGACCAGAAGCAGCCCACGGGAAGGTGGCGGTTTCATAGCTGATGCCTTTCTCTTTCGCTTCTTTCTCAGTCAGACCCACCCATGCAACTTCTGGTTCGGTATAGGCGATGGACGGGATAACTTTCGGATCGAAGTAGTGTTTCTTACCGGCGATAACTTCAGCGGCAACGTGACCTTCGTGAACACCTTTGTGTGCCAGCATCGGTTGACCGACGATATCGCCGATAGCAAAGATGTGCGGTACGTTGGTACGCAGCTGTTTGTCAACGCGGATGAAACCACGGTCGTCAACTTCCACGCCTGCTTTGCCTGCGTCGAGGTTTTTACCGTTCGGCACACGACCAATCGCTACCAGCACGGCGTCGTAACGCTGCGGTTCAGCGGGTGCTTTTTTGCCTTCCATCGTCACATAAATGCCGTCTTCTTTCGCTTCAACGGCGGTAACTTTGGTTTCCAGCATCAGGTTGAATTTCTTGCTGATACGCTTGGTGAAGACTTTAACGATGTCTTTGTCAGCTGCCGGGATAACCTGGTCGAACATTTCAACCACGTCAATCTGTGAACCCAGCGCGTGGTAAACGGTGCCCATTTCCAGACCGATGATACCGCCACCCATTACCAGCAGGCGTTCTGGTACTTCTTTCAGTTCCAGCGCGTCAGTGGAGTCCCAGATACGCGGATCTTCATGCGGAATAAACGGCAGTTGGATCGGGCGAGAACCCGCTGCAATGATCGCGTTGTCGAAGTTGATCACGGTTTTGCCGTTCTCACCTTCAACTTCCAGGGTGTTAGCCCCGGTGAATTTACCCAGACCGTTGACCACTTTGACTTTGCGGCCTTTCGCCATACCAGCCAGACCACCGGTCAGCTGATTGATCACTTTCTCTTTCCAGGTACGAATCTTGTCGATATCGGTTTTCGGTTCGCCGAAGACGATACCGTGTTCAGCCAGCGCTTTGGCTTCTTCGATAACTTTTGCTACGTGCAGCAGTGCTTTAGAAGGGATACAGCCGACGTTCAGGCAAACACCGCCAAGGGTGTTGTAACGTTCTACGATTACGGTTTCCAGACCTAAATCAGCGCAACGGAAGGCAGCGGAGTAACCTGCGGGGCCTGCCCCAAGTACCACGACCTGAGTTTTGATTTCAGTACTCATCATGACCTCTATATATTTATCTCCGGCGGTCATACCCGTCGTCTTTCAGGCCGCAGCGGCGTTAGCTTCACGCCCTCACCCCAGTCACTTACTTATGTAAGCTCCTGGGGATTCTGGCGCTTGCTACCTTGCTGCACCCAGAAATCCATAGGGTATGTGAAGTAATACCCTAACCACCACCGGGTCGTTCTATCCGTCGGTATTTTACAAAATTGTTAACAATTTTTAAACAACAAACGGCAACCGATTTGTCTATTCGCTAATAACCTCAATACATTCATGAGATTACCAGAAAAAAGCCGGCCGTTGGGCCGGCTCTTTTACTTACATCACCAGACGGCGAATGTCAGACAGCGTGTTGTTAATGATGGTAATGAAACGGGCACCATCAGCACCGTCGATCACGCGGTGGTCGAAGGAGAGAGAAATCGGCAGCATCAGACGCGGCACGAACTCTTTACCATTCCACACCGGCTCCATCGCGGA
>ERZ791625.1560-NODE-1560-length-11389-cov-3.364920_pt1 | contig 11389 bp, 9 predicted proteins | sample MGYA00510267_ERZ791625 | MGnify/ENA primary metagenome ERZ791625 (study PRJEB30046, sample SAMN00715229) | human gut metagenome | study: EMG produced TPA metagenomics assembly of the A metagenome-wide association study of gut microbiota in type 2...
ACTCAGCAACTCAATAACTCTTTTAACTCAGCAACTCAATAACTCTTTTAACTCATTTATAAGTCTCAGGACTCAATCGCCATTCTTTCAATTTTTCCACCTGATCAGCCTGTACATATCCCACTTTCACAGCCAGATCGATCATAGCATTGTAATTACTTAAAGTGGTCAGTTCACAGGATGCATTTTTAAAGTTATCCTCAGCCTTTTGGAAGCCATAGGTAAAAATGGCAACCATGCCCAGCACTTCACATTCGGCATTCCGCAAAGCTTCGACAGCCTGTAAACTAGAACCACCGGTTGAAATAAGGTCTTCGATAACTACGACCTTTTGCCCTGCTTTATACTCACCTTCGATCAGATTTTCCAAACCATGACTCTTAGCTGAAGATCGCACATAAATAAAGGGTAATCCCAATTCCTGAGCAACTAACACCCCCTGTGCAATAGCTCCGGTAGCAACCCCGGCAATCACCTCTGCCTGCGGATATTTCTCCCGGATCAATGCTGCAAATTGTTCTTTGATATATGAACGAACTTCAGGATAAGACAACGTCTTCCGATTATCACAATAGATCGGGGATTTCCATCCGGAAGCCCAGGTAAACGGATGAGTAGGTTCCAATTTAATTGCTTTAATATCCAATAAATAGGATGCCACTTTTTCTGCAACTGTATTCATTTTTATCTATTTTTGTATTGTTAAATACTAGAATTTTTGCAAATGTATAAAGTATTTTTTAAAGAGAGCTGTTTTTTATTGACCGATAATCAGAATTTACTAAAAGAAGGGGATATCCGTTGGGTGCACCGGGATTTTATGACCACGAAAAATTTCATTTACCAAACTCTGGAAAAAGGCATCCCTTTCAAAGCCGTACTTTATGATGAAGATCCGGAGGATTTGTTTACTATTTTCAAGTCTTGTTTCACCTATGTCAAAGCCGGAGGAGGAGCAGTCATACAAAATTCCGATATATTGGTCATCAAACGATTAGGAATGATCGACCTACCCAAAGGCCATCTGGAATATGGAGAAACGATGGAACAATGTGCCGTCCGGGAAGTAGAAGAAGAATGCGGGTTAAAACAAGTAAGTATTCTGTCTCCTTTAGACACCACCCTCCATATTTATTACCGGAATGAAAGTTGGTTCCTGAAAAAAACATATTGGTATCGGATGTCTGCCCCTTCAGGTCAATCTTTTATTCCTCAGACCGAAGAGGATATCGAAGAAGTGCTCTGGTATCCGATACACAATCTCTCCCAGCTATCGAACCAGACCTATCCTTCACTCCGGGAAGTATTCCATAAACTCCAAACCGAAGCCTAGGAGCTATTCGAGCAATTGCCTGCAAACCCGCCTGATTTCGGCATAATCGGCATCCAGCCTACCGGACTGGAAAAGCCGGTCAATGCTGTGCAGACCGGGTTGTATCGAATCGATAAAATGCGGTTTTCTTTCGTAAAGTCCCCGAAGCCCGAAAGCCCCCATCGCCTGCAACAGCCGTACCAATACAAAACGATAAAAAACATGACGGAATAGTCCCGGCTCCACCGTCCGGTAAGCCTGTAATCCGCAGATATATCCATCCAGTAACTCTTCCCGTTGTTCATCAGGAATCACTACGATAGCATCATACAATAACGAAGCTACGTCATAAGGTAAAGCCCCTTGCCGTCCTCCCTGATAATCGATAAACCAAACCTCTCCGGCTCTGACCATAATATTCCGCGACTGAAAATCACGAAACATAAAACTATCCGCAGGTTCCTGAACCAAAGCATCTGTCAGCCTGACAAAATCATCTTCGAGCGCCTGCTCTGAAAAATCCGCTCCTGCCAATTTCAGAAAACAATACTTAAAATAATTCAGGTCCCACAGGATACACTGCCGGTCGAATACAGGACGTGGGACACAACGGGCATAATCCAGTCCCTGTCCCCCGATCAACTGAAACCGCAATAATTCGGACAAAGATTTCCGGTAAAGTTGCATCGAATGCTCCGACAAACTATTTCCTTTTCGCTCCTGCCCGACCACGTCCAATAAAGTTTGCGTACCCAAATCTTCCTGTAGATAAACCTTCCGATCTTCCGATACCGCATAAATTTGCGGTACATGTAATCCTTTCTCTGCAAAATGCCGGGAAAAATCGATAAACAAGCGATTTTCTTCCACATTTCGATTCCAGGCCGCAATGCACGACTCCCCGTTCCAATATATACGCCAATATTTACGTGCAGACCCGGAAGCCGGTAACATCTCGGTCCGGTCGGCTTTCTTCCCCCATTGCTGTTCGAATAAAGCCAGAAACTTTTGCTCTATCAACTGATTCACTTTATCTGTTATTGAAATCTTTTTACCCTAAAAAACAGCTGCTTCTAAGCAGACTTTTATCAAAACAAATGTTGAAATTTTTTACGAATTTCCCAAAGTTTCCGAAAATTTCAGAAAACAAAAAAACCGCTGTAAATACAACGGTTTTTCATGTCTTCATCTATTTCAGTGCCCAGGACAAGACTCGAACTTGCACAGCCTTTCGACCACTACCACCTCAAAGTAGCGTGTATACCAATTTCACCACCTGGGCCAATCCTTTACGTTTCAGATTATTTTAGAAATAATCTGAAACCGTAAATTTCAAAGTCGGTGCCCGAAATAGGACTCGAACCTACACGGCCGTGAAGCCACTAGTACCTGAAACTAGCGTGTATACCAATTTCACCACTTGGGCAATCAAGTGTTGTCCCACCAGGATTCGAACCTGGACTGACAGAACCAAAACCTGCTGTGCTGCCATTACACAATGGGACAATCATTGATAGTGTCATTTTTGACGGTGCAAATATATGACCTTTTTTTTTTCCAACAAAAAAAATGAGGAAAATTCGAGTAAAATAATTATTTTCGTGCTTCATTAGTTGTTTCGTTACGAAGTCATCTTTTGATAACCAGACACTTAACACTTTATGTCTATTTATTCAAATACGCCCCAAGGGCAAGAAAGCTTCAAAACGGAGGAAATAATGATTTTTTACGCACATAATAATCGCAAATTTATCTTAATTAATGAATATGTATAAAATCAAAGATCATCCTAATTTAAGCTTCAAGCTGATTAACAGGGTTACCGGTTGGGTCACTTTCGTTATCGCGAGTATGACTTACATACTCACAGCTGAGTCAACGGCCAGCCTATGGGATTGCGGAGAGTTCATCACCACGTCTGTGGGCTTACAGGTGGGACATCCCCCCGGAGCACCGTTATTTATGATTATTTCGCGGTTGTTTGCGATATTTGCTCCATCGGCAGATACCCAAGCCTATATGATCAACTGTATGTCGGCCATTTGTTCCGGGCTGACCATTTTATTCCTGTTCTGGTCGATCACTCACCTGGCCCGTAAGCTTATTGTAAAAGAAGGTGAAGAAATGACTATGGGACAAATGTTTGCGATATTAGGAGCTTCGCTGATCGGTTCTTTGACTTATACTTTCACAGATACGTTCTGGTTCTCAGCCGTAGAAGGCGAAGTGTATGCGATGTCTTCTTTATTTACTGCGGTAGTTTTCTGGGCTATCCTGAAATGGGAAAATGTCGCTTTCGAACGTTATGCCAACCGCTGGCTGATCCTGATCGCTTACCTGATCGGACTGTCTATCGGAGTACACTTATTGAACTTGCTGGCAATCCCGGCAATCGTGTTTGTTTATTATTTCAAAAAATATACACCCACCGTACGGGGATTTATCAAAACAGGCATTCTTTCGGTATTTATCCTGGGTGTAGTTAATTTCGGAATCATTCCGGGCGTGATCAAAGTAGCCGGTTGGTTCGAGCTGACTTTCGTCAACGGAATGGGGGCTCCTTTCAATACCGGAGTGATCATCTATGTATTACTGATTATCGGGGCTTTAGTCTGGGGTATCCGTTATACGCTGAAAAAAGGGATGCCTGTCTGGAATACCATCCTGACTTGTTTTATGGTGATTCTGATCGGTTATTCTTCTTATTCGATGATCGTTATCCGTTCATTAAGCGATCCTCCTATCGACGAAGGAAGCCCTGACAATGTATTCTCTTTATTGTCATACATCAACCGTGACCAATACGGTGACGCTCCTTTACTCTACGGCCAGTATTTCAATGCTCCCCAAGTAGGGACGAAGGAGGGCGAACCGATCTATTATCAGAACAAAGAAACCGGGGTCTATGAAAAAATCGGTAACAAAACCATCTATGAATACGACAAACGGTTTTGTGGTTTCTTCCCACGTATGTACAGCGATACCCGGCCCAACTTTGCCAATCAATACCAGGCTTGGGCAGGAAGAAACAACGGTCCGACCTATACGGTCAACGGCGAGACCATCACCCGCCCGAGTTTCGGTAATAACATGCGTTATTTCTTCAATTATCAGTTAGGGCATATGTACTGGAGGTATTTCATGTGGAATTTCTCCGGACGCCAAAACGATATCCAGGGATATGGCGACATCATGCACGGCAACTGGATCACCGGCATTAAATTTCTGGATGAATTACGCCTGGGAAATCAGGATGAATTACCCGACAATTTGAAAAATGAAAAAGCAAACAATAAATATTATATGTTGCCTTTTCTGCTCGGTCTGTTGGGGATGTTTTACCAATACCGGAAGGGGAAAACCGGAAAACAGGATTTTTGGGTAGTCATGCTCTTGTTCATCATGACCGGTATAGCCATCATCGTCTTTTTAAATCAGACTCCGATGGAACCCCGGGAACGGGACTATGCTTATGCAGGTTCTTTCTATGCCTATGCCATCTGGATCGGCCTGGGTGTGCTTTCTATCTGGGAATTTCTGAATAAAAAGATCAAAAATATAGATCCACGGGTATCGGCCATTGCCGTTACTACGGCCTGTCTGTTCGCCATTCCGGTCAATATGGCCGCCCAAAACTGGGATGACCACAACCGTCATGCCCGTTATGCCACGACAGCCCATGCCCGTAATTACCTCAATTCGTGTGCTCCGAATGCAATTTTATTTACTTATGGAGATAACGATACTTTCCCACTGTGGTATGTACAAGAAGTGGAAGGAGTACGGCGGGATGTCCGGGTCGTCAATTTAAGTTTGTTATCCGGTTCCTGGTATATCGACCAGATGAAACGGAAAGCTTATGAATCTTCCGGAGTGCCGATTTCGTTCACTCATGAACAATACCGGGATGGGAAACGGGACTATGTATTGATCAGGGATCAGTTCAAAGAAGGAAACCTGAAAGATGTCATGGAGTTTGTCGCCAGCGACCTGCCTCAGACAAAATTACAGGGATATATCAAGGAACTCGATTTTATACCGACACGTAACGTTATCCTTCCGGTAGATTCGGCCAAAGTAATCGCCAATGGGACGGTTAAACCCCAGGATGCAGATCAGATCGTCAAAGACCTGAGACTGCATTTGCCGATGCAAGGCTTGACCAAATCACAACTGATGGTCCTGGATATTTTATCGACGAACAACTGGGAACGTCCGGTATATTTCGGAATCGGTATGGGTTCGGATGCCTATATGGGATTGGAAAAATACTTCCAGCTCGAAGGGGCGGCCTACCGCGTCGTACCTATCGAAACGAAAGAAGCCGAATTCTATGATTACGGACGGATCGACAGCGATATCCTCTACGATAATATCATGAATAAATTCGAATGGGGAAATATCAAAGATCCGAAAGTAAACATCGACTTCTTCCACGATCAGACCATCGCCGTCATGAAATACCGGAATACCTTCCTTCGGTTGGCCCAGAAACTGTATGACGAAGGTAAACAAGCCGAAGCGGTCGCCGTTCTGGATAAGTCATTGGAAGAAATTCCACTGTATCAGGTACCGGCAGACAATAGTATGCTGTTCTATATACCGATGTATTACGAACTGGGAGAAACCGAAAAGGCGAACCACTTGCTCAACGAACTGGCAACGAACAACTATCAGATGTTGAAATATGCCAATTCACTCGAGCCGAAATTTGCCAATACTCCGAGTATACAACAAGAGGAAAGACTCAGCATCGAAGTGATCAAGCAATTATTGGCTTTTGCCACCCAGGCAGGACAAAAAGAACTGGCACAGGAATTGCAGGACAAAGTATTGAGATTATATAATCCTTCACATATTTCTCCCGATAAACCGTTGATGAAGGATACGGCAGACAAAGCCGGGAAATAATAATTCATTTTATGCTGCATACCGGATGATATGCAGCATAAAATATACACACAAAAAAAACGATATTATGATAACAACAGATCAACTGAAAGCAGTTGAAGAACGCAGTGGCGCTCTGAGGAGGTATCTTTGACATCGATCGTAAAAAAATAGAGCTCGAAGAAGTAGAAATGCGTACCCAAGCTCCTGATTTCTGGAACGATGCGAAGCAAGCGGAAAAGGTGATGAAACAGGTACGCGAATTGAAAGGCTGGATAGAAGGCTGTGAAGCTGTATCCCGTTCGGTAGACGACCTGAACGTCCTCTTTGACTTCGCCAAAGAAGGCGAAGCTACCGAAGAAGAGGTGGATACCCACTATGCAGAAACCCTGCAATTGGTGGAAGAGCTGGAATTAAAGAATATGTTACGGGGTGAAGCCGATCAGATGAGCTGCATCCTTAAAATCAATTCCGGTGCCGGTGGAACAGAAAGTCAGGACTGGGCTTCCATGCTGATGCGAATGTATATGCGCTGGGCAGAAGCCAATAACTACAAATTGACGGTCAGTAACATTCAGGAAGGCGATGAAGCCGGAATCAAGACGGTTACGTTGCAGCTGGAAGGCGATTTCGCCTACGGTTACCTGAAAGGTGAAAACGGCGTCCATCGTTTAGTCAGGGTCTCTCCTTTCAATGCCCAAGGTAAACGAATGACTTCTTTTGCTTCTGTATTCGTGACACCATTGGTGGATGATTCAATAGAGATAGCCATCAATGCGGCGGATATCAGTTGGGATACTTTCCGTTCGGGAGGAGCCGGCGGACAGAATGTAAATAAAGTAGAAACGGGTGTACGCCTACGTTACAATTACAAAGATCCGGATACCGGTGAAACCCGCGAAATCCTGATTGAAAATACCGAAACCCGTTCTCAGCTGGACAATCGTGAAAACGCTATGCGTCTGTTGCGTTCTATGTTGTATGATATGGAATTACAAAGACGGATGGCAGAACAACAGAAGATCGAGAGTAATAAGAAAAAAATTGAGTGGGGTTCACAAATCAGGAGTTACGTTTTCGATGACCGCCGGGTAAAAGATCACCGGACTAATTTTCAGACCTCCGATGTCGGCGGAGTCATGGATGGTAAAATCGACGGTTTCATAAAAGCCTACCTGATGGAATTCGGAGGTGTCGAATAAATTAGCCTAAGATGTTAGATTTTTCAAACAGTAAAATTCTGATTGTCGGAGATGTCATGCTGGATAAATATTATTTCGGCAAAGTAGACCGTATCTCTCCGGAAGCTCCGGTCCCCATCGTCAACATTCAAAAAGAAGAATCCCGGTTGGGAGGTGCTTCGAATGTCGCCAACAACATTGTCAGTCTGGGAGGACATAGTTTATTATGTGGTGTTATCGGCCATGATCTTTTCGGTAAAGAAATCGAACGGATCAGCCGCCACAAAAATATCGACACCTTTCTGTTGAAAACTTCCTCCCCGACAATCACCAAAGCACGGATTATCGGCGGAAAACAGCAAATCGTCCGGGTAGACTATGAAGATAAAAGCGAATTGAATACGGACAATAAAAAGCTATTCCGGGACACGATCAGCCGGATTTTACCGGAATACGATATCCTGGTGATCTCAGATTACGGCAAGGGCTTGATATCCGAAGATTTATGCCGTTATCTGATTAAGTTAGCTCACAAATACGATAAAAAAGTCATTATCGATCCCAAAGGGAAAAACTGGGAGAAATATTCAGGCGCCGATATCGTCACTCCCAACGTTAAAGAGCTGAGTGATATCGTCGGTTATACGGTACCCAATACCGACCGGGCCATTGAAAAAGCAGCCCGGGAAGCGATTACGAACAATCACCTGACCGCCTTACTAGTCACCCGCAGTGATAAAGGCATGAGCCTGATCGGTCCCATTCCCCCCATTCATATCCCGACCCATTCCGAAGAAGTTTTCGACGTCAGTGGTGCAGGAGATACTGTCGTAGCGACACTCGGACTTTGCCTGGCGGCAGGTTTTGAAATCAGCGAAGCGATGAGAACAGCCAATATTGCAGCAGGTATCGTCGTGAAGAAAGTCGGTACAGCTACGCTTACCATCGAAGAATTAGTACAACAAAAATAAAAAATCCTGTTCCCTGCCGAAACGAATATTTTCAGAAAGGGAACAGGCTTTTTTACTTACCGCTACACATACCGATAAAGTACTGATGAAATGCGGCATTTCCGGTCAACTCCGGATGAAAAGAAGTCGCCAGCATATTCTTTTCGCGGGCAGCGACGACATGTCTTTCCACTTCACACAATACTTTTACTCGTTCTCCTGTACGGACAATATAAGGAGCCCGGATAAATACCAGCGGAATCTGTTCATCGCTTACCTCCGGAATCACCACCTGAGTATCGAAACTATCGATTTGCGTACCGTAAGCATTCCGTCTGACCGTGATATCCATCATTCCCAAATGCACAACCGGATCCTGATCCAACTCCTTTGCCAACAGGATCATGCCTGCACACGTACCCCAAACCGGCATCCCCTGCTGAATTTTTTCACGGAACGGTTCCATCATTCCGGTCCTGTTTAGTAATTTTCCCATGGTAGTACTCTCCCCTCCGGGTAAAATAATACCATCGATCTCGGCCAATTGTTCCGTATAGCGGACAACGACAGCTTCCTGCCCCAATTGTTCGATGTGTCGCTGGTGTTCGATGACAGCACCCTGAAAACCCAAAATTCCTATTTTCATGTAAAAAGTTACTGAGTTTAAATGGATATATCGGATTTACCAACCTCTCTCAGCATATTTATTCTCCAATGTTTTAATCTCGAGTCCTGACATAGCCTCTCCGAGGTTTTCCGACAGTTCTGCCAATTTCACCGGATCGTTATAATAGGTAACAGCCTGAACAATAGCTCTTGCCCGTTTTGCCGGATCACCGGATTTGAAGATTCCGGAACCTACGAATACCCCTTCGGAGCCCAACTGCATCATCAAGGCAGCGTCGGCAGGAGTGGCGATACCACCGGCAGCAAAATTCACGACAGGTAATTTCCCATTTTCGTGTACATATTTCACTAATTCATAAGGAGCTCCGAATTCTTTTGCCAGACTCATCAATTCTTCCATTCCGGCATTTTTCACCCGCCGCATATCATCGTTGATCTGGCGCATATGAGTCACCGCTTCAACGACATTTCCGGTTCCAGCTTCTCCCTTGGTACGAATCATAGCAGCCCCTTCACCGATACGCCGTAAAGCTTCACCCAAATTACGTGCTCCACATACGAACGGCACTTTGAAGGCTGTTTTATCTACATGATAAAGTTCGTCGGCAGGCGTCAATACTTCACTTTCATCGATAAAGTCGATACCGATGGCTTCCAATATCTGAGCTTCCACAAAATGACCGATTCTCACTTTGGCCATCACCGGAATAGAAACAGCTTTCTGAATGGCTTTGATCATCTGCGGATCGGACATCCGGGCAACTCCACCGTCACGACGGATATCTGCCGGTACTCTCTCTAATGCCATTACGGCACAAGCTCCTGCTGCCTCAGCAATTTTTGCCTGCTCTGCATTAGTCACATCCATGATCACTCCACCTTTCAACATCTGTGCAAGGTTTTTGTTTAATTCATATTTTCCCATAATTGTAGGTTATAAACAGTTTTAATAAAATATTATTTGAATCACTCAAATTCATTCAAAACCATAAATGGTCGTTTTCCGATAAATTTCTCCCGGCACTAAAAGTGTAGACGGAAACTCAGGATGATTGGGAGAATCGGGCCAGAACTGAGCTTCCAGAGCTACTCCGGCATAAGGTCCGTATTGTTTACCATCCTTAGCCTGCTTTACATTCAGAAATTTTCCCGTGTACACTTGCACTCCCGGATAATCGGAACATACATAAAGTTTTATACCTGTCTGATCATCAAAAAGTTCTGCCATTCGAATCAGTTTCCCGGAATTGTTGAATACAAAACAGTCGTCCAGTCCTCCCTGGTTTCCGATCACACCTTGTAAAGATGCCGGCGAAGTGAAATCATAATCTCCGGTAGCCGTAACAAAAGTCCCGTCCGGAATCAAATCGTCGGTCTTTAAATAGCGGTCGGTATATAATTTCAGGGTATGTCGTTTAATATCGGCAGCCTCCGGATTCAGGTTAAAATAAGGATGGTGAGTCAGATTGACAAAACATTTTTTATCGGTAACAGCTTCATAATCGATTCGTAAAGCTTTCTCCTGCAGCGAAAACCCGACTTTCACCTGTAGTGTTCCCGGATAGGCTTCTTCGCCGTCGGGACTGCAATAAGTCAACGTCAGCGAATCTGTACCGGCTTGTCCGACGTTCCAGATCTTTTTATCGAAACCACACAATCCTCCATGCAGATGGTTTTCACCATTATTTATCGCCAACTGATATTTTACACCGTCGATCTCAAATCTTCCCCGGGCAATCCGATTCCCATAACGTCCGATTATCGCTCCCAGATAAGCTCCGCTAGCAATATATTCCGGCGATTCGTAATCTTCGGCCTTTTCCATACCCAGCAACACATCTACAACCTTTCCCTGCAAATCTTTCGTCAGCATGCGGGTTAAAGTTGCCCCTAAAGTAGAAATATGTACTTCGAGGTGCGTATTTTTCAATATATAGATCTGTGGTTTCATACGTAAATACTTCTATTTATTCCAATTACTCTACCAATCCCTTACACTTTAAAACAAAAAATAACTAATTTCTTACTAACTGTTCGCAAAGATATTAATTTCCTTTAATAAAAAAGAGAAAAATCACCATCAATAATGAAAAGATATAGCGTGTATATCTTACCATTCTTTGAAGATTCACAATAGAAGTGCAATTCTCCGTCGGCATGCCGACGGAGAATAGAGTCAACAGGCAATACAAAAAAAGGGGACCGAAGTCCCCAGGAACAATTACTTTTGTATTGCAATGTATAAACAACTGTCCCGCGAGCAAAGATACGCAATCTATCTGGGAATTCAAGAAGGCAAAAGCCAGAAAGCCATTGCTCGGCAAAACAACATCCATCCCTCCACCGTCAGTCGCGAGGTGAGGCGCAACAGCACGAAGCGCGGCGAGTATCAATGGCAACACGCGCAGAAGTTATCTGATGAGCGTCGT
>ERZ791625.1572-NODE-1572-length-11334-cov-2.230340_pt1 | contig 11334 bp, 10 predicted proteins | sample MGYA00510267_ERZ791625 | MGnify/ENA primary metagenome ERZ791625 (study PRJEB30046, sample SAMN00715229) | human gut metagenome | study: EMG produced TPA metagenomics assembly of the A metagenome-wide association study of gut microbiota in type 2...
AATATATTGCATGAGCCACGTAGGCCTGATAAGCGTAGCGCATCAGGCAGTTTTGCGTTTGCCAGCACTTTTAATACCAGGCTTAAACCTGGCATTGAGATTACTCTTCTGTCGTTTGCGGTGGCACGCCCGTTCCGCTTGGTTTACGGCGCTTACCAATATTTTTGGTGTCGCGATGGCGTTTTTTCACCCGCGGCTTCTCTTTCTCTTTAGCTTTTTTCTTCTCAGCACGTTTAGCCAGTACTTTCTTCGATGGCTTGCCGGTCTGCTTTTCGCTTGGCGCACGCGTTTTCGGGCGTAACTCATCAATAACGCGAGCTTTAATTGGCTCTTCAATATAGCGGCCTACTTTACCCAGCAGCAGATGGTCATGGGCTTCCACCAGCGAAATTGCGGTGCCTTTACGACCGGCGCGCGCGGTACGTCCGATACGGTGCAAATAAGTATCGCCACTGCGCGGCATATCGAAGTTAAAGACGTGGCTGACGTCAGGAATGTCGATACCGCGCGCGGCAACATCGGTTGCGACCAGTACGTTTACGCGACCTTCGGTCAAACGCTTGATCGCTTCGTTACGCTTGCCCTGTACCATCTCACCTTCGAGATAGCAGTTGTTGATGCCCGCTTCGCGCAGCCAGTTTGCCAGCTCATGCACACGCTCACGCTTACGCACAAACACAATTGAGCGGGTCGCTTCCGGCTGTTTTAACAGATGCACCAGCAACGCGGTTTTATGCTCAAGATCATCGGCGCGGTAATACCACTGATGAATTTTTTTGCGCTCACGGGTGGAGGGATTGGCAGAAACTTCCACCGGATCTTCCAGCAGACGCTCGGCAAAGTCCTGAATCGCATCGCCTTCCAGCGTTGCCGAAAAGAGCAGGGTCTGTTTACGCCAGCGCGTTTCGCCAGCAATATGTTCGATATCCTGAGCGAAGCCCATATCCAGCATACGGTCTGCTTCGTCGAGGATCAGCGTTTCAACCGCGCGGCAATCGAAGTTCTCTTCTTTTATGTATTGCAGCAGACGTCCGGTCGTGGCGACCACGATGTCCTGATTTTCGCTGAACACTTCCGCGTGGTTCATGTACGCTACGCCGCCGGTGATGGTGGCGATATCCAGATGCGTATGTTTCGCCAGTTCGCGGGCATGATCGGCCACCTGCATCGCCAGCTCGCGAGTTGGGGTGAGGATCAAAATACGCGGCGGACCGGATTTCTTACGCGGGAAATCGAGCAGGTGCTGCAACGCTGGCAGCAGATACGCCGCCGTTTTACCGGTGCCTGTCGGCGCAGAACCGAGTACATCACGGCCATCGAGCGCAGGCGGAATGGCGGCAGCCTGAATGGCGGTCGGGCGAGTGAAACCTTTATCCTGGAGGGCTTCCAGCAGGCTTTCGTCGAGTTCAAGTTCGGAAAAAGTCGTTACAGTCATGTTCTACCTCTGTGTGGGGCGCTGATTATAGACGTTACGGCTGCAATCTTCATCTGTTTGTATGGATATCGCTTCTCGGGTATTGTTCTCACCCGGTGCTATCGCCGTTTTTCCTGCAAGGTTTTATTTTCATGTCACAGTCTACATCCGTGCTTCGTCGTAATGGATTTACTTTTAAACAGTTTTTTGTTGCTCACGATCGCTGTGCGATGAAAGTGGGAACGGATGGCATTTTGCTGGGCGCATGGGCACCGGTGGCTGGGGTAAAACGTTGCCTTGATATCGGCGCGGGTAGCGGGTTGCTGGCATTAATGCTGGCGCAGCGAACCGATGACAGCGTAATGATTGATGCAGTTGAACTGGAAAGTGAAGCTGCCGCGCAGGCGCAGGAAAATATCAACCAGTCCCCGTGGGCAGAGCGGATTAACGTCCATACGGCGGATATTCAGCAGTGGATCACACAGCAGACAGTACGCTTCGATTTAATCATCAGTAACCCACCTTACTATCAGCAGGGAGTAGAGTGCTCGACACCTCAACGGGAACAGGCTCGCTATACCACTACGCTTGATCACCCATCGTTGCTGACCTGTGCGGCGGAGTGCATTACCGAAGAGGGATTTTTCTGCGTAGTGCTGCCAGAGCAGATTGGTAATGGTTTTACGGAGCTGGCATTAAGCATGGGCTGGCATTTACGTTTGCGGACGGATGTGGCGGAAAACGAAGCGCGACTGCCGCATCGGGTGCTGCTGGCATTCTCCCCGCAGGCGGGAGAATGCTTTAGCGATCGCTTAGTCATTCGTGGGCCAGACCAGAACTATTCCGAAGCGTATACGGCGCTAACCCAGGCTTTTTATCTGTTTATGTAATGATTGCCGGGAGAAAGGATCGATGGACCGGAATGCGTGAGCAGTTCCGGGTAATCCAGCGTAAAATGCAGGCCACGACTCTCCTTGCGCATCATCGCACAGCGAACAATCAACTCGGCAACCTGTACCAGATTACGCAGCTCCAGCAAATTATTTGAGACGCGGAAATGGGCGTAATATTCGTCTATTTCTTGTTGGAGCATGGTTATCCGCCGCAGGGCGCGTTCCAGGCGCTTCGTTGTGCGCACAATGCCAACGTAATCCCACATAAACAGACGTAGCTCGTGCCAGTTATGCTGAATTACTACCCGTTCGTCAGGGTTCTCAACGCGGCTTTCATCCCACGGCGGTAACGTACTGATGTCGTGGGCATAAGGCATACGTCTGGTGATATCTTCCGCCGCCGACCAGCCATAGACCAGACACTCCAGCAATGAATTCGAGGCCATGCGGTTAGCGCCGTGTAAGCCGGTATAACTCACCTCGCCAATGGCATACAAGCCCTCGACGTCCGTACGCCCATGATCATCAACCATTACACCACCGCAGGTATAGTGTGCAGCAGGCACAATCGGTACCGGTTCTTGTGTGAGATCAATCCCCAGCCCGAGCAATTTTTCATAAATCATCGGGAAATGCTGGCGAATAAAATCAGCGGGCTTATGGCTGATATCAAGGAACATACAATCCGCGCCGAGGCGTTTCATTTCATGGTCAATGGCGCGGGCGACAATATCGCGCGGGGCCAGTTCGCCGCGCACATCAAAATCGGGCATAAAACGCGTGCCATCCGGGCGCTTGAGATAAGCGCCTTCGCCGCGCAGTGCTTCCGTTAACAGGAAATTGCGTGCCTGGGGGTGATACAGCGCGGTAGGGTGGAACTGATTAAATTCGAGATTGGCAACCCGGCAGCCTGCGCGCCACGCCATAGCAATGCCATCGCCAGAAGAAATATCCGGATTGGTGGTGTACTGATAAACCTTCGACGCACCGCCGGTTGCCAGCACCACCGCTTTTGCGTGGCAGGTTTCCACCTTTTCTTTATTTCGGTTCCATACCCACGCGCCAACAACCCGTCGCGTGCCCGGCAGGCCAATTTTGTCAGAAATAATCAGATCAACCGCGTTGCTGCGCTCCAGCACGCGAATATTCGGATGGTTCAGCGCCTTGCTCACCAGCGTGGTTTCTACTTCTCTACCAGTTGCGTCGGCGGCATGAAGAATACGACGGTGACTATGTCCACCTTCACGGGTCAGATGGTAGCTTTCTTCGCCATTCGGCTGAATGTGGGTATCAAATAACACCCCCTGGTCGATTAGCCATTGCACACAGGATCGTGCATTGCTGGCGACAAATTCAACTGCATGGCGATCGCAAATACCACCCCCGGCAATCAATGTGTCTTCCACATGCGAGTCAATGCTGTCAGTTTCATCAAACACGGCGGCAATACCGCCCTGGGCATAAAATGTTGAACCTTCCGTTACCGGGCCTTTACTTAGAACGATGACCTGATGCTGGTCAGCCAGGCGTAGCGCCAGTGAAAGTCCGGCTGCGCCGCTACCGATAATCAACACGTCACATGAATGATCAGGGAGAGTATTCATTTTCTTTGTTTAATTTACTAAACATGGTTTGGTCAGAATAGCATCATGTTGTGCGAATAAACACCTGCTATTTTAATATTTGTTACAGTGGCTAAACACGCTGACGCAGGGCGGCGAGAAAAAGAGAAGTTACTGGCTGGTGGAGGATTAGGTGGTGAAATAAAAAGGCCGTTGGGTTACTCTTCAGGCAGTTAAATGGGCATTTCTACACAGATAATGCGATGTTCAGATTCTGTAGACTTATAATGATAGATAATGATCCGTCTACAGCATGACAAACAAAAACAGATGCGTTACGGAACTTTACAAAAACGAGACACTCTAACCCTTTGCTTGCTCAAATTGCAGCTAATGGAGTGGCGTTTCGATAGCGCGTGGAAATTTGGTTTGGGGAGACTTTACCTCGGATGAGCGAGCAGTTAACGGACCAGGTCCTGGTTGAACGGGTCCAGAAGGGAGATCAGAAAGCCTTTAACTTACTGGTAGTGCGCTATCAGCATAAAGTGGCGAGTCTGGTTTCCCGCTATGTGCCGTCGGGTGATGTTCCCGATGTGGTACAAGAAGCTTTTATTAAAGCCTATCGTGCGCTGGATTCGTTCCGGGGAGATAGCGCTTTTTATACATGGCTGTATCGGATTGCTGTAAATACAGCGAAAAATTACCTGGTTGCTCAGGGGCGTCGTCCACCTTCCAGTGATGTGGATGCCATTGAAGCTGAAAACTTCGAAAGTGGCGGCGCGTTGAAAGAAATTTCGAACCCTGAGAACTTAATGTTGTCAGAAGAACTGAGACAGATAGTTTTCCGAACTATTGAGTCCCTCCCGGAAGATTTACGCATGGCAATAACCTTGCGGGAGCTGGATGGCCTGAGCTATGAAGAGATAGCCGCTATCATGGATTGTCCGGTAGGTACAGTGCGTTCACGTATCTTCCGAGCGAGGGAAGCTATTGATAACAAAGTTCAACCGCTTATCAGGCGTTGACGATAGCGGGATACTGGATAAGGGTATTAGGCATGCAGAAAGAACAACTTTCCGCTTTAATGGATGGCGAAACGCTGGATAGTGAGCTGCTTAACGAACTGGCTCATAATCCAGAAATGCAGAAAACCTGGGAAAGCTATCACTTAATCCGTGACTCAATGCGGGGTGATACTCCCGAGGTGCTCCATTTCGATATCTCTTCACGCGTGATGGCCGCCATTGAAGAAGAGCCAGTACGTCAACCGGCGACATTGATCCCGGAAGCCCAGCCTGCGCCGCATCAATGGCAGAAAATGCCATTCTGGCAGAAAGTACGTCCGTGGGCGGCACAGCTTACCCAAATGGGCGTAGCCGCATGCGTATCGCTTGCAGTTATCGTTGGCGTCCAGCACTATAATGGACAATCTGAAACGTCCCAGCAGCCCGAAACGCCGGTATTTAATACACTGCCGATGATGGGTAAAGCCAGCCCGGTTAGCCTGGGAGTACCTTCTGAAGCGACCGCAAACAATGGTCAACAGCAGCAGGTACAGGAGCAGCGTCGTCGCATTAATGCAATGTTGCAGGATTACGAACTGCAACGCCGACTCCACTCTGAACAGCTTCAGTTTGAGCAGGCGCAAACCCAGCAAGCCGCTGTACAGGTGCCAGGAATTCAAACTTTAGGAACGCAATCGCAGTAATGAAGCAACTTTGGTTTGCCATGTCATTAGTGACAGGTAGCCTGTTATTCTCTGCTAACGCCTCGGCCACTCCCGCGTCCGGGGCGTTACTACAGCAGATGAACCTGGCCAGTCAGTCACTGAATTACGAGCTGTCATTCATCAGCATCAATAAACAGGGTGTTGAGTCTCTGCGTTATCGACATGCACGCCTCGATAACCGTCCTCTTGCACAATTGTTGCAAATGGATGGCCCGCGCCGGGAAGTGGTACAGCGCGGCAATGAAATCAGCTATTTTGAACCGGGACTTGAACCGTTCACGCTTAATGGCGATTACATTGTTGATTCTCTGCCATCGCTCATCTATACCGATTTCAAACGCCTTTCTCCTTACTACGACTTCATCTCCGTCGGGCGCACGCGTATTGCTGATCGTCTTTGCGAAGTCATTCGCGTGGTTGCCCGAGATGGTACACGCTACAGCTACATCGTGTGGATGGACACTGAATCGAAATTACCGATGAGGGTTGATCTCCTTGATCGCGATGGTGAAACGCTGGAACAATTTCGCGTGATTGCTTTTAACGTCAATCAGGATATCAGCAGCAGTATGCAGACGTTGGCGAAGGCAAATTTGCCGCCGTTGCTTTCTGTTCCTGTAGGTGAAAAAGCTAAATTCAGCTGGACGCCAACCTGGTTGCCACAGGGTTTTAGCGAAGTTTCCAGTAGTCGACGTCCGCTACCGACGATGGACAACATGCCTATCGAATCACGTCTCTATTCCGACGGATTATTCAGCTTCTCGGTAAACGTTAACCGCGCTACGCCATCGAGCACCGATCAGATGTTGCGCACCGGACGCAGAACCGTCAGTACAAGCGTACGTGATAACGCCGAAATCACCATTGTCGGTGAACTGCCGCCGCAAACGGCGAAACGCATTGCCGAGAATATTAAGTTCGGGGCAGCGCAATGATCAAAGAGTGGGCTACCGTCGTCTCCTGGCAAAACGGGCAGGCGCTGGTCAGTTGTGATGTTAAAGCCTCATGCAGCAGCTGCGCTTCACGCGCCGGTTGCGGTAGCCGCGTGTTGAATAAACTTGGCCCGCAAACCACGCATACCATTGTCGTACCCTGTGATGAGCCGTTAGTGCCGGGGCAAAAAGTGGAATTGGGGATCGCCGAAGGCAGCCTGCTTAGCTCCGCATTACTGGTTTATATGTCGCCGCTGGTGGGATTATTCCTCATCGCTTCGCTATTTCAGCTACTCTTTGCTTCTGACGTCGCAGCATTATGTGGTGCGGTCCTCGGCGGTATTGGCGGGTTCCTGATTGCGCGTGGCTACTCGCGTAAGTTTGCTGCCCGGGCAGAATGGCAACCGATCATCTTAAGCGTGGCATTGCCGCCTGGCCTTGTGCGATTTGAAACATCTTCGGAAGACGCGAGCCAGTGATTTCACTGGCTTTGTTGCATTTTGCATAACAAATGCGAGGACGTTTCCAGATACCACAATCCATACGGTATGAACATTTCCTCGCCTCAATGTTGTAGTGTAGAATGCGGCGTTTCTATTAATACAGACGTTAAGCTCAGAACAGCGACTTCTAAAAGCCTGGTTAACCGGGCATTAAGGCACAATAATCATACTTTATGAAGAATATACGTAACTTTTCGATCATAGCTCACATTGACCACGGTAAATCGACGCTGTCTGACCGTATTATCCAGATCTGCGGTGGCCTGTCTGACCGTGAAATGGAGGCGCAGGTTCTCGATTCCATGGATCTTGAGCGTGAGCGTGGCATTACCATCAAAGCGCAAAGCGTGACGCTGGACTACAAAGCGTCTGACGGCGAAACCTATCAGCTTAACTTTATCGACACCCCGGGCCACGTTGACTTCTCTTATGAAGTTTCTCGTTCGCTGGCTGCCTGTGAAGGTGCATTGCTGGTGGTCGACGCCGGGCAGGGCGTGGAAGCGCAAACCCTGGCAAACTGTTACACCGCCATGGAAATGGATCTCGAAGTGGTGCCGGTACTGAACAAGATTGACCTGCCGGCAGCCGATCCTGAACGCGTGGCGGAAGAAATTGAAGATATCGTCGGCATCGACGCCACTGACGCGGTGCGCTGTTCAGCGAAAACCGGTGTTGGCGTGCAGGACGTTCTCGAACGTCTGGTGCGCGACATTCCGCCGCCGGAAGGCGATCCGGAAGGCCCGTTGCAGGCACTAATTATCGACTCATGGTTCGACAACTACCTGGGCGTTGTTTCACTTATCCGTATTAAAAACGGCACCCTGCGTAAGGGCGACAAAGTGAAAGTCATGAGTACCGGGCAGACCTATAACGCCGACCGTCTGGGCATCTTCACGCCGAAACAGGTTGACCGCACTGAACTGAAATGTGGCGAAGTAGGCTGGCTCGTATGTGCGATTAAAGATATCCACGGCGCTCCAGTCGGCGATACCTTAACGCTGGCGCGTAATCCGGCAGAAAAGGCGCTGCCTGGCTTTAAGAAAGTCAAACCGCAGGTATACGCCGGTCTGTTCCCGGTAAGTTCCGACGACTATGAAGCCTTCCGTGACGCGCTGGGCAAACTCAGCCTGAACGATGCTTCACTGTTCTATGAGCCGGAAAGCTCCAGTGCGCTGGGCTTTGGTTTCCGCTGCGGCTTCCTTGGCCTGCTGCACATGGAGATCATCCAGGAGCGTCTGGAACGTGAATACGATCTGGATCTGATCACCACTGCGCCGACCGTAGTGTATGAAGTTGAAACCACGTCAAGAGAAGTTATCTACGTCGACAGCCCATCCAAGCTGCCTGCGGTAAATAACATTTACGAACTGCGCGAGCCGATTGCAGAATGTCACATGCTGCTGCCGCAGGCATATCTCGGCAACGTTATTACGCTGTGCGTAGAAAAACGCGGCGTGCAGACCAATATGGTTTACCACGGTAATCAGGTGGCACTGACGTACGAGATCCCGATGGCGGAAGTGGTGCTCGACTTCTTCGATCGACTGAAATCTACCTCGCGAGGTTATGCGTCTCTGGATTACAACTTCAAACGCTTCCAGGCGTCCGACATGGTACGTGTAGACGTATTAATCAACGGTGAACGTGTTGATGCGCTGGCGTTGATCACCCACCGTGATAATTCGCAAAACCGCGGTCGCGAGTTGGTGGAGAAGATGAAAGATCTGATCCCACGCCAGCAGTTTGATATCGCCATTCAGGCAGCGATTGGTACGCACATTATTGCGCGATCCACCGTGAAACAGCTGCGTAAAAACGTACTGGCTAAATGTTATGGCGGCGATATCAGCCGTAAGAAAAAGCTGCTGCAGAAGCAGAAAGAAGGTAAGAAACGCATGAAGCAGATCGGTAACGTCGAGCTGCCGCAGGAAGCGTTCCTCGCCATTCTGCACGTCGGCAAAGACAACAAATAACCCTTAGGAGTTGGCATGGCGAATATGTTTGCCCTGATTCTGGTGATTGCCACACTGGTGACGGGCATTTTATGGTGCGTGGATAAATTCTTTTTCGCACCTAAACGGCGGGAACGTCAGGCAGCGGCGCAGGCGGCTGCCGGTGACTCACTGGATAAAGCAACGTTGAAAAAGGTTGCGCCGAAGCCTGGCTGGCTGGAAACCGGTGCTTCTGTTTTTCCGGTACTGGCTATCGTATTGATTGTGCGTTCGTTTATTTATGAACCGTTCCAGATCCCGTCAGGTTCGATGATGCCGACTCTGTTAATCGGTGATTTTATTCTGGTAGAGAAGTTTGCTTATGGCATTAAAGATCCTATCTACCAGAAAACGCTGATCGAAACCGGTCATCCGAAACGCGGCGATATCGTGGTCTTTAAATATCCGGAAGATCCAAAGCTTGATTACATCAAGCGCGCGGTGGGTTTACCGGGCGATAAAGTCACTTACGATTCGGTCTCAAAAGAGCTGACGATTCAACCGGGATGCAGTTCCGGCCAGGCGTGTGAAAACGCGCTGCCGGTCACCTACTCAAACGTGGAACCGAGCGATTTCGTTCAGACCTTCTCACGCCGTAATGGTGGGGAAGCGACCAGCGGATTCTTTGAAGTGCCGAAAAACGAAACCAAAGAAAATGGAATTCGTCTTTCCGAGCGTAAAGAGACACTGGGTGATGTGACGCACCGCATTCTGACAGTGCCGATTGCGCAGGATCAGGTGGGGATGTATTACCAGCAGCCAGGGCAACAACTGGCAACCTGGATTGTTCCTCCGGGACAATACTTCATGATGGGCGACAACCGCGACAACAGCGCGGACAGCCGTTACTGGGGTTTTGTGCCTGAAGCGAATCTGGTCGGTCGGGCAACGGCTATCTGGATGAGCTTCGATAAGCAAGAAGGCGAATGGCCGACTGGTGTGCGCTTAAGTCGCATTGGCGGCATCCATTAATAGCTCATCTTCGTTCACGTTGTCGCCGTTATGGCGACAACGTGAATTATTTATGAGATAAATCTCCCGTGGCTAACGACATCCCCCGTCGTTGTGTATAGAATATTCCCCCGAAGTTTAAGGTTGGCACCTCCAGGTTGCCACGGCACACGAAACAGCGTTGGTCCCCATATACCGCTAAACTGAAACTGCAGCGAAGCAGTTAGCAGAGCCATGTATATCAGGTCTGTTTCGTGTGCTGAATTGTTGACGCATTTATTTATTGGTATCGCATGAACCCCATCGTAATTAATCGGCTTCAACGGAAGCTGGGATACACTTTTAATCATCAGGAACTGTTGCAGCAGGCATTAACTCATCGTAGTGCCAGCAGCAAACATAACGAGCGTTTAGAATTTTTAGGCGACTCTATTCTGAGCTACGTTATCGCCAATGCGCTTTATCACCGTTTCCCTCGTGTGGATGAAGGCGATATGAGCCGGATGCGCGCCACGCTGGTCCGTGGCAATACGCTGGCAGAACTGGCGCGCGAATTTGAGTTAGGCGAGTGCTTACGTTTAGGACCAGGTGAACTTAAAAGCGGTGGATTTCGTCGTGAGTCAATTCTCGCCGACACCGTCGAAGCATTAATTGGTGGCGTATTCCTCGACAGTGATATTCAAACCGTCGAGAAATTAATCCTCAACTGGTATCAAACTCGTCTGGACGAAATTAGCCCAGGTGACAAACAAAAAGATCCGAAAACGCGCTTGCAAGAATATTTGCAGGGTCGTCATCTGCCGCTGCCGACTTATCTGGTAGTTCAGGTCCGTGGCGAAGCGCACGATCAGGAATTTACAATCCACTGCCAGGTCAGCGGCCTGAGTGAACCGGTGGTTGGCACAGGTTCAAGCCGTCGTAAGGCTGAGCAGGCTGCCGCCGAACAGGCGTTGAAAAAACTGGAGCTGGAATGAGCATCGATAAAAGTTACTGCGGATTTATTGCCATCGTCGGACGTCCGAACGTTGGCAAATCCACATTGTTGAACAAACTGCTGGGGCAGAAAATCTCCATCACCTCCCGCAAGGCGCAGACAACTCGTCACCGCATTGTGGGGATCCATACTGAAGGCGCGTATCAGGCGATCTACGTTGATACCCCAGGCCTGCATATGGAAGAAAAACGCGCCATTAACCGCCTGATGAACAAAGCGGCGAGCAGCTCTATTGGCGATGTTGAGCTGGTGATTTTTGTCGTTGAAGGCACCCGCTGGACGCCGGACGACGAAATGGTGCTCAACAAACTGCGCGAAGGCAAAGCGCCGGTAATCCTCGCGGTGAACAAAGTGGACAACGTGCA
>ERZ791625.1573-NODE-1573-length-11324-cov-2.862366_pt1 | contig 11324 bp, 9 predicted proteins | sample MGYA00510267_ERZ791625 | MGnify/ENA primary metagenome ERZ791625 (study PRJEB30046, sample SAMN00715229) | human gut metagenome | study: EMG produced TPA metagenomics assembly of the A metagenome-wide association study of gut microbiota in type 2...
AGTACAGCGGAGATTGCGGCCACCAGCTGCACGCCGTTATGGGGACCTTCGGCGAAACCCGCTTGCCACGCCGCTTCCTGATCACCTATTCGCAGGGACTCAGTTCCGAGGGTTATTTCCTCGACTGCTGGCCGGCTTACGACCGCCTCGCCCGCGTGATGCAGAAGCAACTCGGTCTTTCTAACTGGGGACCGCTGCTCGACCACGGGGTCGGTTTCGTATTCGACAATTATTACTATTATTGCCAGACCGGCGACACGACCCACCTGGCCGAGACGCTGCCGCGCCTGCTTCGTTCGTTCGATTACCTCACCACGTTGATGAATCCCGCAGACAGCCTGCTCCCGGTCGAGAATCTCGGCATCCCGTCGGTCTGGATCGACCATCACGGTTATAAGAAATCCCGGCACAAGATACTGGCCTTTAACCTGTATGTCTCGGCGATGTGCCAATATGCACTCGCGCCGTTGTGCGAACTGACAGGACGCACGGCCGATGCTGTCCGCGCGAGGGCGTTCGGCGAGGCGCTGCAGCAGGCGTGCGTGCGCCGGTTCTGGTCGCCGGAGCGCCAGGTGTTCGTCTGCAACCTGCCCTGGGAGCGGGAAGAGGGCGAAACGCGCTACCACGACCGCGACCTGGCCACGGCGGTGCTTTTCGACATGTGTCCCGGCGGCAAGACGGCCCGTTCGGTCGAATTGCTTGCCGAAGAACCTGCCGAGATGGGGTTTTCCTATCCGGCCAACGCGGTCTGGCGCCTCTGGGCGCTGATCAAGGCGAACCGCATCGACGTGGTGCTGAACGATCTGCGCACCCGTTGGGCGGGTATGGAGTCGGTTTCGCTGAACAATACGCTGCAGGAGGGTTGGCATGCGAAGCCCGACAACCGGGAACAGTGGAGCCACTGTCCGATTGCACCGCTGATCGTGCTGCAACAGGGTATTGCGGGTATCCGCCCGCTGGAGCCGGGTTACGGCCGGTTCGAGATAGCGCCGCAGCCGGGCGACCTCACCGATGCGGCCTTTACCGTGCAGACTGTCAAAGGACCGATCGACTTCGCCGTCAGCGGCAAGCGGGGCAACCGCCGTCTCTCGTTCACCGTTCCGGCTGGTACTACCGCCGAACTGGTGCTTCCGGCTGGGGAGAAGGTACCGTTTCCGCCGGTTGCGTCCGAAGGGGGTGACGGGCTGCAAAACGGATTGCAGGACGGAGTAGGGCGAGGCTTGAGCGATCTGTTGCACGACGGGCAGTCGGGCGCATGCCGCTACAGGATCGACGGTGGCCGCAAGGTGGAACTGCGCCTGCGGCATTTGTAAAATCCGGTCTGTTGTCAATTCCCTGATTGCCGGCGGTTGTAGAACCTATGTCCCGGAGCGTGTGCCAATGTTCCGGAACGTTCGCAAACACTGCTTTCCGGCGGCAGGTCTCGCATCGGTAAATTTTGTGCCTGCTTTTCCGGCCTACTATCGTTACAAGGCCCGATACCGCATCCCGGACTTTTGGGCGTATGTTTATTTTTCATAATTACGACGAATTGTTGTATTTTTTACTAACTTGAGGGTGCGTTCTCCCTGAGTCGAACCCTTTTAATCGTTGTGGTTATGAAAAAAATCCTGATCCTTGCAGCCGGTCTGGCGATCCTTTCGGGCTGCACCCGTGACGCTTCGTTCCCCGGCGAAGGTGAAAATCCTCAGGCTTCCAAGGCCGCGGCAAGCGTCGTTACGTACAGCATTACCGGTCGCATCTCTTTCAGTCAGGGATGGAAAGTGGAGGACGTTGTGTTGCCCACCGGTCAGACCGGGGTTCCGCCTGGACCCAGTGATACGGTAACGGTCATCGAGTCGACCGGTTATACGGCGCATGTGGAGCTCAGCTGCGATCCCTGGCCCGGTTACGGCGAGATTTACCTCCCGTATTCGAACGGTCAGCAGGCGGTCATCCTAAGCGATTACCAGCAGTGGAATTTCCCGTGTTCGTCACCCAGCCTCAAACCGACCCTTTCCGGGATGTGGATCAACGGCTACGATCCCGCAGTGGCGCAGTTCCGTGTCAATTACACGGGTTACGACCAGTTCGGCAACCTGTCAGATACCTATTCGGCCGTGTTGCCGACGCGCCAGCCCACCAGCGGGGTAAGCCTGCCCGACAACCCCGTTTCGCTGCATTGGTCTTACAGCCGGCAACAATGGCTGCTCATCACGGCCTTTCCGGTGCGGTCCGATCTGACCGTATCGGTCAACGGCACGCAGTTGGTTGCCACCATCCCGGCCGGAGCCAAGGGTATCCTGACCGGCAACGGCAACCCCACGCTCTTCTCAGTCACTCCCGGCATGAGCTTCTCTCCGGTGCGCGACGGCTACTACACCTATACGAAGGGTGATTTCAGCTCGGGACCCGGTTCCGCGGTATCTAACGAAATCCGGATTACGCTGACCCGTTCCGGCAACGAATGGATCATCGAGGCGACGCAGAACGTTCCCGACCGGGATGTGGTCGTCACCTGCGACGGATGGGACGTGCTCGGCGCCACTTACGTGATTCCGCAGGGACAGACTTCGGTACGTACCGGTCCGGCCGATGCGGGGTATGTCATCACCGATGTCTATTCGTACGGCTCTAAATATACTTTCGTCTGGTAGGCCTGAACGAGGGATCCTCCGGCACTACTTACACCTACAATTACTTCAAGCGGGATCAGATTGGAAATACGCCAGTAATGTTTCGGCTCGATGACCTATTTTCGATGAACATCTTTCCGGTTGCCGTTTACGATGATTCTCCTAAAGATAGGCGCTTTGCCGGACCGGTTGAGCCTCGCCCTGTGGACGTAAAACAGGACGTTGGGTGTCGTTCTTTTCATTTTGCACATGGTTTGAGGGGAGAAATATGTTTTAAAGTGCGAAAAGTCAACGTGTAAAACGCTGCTGTGAAATGCGTTGGTTGTTTATTTGGTGGCGAAAAGCCGATAGGGGAAGTGCCACCGGATAGTACACCGCGAAACCGCATTTTTTCGCGTGATTACATTCAATGTCGCCACTGCAAATTGCGACGACCACCTGCAAATCCTCGGTTTTCTATTTACGCCGCAGGTTGGCTGTTGTTATCGGCTTACAGACGAATCGGCACTGGGTTGGAATTCAATAGTTCGGAGAACGACAATTCATTGGATTTCGACCTGGTTTTTAGCTTTACGCTGTATTGCAGACTGGAGTCGCCCCAGGGAGAAGCGATATTCGCAGAGGGCAAGCATACCGTTTCCGGCTGGAGAAAACTTGCTGCGAAATACAGTATTCCCAAATCAGAACAAGATGTTATGGTAAGGGCGTTCATGTATTGACAATCAACAGGGATTCATTTATTCAGGACCACTCCGCGTACCAAACTCTTTATTTCATCTGCTTCATATGTCCGTTGAGTAATGACAGCCGGCTGAGAGATTGTATAGGTAATTTGTATAATTCTGCTGAGTAGTGTTGTCGGGGAGATATTCAGAATCCGTGCTGTATTTCGAATCCCGACTCCCTCTTTGGTCAATGTCAAGATCTTGTCGTTAATCCCTTTTTAGTAGGCATTGTAACTGTATAATGCCTGTTGTTTTCGATGGCACGATTTGCATATGTAGCGCTGCTTGCCGTTGCTCTGCGTTCCGTCTTTAACGCACATGCCTCCGCAATACTTGCATTCCATTTTTGCAATCTCCTAATTTCAAACACTACCCGTTTCTCCATCTTTGTAAAATCGGTTGTACCGGAATATTGTCGGAATTCGACCGTCCGGTGCCGGGAATAGGCTTCCGGATTCAACTTGTCCTATCGCTCATTTTTGAAAGCTTTCAGAAGCCCGTAGATCGTATTGGCGCTCCTGTCATATTTTCAAATCGAATCTAATTCCATTTTTTATCTATAGAAACGGCATCGTTGTTTACCAGGTTTTTAGCCCGGGAATAACTGCGGTAATTACTGAATCCGGCATGGATAACAATCTCCAGCGAAGATACTTTTTGTTTTTTTTGCACGGCCTCCGACCGTAATCTTTCCACTTCTTTCAGCCGGTAATTATTGATGAAACGGTTGAAATTCACGCCATATTCCCGGTTGATGAATGCCGATATATAAGTCCTGTTGGAAAAAAGGTCCCTGGCCATATCGGTTATTTTGAATTCCGGATTTAGATAAGGTTTCTTATTCTCTAAATACTTCTCGACCCGCTGCCGCCCCAGTTGCGCATAATTTCCCGACGCGGTTATTTCCTTTTCTTTGGCGGTAACAGGTTCGATAATCACATAATTCTCCGAAAGGATATTCAGGCACAGTACGATATGGGTAAAAACCGCCGGCAATATGGTAAATGCCCAGATAAACCCCAACTTATTGAACAGTCCGATGCCCAGTACCAATCCGGCTATCGGCAAGATTTGCAGCACGACCCTGAACAGGATGATAAAGGAGAGCCAATCCAGCGACATCCGGTAAATATCGGCGGAATAATCGGTTACCTGACGTTTATACGACTTTATGCGGAGCAGGCTTAGCCCGGAGTATAAGATGTTCAGCAAAATACAGACGATAAACGTGGTGTCGACGATCGCGCTGGTCAGGCTTACTCCGTTGTCGTAAATAGCGCTCCATCGTTGCCGGAACGGGACTATAAAGGCAATCATACAAATCGTTACGGTTAAACACAGCGGAAGGACGAAATGGTATGCCGGGAAACGTTCCCGTTCGCCTGTTCCTGTAATAATATAGGTGATCAGGTACAGGAATACGGGAATAAAACTGAACGAGGAAAAGGAAACAGGCAGGTATGCTATGAAAGCGTCGCGGTCGACGGAATGCATAACCTGTCCGCTCCAGTACAGCATCATCAGACAGTATACCGTGATTATGCTGTAATGTATCTTCCGGTTGACCGTATTGGAAGAGCGGGTTGTGTCGAGCGAAATCATGATCAGGCTGACCGCAGCGCTTACCACGGGTATTGAGAAAACTATTGCACGTCCGATATCTTGATTCATGCCTTCTTTTTTATTTGTGGCCCCTTGTGAGACTGTTCTTTATAGGTATTCTCTAATTGAATCGCACGCTGGAAATGTCTGGAGTCCTTAAACCCAGCCATAACCATTACCTGATACGGATTTTTACGTTCGTTCGAAGGATGCTTGATCAGAGTCTGGTACTCCCTGATCCGCCATAGGTTCAGGTAACGCTTGAAATTCATGCTGTAAGTTTGATTGATAAAATTAGACATGACAGTACGGTTCACACCCATCGTCTCGGCCAAGTCTGTCAGTTTGAAATCAGGATTGAGATATGGTTTTTGTCGAGAAAAATAGTTTTCGAACGCCCTCCTGTTCAACTGTCCACGCGTGTTGTCCGGCGCATGACGCTGTTTGGCGGTCAAGCTGTTGTTCCCGGCTTTCTTTTCGTTGTCCGGAAACAAATAGGAGGTTTTGTAGGAGAGATATTGTCTGCGGATAACCTGGTAGGTAAGCAATATTTCCTGAGCCATAATGCATAACGCGTTCAGCCAGATAAGCCATTGGCTTGCGCCGACCAACGAAGGTAAAAACGCGATCAGCAATATAGCGATGGAAAGCATGAAGAACACGATGAGCCAACGCGATGATTTTATACTGAGATATTTCCGATCCGTGTCGGCCTTTTGACGTACCGTCTGTTTATAATACCGCGACAACAATAGGCCGGTCGGAACGATATAGGCTACCGCTGTGATAAACCGCAGTAAAAGGCCGGATATGAAAAGCTCCGTATATCGCTCGAACGGCGACAACCCGGTAAAAATTCCTTCCTTGGGAGGCGATATCCAAGTTGTCGCTATCAGGATGATCACCAACGTGGGTACCGGCCAAAGGTAATTCAGTACGGGAAAGTTTCTTTGGTCCCCTAAATAGGTCAGGTAATAAACGATGTTGTAAAACAATATGGGAATATAGATATACGACAGGGCAAAAGGAATATCGACCGGGAGGAATACCGGATCGTCAGCGCGCGCGTGCCATAAAAAGGATGACCACCATACGGCTATCAGGATACAATAAATGCTCACGACCCGCCTTAATTTTCTTTCGGCAAGATTGCGATAATTCCATATCAAGAAAAAGGTAAAGACCGAACATATGGCCGAACAAATTATCGGTAAAATATAAGTCATCAAGTTGCTGTATGTGGCAAATACTCCCATGTCAATCGAATTCAAATTATTCTTCTCGAGAGCGTATGTATGCAGGCTTTGCCCGGTGCGCTAAACTTGCGTAGGTAGACAGTCATAGACTCTCTGACATTTATAATATACAAAGATAACGCCCCTCCTCCGACAATCACGATGTTCAGCCGTGGACTCACTGGCATTATGGCATACAAATATAGTCCCGTTTACTGTATTTATCTGTATTACAGTTGATGATAATGGTTTCGTACACTTCAAAAATGAGTCCAGCTTTGATGTTTTGACATACTCGTTACAAAATTGCAGTTTGAGTAGATTGGTCATTACGATTTTGCGGATATGATTTATACGTTTTGGCATTATGCGATAACAAAGACGCCGTTTCTTTGTGCAGGGCAGAAAATAAAAGACAGCCCGGGTACCGCAGCTGACTTCTTGAAATTGTCTCGGTCAGGACAGACTGTAAAATTTGCAACGTAATAATTGACTATAGCTATAAAGTATGAACAATGGAATTATAAAACGGATGTGCGTTCTGCTGGCAATTGCCTTCGCCGGCATGACGCAGGGTGTCCAAGCCCAGAGCGTGGCTGTCAAGAGTAATGTTCTGGCGGATGCTTTCTTGAATCCGAATTTGGGAATAGAGGTCGGACTCGCACCCAAGTGGACTTTGGACGTTACGGGACAGTTCAACGCGTGGATGCTCTCGCACGATCGGCACTGGAAACACTGGGTTGTTCAACCCGAAGCCAGATACTGGTTCTGCGACCGCTTTTCGGGGCACTTTGTTGGCGCTCACATTCATGGCGGACAGTATAATATCGGCGGTTTTGACGGAAAAATCAACTTCCTCGGCACGGATGCCCGCAAGCTGAAGGATTCCCGTTATCAGGGCTGGTTCGTCGGCGCAGGCATCGCTTATGGTTATGCGTGGATACTGGGGCAGCATTGGAACCTGGAGGCGGAAATCGGCTTCGGCTATTCCTATACACGCTATGACCGCTTCCAGTGTGCCGGGTGCGGCAGGAGGATCGAAACGGACAAGCCGCACCACTACGTGGGGCCGACCAAAGCGGCAATCAACCTTGTTTATGTGTTTTAATCGTGTGCAAGATGAAAAAGAGATTATATATCCTATCAGCCCTTCTGGGCATGGTTGCGGCAGCGGAAGCGCAGACCGCAACCGACCTGCGGAAACAGGACATCGTGGACGGTGTTTCCGTGGAGAATCTCAGCATGGAACGGAACGGCGGATACATCGCCATAGACATGCTTTGGGACTTGTTAGGGCTGGACGTGGACGCTAATCGTGCCGTGCTTCTTACGCCATGGTTAGTCAATGGCAACGACTCGCTCGGCCTGCAATCGGTAGGGGTTTACGGCAGGCGACGCTATTACTTCTATGTGCGCAACGGCGAGAGCATGCTGTCGGGCAAGGATGAAACGAGCTATAAGGCTTCGGAGAAGCCCGATGCCATCGAATACCGCAACCTGGTGCCATATGCCGAATGGATGAACGGTTCCGTGCTGTCGCTTCATCGCAGCGACTACGGGTGTTGCAATACTTTGTTGGCGGAGCAGAATGGTCTGCTCGGACAATACACCGAGGCGTTTTTTCCCGAACTGGTATATGTGCGTCCGCAAGGGCAGATCGAAAAAAGGGATTCGCTCGAAGGCTCGGCGTTCATCGACTTTCCGGTGGACCAAACGGTGATTTATCCGGGCTATCGGCGCAACACCGCCGAACTTGGGAAAATACAGTCGTCGATCGACTCCGTGCGAAGCGACACGGATATAACCATCACCTCGGTATGGCTGAAAGGTTACGCTTCGCCCGAAAGTCCTTATGCGCATAACCAAGAGTTGGCCATCGGGCGTACCGCCGCATTGAAGAAACACATACAGCAACTCTACCGGTTTGAAGGCGATGTCATAACGACCGACTACGAACCGGAGGATTGGGCGGGATTGCGCCGCTACGTGGAACGGTCGAACCTCGGGCATCGCGAGGAAATCATCGCTCTGATAGACGGCGATTTGGAACCGGATGCCAGAGAGTGGAAAATAAAAAGCACCTATCCGGAGGAATACCGCTTCCTGTTACAGAACTGTTATCCGGCGTTGCGCCGCACCGACTACCGCATAGCCTACACCATCCGCGATTACAGCGACGTGGAGGAGATAAAACGAATCATGCGTGAGCGGCCGCAAAAGCTGAGCCTGAACGAGTTCTACCTCGTTGCACAGGAGTATGAACCCGGTACGGACGAGTTCGCCGAAGTATTCGAGACCGCAGTACGCATGTTCCCGGACGACACCGTCGCCAACCTGAACGCTGCCAACGCCGCCATGCGCCGCGGCGACCTCACAGGTGCGGAGCGTTACCTGGCCAAGACGGGCGATTCGCCCGAGGCCGTTTATGCCCGAGGCGCACTGGCCATCCGGCAAAAGGATTACGACGGTGCCCGACGCTACCTGAACGAGGCGAAATCGCTCGGATTGGAGCAGGCCGCCATCACGCTCGAACAACTTGGGAAAAACGACATTAACGAATATAAATATCATTAATCAAATTAATTATACACGTTTATGAAGATGAATAAATTATTAGGCCTGCTCGTGTGTACCGCATTGTGTGCATGCTCGAACGACGAATCGGGAATCATTCCGAATGATACTCCGAATGTTTTCACCGGAGACAAAGCGTATATCAAGGTCCGCCTCGCTGATGCAGGTACCCTTACCAGGGCGCAAGAAGGTGATTTTGAGTACGGAACAAACGAACAGTCCATAAAAAATGCCAGCTTTTACTTCTATGACGCAGACGGTGTATTCGTGACACAGGGTGATGTTTGGACGGATGGCAGCGCCTCGACGACAACCCCTGCCGGAAACATCGAATTTGCGAGCAACAATATTGTTGTGTTGAAAGGGTTGGACAAGAAGAGCTATCCTAGGTATATGGTAACAGTGCTCAACAAACCGACCGGCTTCGTGCATGGAAAAACGCTCGATGAAATGCAAACGGTGCTTGCGGACAATAATGCGGAAGGCATTTACTATCCGGCAACAACCAATAACGTCACGACCAATTACTTTACCATGAGTACCACGAGCTACACCGAAACCAATCGGGAAAAGCATTTCGTAACGGAAGTCAATGAGGGAAATATCTCTCTTGAACCGATGACGGATGCGAGTGCCATTGCTAATACGGTGACCGTATATGTGGAGCGTTTGGCTGCCAAAGTAACTCTGAAAGTGTCCGATAACCTTCCCAAAGATGCAAACGGGCGTTATCCGATAAAAATCACCGTGGCAGGCGAAAACAACTCAGCCGGAAGCGGCGATATCGCTTCGGAAGACCTCTACGTGGAACTGCTCGGATGGAAATTGAATGCTACGGCAAAGAAGTCGTTCATGGTCAAGAATATAGATGCAGCTTGGATGGATAATGACTTGGGCTTTACCTGGAACCGACCGACCGACCGCCGCAGCCATTGGGGCAAGTCGTTCAATTACGGCTTTTCCGGCTATCCTGAAAATGCAGCGGGAGTTCCCGCCAATTCCGAATATCTGAACTATGTCGATCTGGAAAACGGCTTAACAGCATTGGAAAATCCTGCCTATTGCGCTGAGAACACCAATACAAACACCATCGTTACCGCCAACTTCCCTACGGGCGTTACGAGCATCCTGCTCAAAGCCAAGGTTTGCGATGCAAACGGCAATGCGCTCGACCTCGTGCGTTACAACGGCCTGCTTTTCAAACAAGACTCCTTCCTCGAATACGTGCTCAACGTATTGCAGACGAGAAACCAGTTGGACGTGTGGTATGCAAACGGCACGGATGAGGAAGGGAATGCGAGATATACCCAGATCGGCAAAGAGTATGTGAAGTTGGAGCATGTGGGCGACGGAAAAGTAAAAGTGGTATTTACGAATGAGCATGGAACTTCATTGTATGCAGAGGACGGCTCCAACTGCTCGGATCAAACCATCACCGCTCTCAACGATGATTTGGCCTCCGCTTCCGCGGACGCCATCGCGTACAACGGCGGATTGATGTACTACAACATTCCTGTCGAACACCTCAATAATGGCGATGTCGCGGAAAACGGAACGATTCCGGAAGCCAAATACGGCGTGGTGCGCAATCACCATTACGTAGTCACCATTGACAAATTGGAAAAGATAGGCAGGGGAATCTTTGACGGAAACGAAAAAATCGTTCCCGGTGACGATCCGGACGCTTATTACGTAGGCGCGAAAATCAACATCCTCTCCTGGAAAATTGTCAGCCAGAATGTGGAACTTTAATGTTTCTTGAAGCAATCTTATTTTATAAACAACCATTCCATGAGGGGGGCCTCATGGAATGGTTTTAGAAAAGCGCTTCCGCTCCGGCGCAAAGCGAGGACGAAACCGGAAAGGGCGCGTCTGCCATTGCTCTCCGGAAATGAAAATTTCCTGCTGCATTTTCCGCGGCATATATAGAATAAAACAATATAAGTCAAATGGATATACGGCCTTACATAAAAAAAGCAAGCGGAAAGTTGCTGGCGGCCATCGCTGGAGCTTTGATGCTATATGCCTGTGACGGCTTAATCTATGACGGTGAAGGCGACTGCTCGGTGAGCTACCGTGTGAAGTTCCGTTACGATTACAACATGAAGTTTGCCGATGCTTTTGCCCATGAGGTGGACGTAGTGACACTTTACCTGCTTGATGCCGACGGCAGGGTGGTCTGGCAACGTACGGAACAGGGAGAAGCCCTTGCGGCCGATGGCTATGCCATGACTGTAGATGTAGAACCGGGTGAATACGGCCTGCTTGCTTGGTGCGGTACTACCGACAAAGGCTCTTTCTCGATACCCGAAACAACCGTCGGCAAACAATTGACCTGCACGCTTGACAGGCAACACGATGCCGGGAATAAGGCATTCGTCACCGAAGATCTCGACCGCTTGTTCCACGGATGGCTGCCTGAACAGACGTTCGGTAAAACCGAAGGTACGTACACTTATACCGTACCGTTGGTGAAGAACACCAATAACGTGCGAGTGGTGTTGCAACACATCTCGGGAGAGGCTGTGGACAAAGACAGGTTCGTTTTCACCATCACCGGCACTAACGGAAGC
>ERZ791625.1574-NODE-1574-length-11298-cov-2.201726_pt1 | contig 11298 bp, 4 predicted proteins | sample MGYA00510267_ERZ791625 | MGnify/ENA primary metagenome ERZ791625 (study PRJEB30046, sample SAMN00715229) | human gut metagenome | study: EMG produced TPA metagenomics assembly of the A metagenome-wide association study of gut microbiota in type 2...
CGATTCTAAAAATAGAATCTGGATTGCCCCCTACAGCGGTGGACTGCGCTGCTACTCACGCGACGCCAAACTATCGGCTTCGTACACTACCCATAACTCCTCACTCAGCAACGACATCGTATTGAGCCTCGCCGAAAGAGAAGAACAACTGTGGATAGGAACAGACGGGGGAGGCATCAATATCCTCCATCCCGAAACCGGAGAAATCTCCCAACTGGAGTATATTCCGGGCCGTGAGAACTATTCTCTGCCTGCCAACTCCATTCTCTGCCTTCACAACGATTACAACAACAATGTATGGGCAGGAAGCACCTGCAACGGATTGATCAGCATCCGGGAAGTATCAATGAAAACCTATACGGACGTAGTGCCGGGCAACGACCGCGGATTGAGCAACGGCACTGTACGGAGCCTTTACCGGCAATCGCCGGATAGCATCTGGATTGGCACCGATGGGGGAGGCATCAACCTTTTCAGCCCGCACACCGAAAAGTTTACCCATTATTCGTCTACTTGGGGAGATAAGGTGGCATTCATCAGTGGCTTTACACCCGGAAAACTACTGATCTCGCTTTTCTCCAAAGGAGTCTTTGTCTTCAACCCCGCCACAGGAGAGAAGCAACCTTTCACCATCATCGACAAAGAAACGACTACACGGCTCTGCAACCGTGGAAAGTCCGTCAACTTATATCAAAATACGCCCAACACCGTGTTATTCCTGGGAGACCACATCTACCAGTATCACCTCAAAGAGAAGAAATTCAGCACCATCACCGAAGAGGAAGGGAAAGATATTGTGGGTACCCTTGTCCCGTTCGATCATCAAGAGAACCTGACCTATATCAATGATATCAAACATATCTATGAACTGGACGACCAGACCTCCCGGCTGAAAACCGTTTTCGAATGCTACACGGATACAGTGATCAGTTCCGTATCCCATGATGAACAGGGACATTTCTGGATCGGAAGCAATTTCGGACTTATCCACTACGACCCTGTCTTAAAAAGCCGGACTCTTGTCCCTACCAATCTGTTCACCGAAATTAATATGGTACTGTGCGACCAGAAAGGCAAAGTATGGATAGGCGTTGACAATATGCTTTTCGCCTACTTCATCAAAGAACAGAAGTTTGTACTTTTCGGAGAATCGAACGGAGCCATACAAAACGAATATCTCCCCAATGCACGGTTGGTGAACGAACAAGGGGATGCCTACATAGGCGGTGTGAAGGGTATGCTGCGCATCGACGGGCAACTTCTTCTGAACACATCGGAAATGCCGGAACTTCAATTGCTGGATATTACCATCAATGGCGAATCGGCGAATCATGAATGGTACAACCATCCGGCAAAAATCTCGGTACCCTGGAACAGCAATATATCCATCCGCATCATGTCGAGGGAAGAAGACATCTTCCGGCAAAAGATTTACAGGTATCAGATAGAAGGATTGAACAACGAATATACCGAATCATACAATCCGGAACTGGTGATCCGATCACTGCTTCCGGGAAGTTATAGAATCATGGCTTCGTGCACTGCAAAAGACGGTAGCTGGATTCCCGACCAACAAGTACTGGAACTAACCGTACTTCCGCCCTGGTACCGGACATGGTGGTTTAGCCTGACTTGTGCCGTACTCGTTTCTATAGCAATCATCGAAACTTTCCGAAGAACGGTGAAGCGCAACGAAGAGAAATTGAAATGGGCAATGAAGGAACACGAGAAACAAACGTATGAAGAAAAAGTACGTTTCCTTATCAATATCAGCCATGAACTCCGCACTCCGTTGACACTTATTCATGCGCCGCTCAACCGGATACTGAAATCTTTGTCTTCCGAAGATCCCCAATATCTGCCGCTAAAAGCTATTTATCGTCAGGCCCAACGAATGAAGAACCTGATAAACATGGTGCTCGACGTACGCAAAATGGAGGTCGGTGAGAGCAAACTGCTTATTCAACCGCATCCCCTCAACCACTGGATTGAGCACGTATCACAAGATTTCATCAGTGAAGGAGAAGCAAAGAACGTACGCATCCGTTACCAGCTCGATCCGCAGATTGAAACAGTAAGTTTCGATAAGGACAAATGCGAAATCATCTTAAGCAATCTGCTGATCAATGCGCTCAAACATAGTCCTCAGGATACGGAAATAACCATTGCCTCGGAATTGCTTCCCGAAACAGGAAGAGTACGTATCTCCATCATCGATCAGGGATGCGGATTGAAACAGGTAGATACACATAAACTCTTTACCCGCTTCTATCAGGGAACAGGAGAACAAAGTGGAACCGGAATCGGATTGTCTTACTCAAAAATTCTGGTCGAACAGCATGGCGGCTCTATCGGTGCACAAGATAACCCCGAAGCGGGGGCTATCTTCTTTTTCGAGCTACCGTTGAAGCAAGAATCAGAAGAGATTATCTGCCAGCCGAAAGCGTATCTGAACGAACTGATACTTAGTGATAATCTGAAGCAGGCAACCGATAAAGAAACTTTCGATACAACTCCATACACCATCCTGGTGGTGGATGACAATCCGGATATGACAGACTTTCTAAAAAAGACACTGGAAGAGTCTTTCAAACGGGTAATCATTGCCGCTGATGGGGTGGAGGCTCTCCAGCTTATCAAAAGTCACATTCCGGATATCATTGTCAGCGATGTGATGATGCCGCGGATGAACGGATACGAGCTGTGCATAAACATCAAAGAAGATATTACGATCAGCCATATTCCCATTATCTTGCTCACGGCACGAGATGATAAACAAAGTCTCATCAGCGGTTATAAGAATGGAGCAGATGCCTACCTGACAAAACCTTTTGAAGTAGAAATGCTGATGGAGATAATCAGTAACCGTCTGAAAAACAGGGAATACATTAAGAAAAGGTATTTGCATACGGGCATAATACCTGTCCCGAAAGAGACCACTTTCAGTCAGGTAGACGAGAGCTTCTTACTTAAAGTGAACAAAACAATCCAGGAGAATCTGAGTAATACCAATCTGGACATTCAGTTCATTTGCAAGGAAATAGGTTTAAGCCGTACTTCGCTTTACACTAAACTGAAAGCACTTACCGGGATAGGAGCAAATGATTACATCAATAAATTCCGAATAGAAAAAGCACTTACGTTAATTGCCAATACCGAAATGACATTTACGGAAATTTCAGAAGAGGTCGGATTTACATCTCCCAGTTATTTCAGCACTGCTTTCAAGCAGTACACAGGGGAGACACCGACTCAATACAAAGAAAAAACAAGTAAAATATAATATCATCATAATCTGAAGACAATATTTATCAAAAAACAAAAGGAGAAAGCGAAGTTAGAGTAAATCGACCAAAATCTGTCAGAGAATGACTAAATAGTATTATTCCATATTCAAATTAGGTTGTAATTTTGCCCTATACCTAAGTGAAGTATTTGTCAAATCCTAATTAATAAAACAATAGTATGAAAAAACATTTTCTGATTTTTACAATCTCACTTCTATTTTTCTCGCTTGCACAAGGCAAAGTGAAGCTCCCTGCCATGATGGGAGATCATATGGTACTTCAACAAAACAGTTCCGTTAAGCTGTGGGGATGGGCAGACGGCAAAAAGGTGACTGGCACCACCTCTTGGAATAACCGTACTTATAAGGTATCGACAGACGATGAGGGAGCCTGGCTGGTCAAAGTGGATACTCCTGCCGGGAGTTTTACTCCTTATTCTATTACCATCAGTGACGGGATCCGGGTCACGCTATCGGATATATTAATAGGAGAGGTATGGATATGCTCCGGTCAGTCTAACATGGAAATGACCATGAAAGGAAACATGGGACAGCCCATTGACCATTCGCTGGAAACTCTTCTGAACGCAGGCAACTACCGCGACCGTATCCGTTTTATCACTGTCCCCCGAACCAAAGGAGTGAAAGAACGGACAGACTTTGAAGGAGCGAAATGGGAAGTTTCTTCGCCCGAAACCACTATGGATTGCAGTGCCGCAGGTTACTTCTTTGCCCGACAACTGACGGAAACGCTTCATCTCCCCGTAGGACTGGTCATCAACAGCTGGGGAGGTTCACGAATCGAGGCATGGATGACAGAAGAAACGCTCGCCTCCGTGGAAGGCGCAAATATAGAAGCCGCCAAAAATCCAAAGTTAGATACGAACAGCCGGCTGCAATGTCTGTATAATATCATGTTACTACCTGTAAAAAACTATACGGCACGCGGATTTCTATGGTATCAGGGAGAGTCGAATCTATTCAACTATCAGATCTATGCTCCGATGATGACTGCGATGGTGCAGCTCTGGAGAAATGTATGGGAAACACCGGATATGCCTTTTTATTATGTCCAGATTGCTCCGCACAAATACGGAAACAGCCGGAATATAAATTCCGCCTTATTGCAGGAAGCACAAATGAAAGCATTACAGACAATCCCCAACTCCGGAATGATTCCTACGATAGATGTCGGCGACGAGTTCTGCATTCATCCCCCTCAGAAAAATGTAGTAGGACTCCGGCTGGCCAATCTCGCACTGACTAAAACATACGGTCTCCATAAATTCCCATCTACCGGACCGATGATGACAAAGGTGGAATATTCAAAGAACAAAGCGATCGTCACACTCGACAATGCCCCTTCCGGACTGGCACCGGGCAACTGTGAATTGGAAGGTTTCGAAATAGCAGGAGCCGACAAGAAGTTCTATCCGGCAAAAGCACGGATTGCAGGTCGCACAAGAAATGTGGAAGTATGGAGCGATCAGGTCGCCCAACCGGTAGCCGTACGGTATGCTTTCCGTAATTATGTAGGAAACATCACTTTACGCAATACATTGGGGATCGCTGCTTTCCCGTTCCGGACGGATACATGGGATGATGTAAAGTAAGAGCCTGATTAGCCTGTGTGCAGGGTATATATGTCCTGCGTACAGGAGCTATATATCCAACGCGCAGGAGCTATATATCCAATATGTTGGGCATATAGCTCCTGTATGTAACTAATAAATTCTATCTGACGTAAGTCTCCTTTTCCATATAATAAATAGCTTCTCCTCTATCCCCGTTCTCCAAATCTGTCAGTTCTACCTTAAACACATAATAAGGCAAAGTATTATTCCTGTTTTTAGGCATATCGACTGTCAACAGATAGGCATTTCCCCACTCGTCAGGAGCGAAATATTCTTTTATCTCTTGCTTCATGAGTATAGGAACTTTTTCACCGTTGATCCAGACAACAGCTTTCAACTGTTCCGGCTCAGGGGCCAGAATTGCTTCTTTAGGCTTTCCGGCTTTCATCCATGCCTGCGTACGTGTCAGACTCATAGGACGGACATACACCTGATAAGCAGGTGTTGCACCCGGGATTCTGAAAGCACGCAGTCCATAGGCTTCCATACGATGATATTGTATGTTGAGCGTTGTGTCGCGATCGGCGATAAAATCCCATCCCCAAAATTCCAGTCGTTGATCCTTCTCCGGTAGGGTAGAATTGGCGATGATGTATTCATCCATATTCAATGCACCCATCGAATGATATTTTCCCTTGGGGATGCGTATGCTGTAATTTCCATTTTTGTCTGTCAGCGTTACCGATACCTCACTGAAGTCCGGACGTGCCCAACTGACGGAAACATTGTCCAGCGGATGATTATCATAATCGGTCACACGCCCATTGATCGTTACAGAGTCCGTTATTACTTGAGAAGTTTGAGCTACCAAGCTACTATTAAATCCGATTATAAGTATGAGTAATAATAAATTTGCTTTCATTCTATTATTTGTTTGTGATGATTATCTTTAACTCCTATACGCTCACTCCTTCGCACACATTGGTAAATGTATAAAATTAATCTGAAAGTCTATCTATTATACGTATATTTATAACGTCCAAATAAAATAGCTCTTAAAGCAAAGAGGATGCCAATAGTTCCCCACAGGCATCCTCTTTTGTTATATATCAATGATTTACACGAAATACATTTAGAATGAATGCATCCTCAGTTGCTTATCAACCAATATTCCGTCTTTCAGATTCAGATCAAACTTCACTTTACGTTTCGCTTTCAATTTCAGAATAAAGAGTTCTTCCGAACCTTCCAAAGCCTCCTGTTTTCCCATATTGACGAAAGTAGGATAGAGAGATTTCACACCATTCGTATGCAGGCGGTCATAAGTCAGATTTTCCATTGCTTTCATATTCAGCGGTTCCACACCTACAAATTCATAGTCGCTCTGATCATAAGGCAAAGCAAAGCTAAGTGCATTAACCGAACGCAGATCATTACCTTTCACACGGATTTCAACGATTTCGTCCTTCTGGTACTGCTTCTTCGGAGTGCTGATAGACAGAGAGCCGGATACTTTCTCCGTAGCTTTCCTGTCGACACCGCCGTCGAGCTGAGTGGCTACGACAGAAATATCATAAGCATCTATCAAGTCATTCATGTTGATATCGCCTTTGCTGATATAACCTTCAAAGTCTGAATCACCACGACGCAATCCGGTATAGTTCATATAAGAAGTCAGGTCATTGCGGTCGATCTTGCCATCATTGTTGATGTCGCCTTGCAGGTAACTTGCCGTTCCCGGTACTTTGAATACGTAGATTTCACGACCTGAACCATAGTTTCCTACACCTGCCGTAACGTTCAGTTTGATGTAACGTGCATTTGGACGCTCTGTGAAAGTGAATACTTTTACATCACCGTCCCGCTGCCATTCGAATGCTCCGGCTTCCGTCCAGTTTTCTTTGTCCATACTGTAGGATACTGTTCCTTTCAGCAGTGTACCGTTGCCGGCATCCGCACGGGGTAGATAATGGAACTTATCCAGTTGGTTAACTGTTTTGAGGTCGATAATCAAATCTAATGGTATGGAGTTAACGTTATACTTCGTGTGCCATGTATCTCCCGATTCGGAGAAGTTGAACAATCGGTCTACACCGAATCCTCCCTGCGATGCGGCAGTCGATTCGCCTTCAATGCCACGAATAGCAAATTCCAGCGGATTAGTCTTCGTTTTCACCTGAATCTCTGCCCATTCGGACACACCGTCTTTGTTGACAGCACGCACTTTGAATGCGTAAGGAGTATCCGCTTTTAGGTCTTCAAACAGTAAGTAAGTATCCCGGATAGTCGTATAAAGCATTCCGTCAAATTCAATCTCATAGTAATCGGCATTGGGTACTTTGTCCCAAGTCGGTTGCAGGGTATATGCTTCTCTGTTCTGCTCGCTTACCTGAGCGTTTTGCGGTGCAGACAGGGTTCCGTTGCTTACCAAGTTCCGGTCGGCCGGCTCAAAGCGGAAACCTTCCACGTCCAGCTCGATACGATTGGCGGTGATGTCGGTGCTGCCCAGTTTGATGTGCAACAGCGGATTCTTTGTGATAACCACTTTCTCAAATTCACTTCCTTTGGTTGCAAACTTATTCAGATTGGGGGTTTCTTCGTACCAGAATACGTTTTCTCCATTCAGAAGTTCCGCTGCCGTGCTTACTTCCGTCAGTTTTACTTTCTTGTTGTTGATTCTTGCAGTCAGTTTCTTCGGTTTCTCCGTGACGTTGATGCGCAGTTCCGTCTTTTTATCTTTTACAAAACCGTCGAAACTTCCGGCTGTGGGATGAATGGTGATAGTCACACGGTTCTTTGCGTCTACGTTCGATTCGATCAGGGTAGATACCGATTTCTCCTGACGGTAGGCTTCCGTCACACCGTCATCGTCATATTCTACGGTTGCAGTATGGCGGTTCGGATAAAATTCATAGATGCGAAGTGAGGGGTCTATTTCGCTGACATTATTGTTAGGTTGTGTCATCGGAATAATAGCGCCGTTCTTTACGAATACGGGTAACTTCCAGACCGGAGTATCGAAGTTGCTGAGAATACGGTTGCCTTCGTATTTCTCTCCGCTGAAATAATCTATCCAAGTGCCTTCGGGCAGATAAATTCCATTGCGGATATCATTGCCTTCTTTATCAGCTTTCGTATTCTGATAGACAGGGGCTACGAGAAAGTCGGTACCATACATATATTGGTAGCGGGTTAGCCGTTCCGTAGGTATATTCATTCGGATAGTCGAGGAACATGGCACGGATGAGAGGCATACCATCCACCGCTTCACGGGCAAAGCTATACGTGTAAGGCATCAGTTCCGATTTCAGTTTGAGATACATACGGTTAATGGATGTAGCTGGTTCGCCTAAAGCATGGGGGTACTTTTCGTTGGCGCCCCAGCCATCCATATTCAACTGCATGGGGGTAAATGTTTTCCATTGGAAATCACGTATATTGACTGCCGCATTCTTTCCACCAAAGATTCCGTCCATATCCGAGCAGATATTCGGCTGGCCGGACAGACCGGAACCTATATAAGTAGGGATATGAAAACGGATATATTCCCATTCGCCTCCGGTCTGGTCGCCCGACCAGATGCCGGCATAGCGTTGTGTGCCTGCCCAGCCGTCCAGTGAAATGATAAAGGGACGGGCATCATTGCCATAATAAGGCATAATATGTCCTACGTCCGCCACTCCGTTCAATCCGAAGGAATAGCCGGCTCCTACCCATGCCACGTCAGTTTTGAGTACACGCACACCGGCATCACGGACTTCTTTCACGATGTCACGTTGCAATAAGGCGCTTACACCTTCCTTCGGGTGCAGGTCCGACTGTGTCCAGAGTCCTATTTCCACTCCGTTCTTGCGGGCGTAGTCTCCCAGGCTTTTCAGATTGGCGATGTTGCCGTCCAACGTTTCCGTCTGTCCGTATCCGGCTCCGTAACCGTCGTTCGGCAGTAACCATCCGAGAGGCATATCATGATTCTTGTAACGGTCGATAACGGCACGTGCCGAGAACTGATAATTGTTCTTTTCGCCATTCAGAGACTCCTTGATGCCGCCATTGTCTTTCTGGCTTTCTTTATATCGCTTTCCGTCTTCAAAGAGGATTCCTTTCTCGTCTTCCTTCCAGTAGTCACGGTTGTAGGCATTGAGATGTCCTTCGTAAAAACCGAATTTGGGCAACAAAACGGGGTTTCCCGTCAACTGATAGAAATCATTCAACAGGGAAACGGCTCCGTCGTTGACCATATAGAAAATATCAAGGTAAGAAGAATTGTGAGACAGTTTCACTGTGTTTTTCTCTGTTGCTCCAAAGTCGTATTCACCTTTCCGGAAAGTGTACCACATCATTCCGTAACCATTGGTAGACCAGTAGAAAGGGGCAGGGGAGGCCACTCCGCCATCCGTCCAGCTATTCTGATTTTCGATGGCAATAACCTTGCCTTTATGAGAGAAACGTCCGTTTTGCACACCGCCTCCGTAGAAGTATTCTTCGGGATTCTCCTTTAAGGTTACGGTCACTTCTTTAGGACCGAATATCACCGGAGCGACTTCTTCGATCACACATTTGCCGGTTAACGGATTAAAGACTTTCATCAGTCCGGTCTGCTTATTCAGTTCAATCCGTACTTGGGCGGTGGTGAGGGTGATATATCCATCTTTCTCGTCCACCGACAGTCCGGAAACCTTGCGTCGAGGCTGGTCTACAAGTATCTGTGCTTCAGGTTTCGCTTCGGGGTCACGGATAATGCCTCCGGAATTGTCCTGAAAGACACGGAAAATATTCTCTCCGTAAAAGTCGATAGTCATCCGTTGCTGGTTCGCAAACAGTACATCAACCGTCGTCGGGTTTATTTTTTCTGCACGAAGGATTCCCAAAGTCTGTTCCTGATGGACGGATGCCGAAGAAACGTCACTCTGATCCGATGCTGCGGATGCCTGTATGGAAGAAAGGGAAATCGGACATAAGAATAAAATGGCGGTAATACGCCTGAGATGTCGTAAAGAGATGGGGGTTTCTTTTTTCATGTTTTTATTTATTTGGTATTAGAAATTAAGACTGTTAATGTCAGATTGTAAAATTACTCGTTTGGTAATAAATACACTTCATCTTTGGGTTACCCTAAATCAGAAGCTGTTTTATTATTATTTATTCACAAATCCCATAGGGATAAGCGGAGGTCAATAGCGTGTCACCTTATTTTTTAAATCTAATCCGATATCTTGTACAACAAATAGCATAATTCACTTATCCATCAATAGGACGCTGTTGCCGGAATTCCCGTTCGCTTTATCAATTCTACAATCCGGTCCAGTTCTTCATGAGTGGCTTTCTGCAGGTCATGGTCGGGAGTCTCCCTGTCAATCGTATAGATCATCACTTGACTGGGAGCGATCTCCTTGACTGCTTCCAGCCACGGGAGCACAAACTCATCGGATGTATTATTCATATCTTTTCCAAGGTAACTACCTTTCAGAAACATAGTCTGAATAATACAATTTCCTTTGAATTCTTTCATCTTTTCGATGATCTTCCTTACGGAATATTTCCCGTTGGGACGATCCAGGAGATGAATGTATTCTTCGTTCACCGTATCCAGCTTCAGGATATTATTATCTATCTTGTTCAATGCATCGAATACTGCAGGACGGTCAATGAAGGTAGAATTGCTCAATACACTTACTTTTGCATTCGGGAAATAGTGGTCACGAAGTGCCAGTGTATCTTCTATGATTTCCGGAAAATGAGGGTGGGCAGTCGGTTCACCGTTTCCGGCAAATGTGAGTACATCAGGGGCGGGACCGTTCTTCTGCATATCTTTCAGCTTTTCTTTCAGGGCGATGCGCACTTCTTCACGAGTGGGCAGATGCTTCTTCGGACGATGGTCGGCATTGAAGCCGCATTCACAATAAATGCAGTCGAACGAGCAGACTTTGCCGTCTTCCGGCAATAAGTTGATTCCCAAAGATACACCCAAGCGGCGGGAATGAACAGGGCCGAAGATGGGTGAAGGAAAAATAATAGTCATCTTTTTATTAATTGTTTTAATATGAGTTCAATATCAATACGAACGTTTATCACATCAAACTCACATTATTTTATCATTTACTATTTCATAATATCCAGAGGCAAAGATACTTTAAAACTTAATACGGAGTTGCATTTGTACGTCAGCTTTTTTATTTCCAAGGATTAAATCATTGCCGGAACCTATTTCATTCCGGTCGAGATAAACGGTTTCTCCGAATTTAGTTATAAACATCCAATGTTCATTCGGTTCATATCTCAGACGAACAGCACAGCGAAATCCACGGCCTTGAAAGGAAGGAGTGTAAAATGTATAAAGCAATCCCTTTTCTGATACATATACCCGCGAATCATAGTCGTCTGTAGAAAAATAACTGCCTTGAACGTCAGCAAACAGCCTGGTCCAAGGCAGTTGGGAGG
>ERZ791625.1579-NODE-1579-length-11278-cov-3.098191_pt1 | contig 11278 bp, 9 predicted proteins | sample MGYA00510267_ERZ791625 | MGnify/ENA primary metagenome ERZ791625 (study PRJEB30046, sample SAMN00715229) | human gut metagenome | study: EMG produced TPA metagenomics assembly of the A metagenome-wide association study of gut microbiota in type 2...
TTCTACAAGATGGGCAGAGCGGCACCCGCAAGGGGTGTGCCGCATCCGTAAGGCGGCAGAGCCGCCAACGGCTGCGCAACAGCGGATAATAGAAGCACACCAAGTCGTATAGCAACACTAAACGCGGCAACTCCGCGCGCAGGCATTTCCATTCCGGAGGCAAGAGACTTGCGCAAGCCTGAGACTGCCAATCTAAGCCTTTCTCTTGGGGTTCCAAAGGGGGCATTCTCTTTTGCGAAAGAGAATGCCCCCTTTGATTGCGCGACACAGGATTATTGACGAATACGCCAAACGCCGTCTTCGTTCCGGAGAAGGACGAAATAATCCTGCATGCGCTCGAACGGCGCGTAGCTGCGGCGGTGCTTGTCGACGTTGAAATCCTGATATTCGCGCGCGGTCTGGATGGGGTACTGGAAGCGGCTGCTCTGGTGGACATAATAAAATCGTCCGTTGAGACGGGAAACATTATCGCTGAGGGGATGAAGAGAGCAGGCGATATAGCCGCGCCGGTTCGTGCCGCTGTTGGGGAAAGAGAGGTCGGCACAGTAGAGCTGCCGGAAGCAATTTTCGTACCAGTTGCTGAGGCTGGCCTGTTCTGTGCCGGGATCAATGTAGGGAGCGGTGTAGGTCGTGCCGTCCGGACTGTCATAGAACACCCGACCGGAGAATCCTTCGGCAAGCCAGCTGCCGGTGTCGCAGTTTGGCTCTACGGCAAAGCTCTCTGTGCCATAGAAATGTGTACCTTCGTCCCAGCGGAAATGATAGGAGAGAAACAGCCTGCCGAAGGGGCGCTCGACGGCGACGACAGTCATGTGGAAAGCATCATTTGTCTGCGACTTGCCGTTGTAGTTGGTGTAGCCGCCGCCGGTGCACTCCCTGACGAGCACACGCTCGGCGCGGAGGCAGGTGAGAAGGTCCTCGTCGGAGAGGTCGTTGAGCTCGGATTCGGGATAGCCGAGGGCGAGGAGCCTTTCATGGGCTTCGATCACCTGTGCGTCGGTGCCGGTCTCTTTGGGCGTCCAGTCCATGCGGTAGGAGCCGAAAAACAGGAAGCCACAGGCAATGACGACAGCGAGGGCAGCGAGCAGCAAGCCGGCGAGCTTGGGGTTCGAGAAGCGCTCCTTGACAGGTTCGATGGCGCAGCCCTGCGCGGCCATCGACTTTGCGAGCTTTTTGAGGCGGACAACCAGGTAGAAATACCAGACGACAAGCGCGACGAGCAGCAGGGGGAGTGGGGCGAGCAGTGCCGCCGCGGTGTAGATCAGGATGTACCAGAGCAGCATGGCGCCCGCGGCGGGAGCGGCGGGTGCCATCATACCCGCGTCGCGCTGCATATCGAGCAGGCCCTGCCAAAGGCAGAAGAGCAACACGAGCTGCACAGCGGCGGAGCCGAAGGCCAGCGCAGTGGACACCGTGTCTGCCGCGGCAGTCTCGCGGAGGACGGCGGCATCCTGCCCAAGCTCAACAAAAAGGAGCAGCATGTGCAGGCAGGCGCAGACATAGCCCGCGCGCAGGAAGCCGTTGACCCGCCGCAGGGCGCGGAAGCCGACGAGCAGGCAGAATGTGCCGACCAGCGGCAGCAGCATGTCGAGGTTCCAGAAATTCAGCGTCACGCCGGTGACGGCGAGGCCGCCGGCGATCAAGCCCATCGCGCGGCAGAAGGGCGAATCGCTCACATCGGGTGTCTCCGGCTCGGGCGCGGAGAGCGCGTCGGCCATCTCCTGCGCGGGTATGAGGGCTTCGGGCGGTTCCTTCTGCGCGAGAGCGTCGGCGGGCGGTTCGGGCGGGGGAGTTTGCGGCAGATCAGAAAAGACTTGGTCGGTCATGCGAATTCCTCCTTGGCGTTATGTGAACAGAATCATAAGATCGAGACAACGAGCCGCCAGACAGGCTCGGCCAGATAATAGCCGAGAACAGCGGAAGCCAGATTGGCGGTGATCGCATAGGCCGCGGCGCGGCCCTTGCTGTGGCCGGTGAGAAGGCCGCAGCCGGCGTAGAGATACAGCTCGACAAGCAAAATGATGAGTTCCGCCGGAAGCAGGAAGAAAAAGAGATACCAAGCGCTCACGCCGCTGTGTGCGGTGACATATACAGATGCAACGGCTAAAAAGCCCTGTGTCAGAACGTTGACAAGTAAAAACGCTTCCCAGTTTTTCTTCCACGAATAGCGGAACAGAAGCAGCAGCGCGCCCTCGATGAGAAACGTCGGCACGAGCGTTGCGACAAATTGCAGCAAGTAGCCGGGGATGGTTGAGGGAACGGAAACGGTGACTGCCGACGTATCGTCCGACCAGTTGACCGTGACGGACGATTGCAGAACGCGGCGATTGAGTATATCGGAGACCCAGACCTTGCCGGATTCGGTGACGAGGATGATGCGGTAGGTGCTCGGCACACCGACGTAGCCGAACCAGTGCAGTGCATTGCCAGAGGCGTCTGTGTTCTCTGAGTATAGCTCACCGTAGATTGGTGCGCCGGTCGTGCCCTGCGCCACGCAGGCGTGCCAACCGGCGGGAACATTGTCGCGCAGAAGTGCTAAGAGGTCGGGGTCGAGCGTATCCTCTTTGCCGTCGTAGTTCCAGTCGATGCCGTCGATACTGTTTCCATCTTCCGCGCCCCAATCACCCTTGGCGAGCAGGTCGAGATAGTAGGGCTCCTGCGGCGCGTTTTTGACGCGCACGATGAGTTGGGGCTTCGGCCCGTTGTCGGCAAAGGCAAAGGTCGTGAGCGCAAGAGATGCGAGGAGCGCGCAAACAAGCGTGCGAAGAGATTTTCGTTTCATCCAAATTTCCTCCTTTTGTGTGTGGGGTGTTCCATCTTCCAACCATATAGACGCAAAAGATAACAAAAAAGTTCACGCTTTTACAAATTTTATCATAAAATATTGCGCTGCGGGAAAAAGTTCTGGCGGGGCGTTGTACTTTTTTCATATTCTGCTACAATGGGGGAGAAAAAGAAGCACATTGGGGGAACGGGTATGAAATGGTATGCGATCGGCAAGACGCTGACGCCGCTGGACCGCGCGCCGGAGAGCGGCGCGGCGGTGGTGCTGCTGAATTCGGACGAGTTGGCGCACGAAACGGCGCTGCCGGGACTCGAAGCGGTGCTGCACCATACGCCGAGCGCGCGGGACGCGCACGTCTGCAAGGCGGAGGTGCGCTCCAACTGTCTGAGCGGAACGCTCGCACTGCCGCGCGGCCGCAGGGACGGCACGCGCCTTTGCTGCGGCTATCTCGTGACGAAGGACCGCGTGGTGCTGGTGGACGACGGAGAGATGGTCGAGCCTTATTTGAAACGCATCGTTAAGGAAAAACGTCTGACAGAAAACAGCGTCGGACGATTTCTCTACGACTTCTTCGAGCTGCTGATCGCCAAAGATTTGCACCGCCTCGAGGAGATCGAAGACCGCACGACGGCGCTGGAGGAACGCGTGCTCGCGGGCGAGCTGGAGGAATTCAGCACCCCGATGAGCGAGCTACGCAAGGAGACGATGGCCTGGTACCGCTACTACTCCCAGCTCGACGACGTGGCGTGCGAGCTGCGGGAAAATGAGAACGGCTACTTTTCGGATGAGGAGTGCGGACTGTTCCGATTATTTGAAGAGCGCGTCATCCGCCTGCGCGAGGAATCGCAGCTGCTACGCGAATACTGCACGCAGATCCAGTCGCTGTTCCAGTCGGAAATCGACATCCGTCAGAACCGCATCATGCAGATATTGACCATCGTGACGACGATCTTCCTGCCGCTGACACTGCTTGTCGGCTGGTACGGCATGAACTTTTCCGGCATGCCGGAGCTGCACTGGAAGTACGGCTATCCCGCGATCATCCTTGTGAGCATCGCCGTGGTGGTGCTGAGCCTGTGGGTGTGCAAAAAGAAAAAATTCTGGTAAGCAAAAAGGAACGGCGCGAGCCGTTCCTTTTTGCTATCAGAGATTACTTTTTATCGAAGTAGTAGTCGCGGAAGTTGTGGTACTGCGCGGCGTAGTAGCGCAGCAGGCGATAGAGTCGAGAGAGCGGCAGATCGCCCTTGCAGAAGAGCGTGTGCGTGCCCTTGAACTGCTTGAGCTCGTCGGAGAGCTCCTGATCCTTGACATAGCGGCGCAGAATGCCGGTCGGCACGTTCTGCCAGAGGGCGACGGTGTGGTTGTAGACGCAGTCCTCGCGCTTGCCGTAGACGACATCGTCAGTCAGGAGTTTCATCATGTTCAGCCCCGCGGCACGGCAGAAATAGCTGCTGCGGCCAAGGCGCGGGTTGATCTCGAAGAGCACGTAGCGGCCCGTGCGGGAATCGTACTTCATGTCGATGTTCGAAAAACCGACGTAGCCGAGCTTTTCGAGAAATTCCTGCATCCTGTCGTACAACGCCTGATCGCCGCGCGAGATGATGGCGGCATAGTTGCCGACGGACTTGGGGTCGTAGTATTCGAGCACCGGCTGGCCGAGGCACATCGCGCGCACATGGCCGTCAAGGTCCGAATAGCTGTTGAGCACGCGCATCGCGTCGTCGCCGCCGGGGATAAACTCCTGCAAAATGAGCTTGCCGCGGTAGTCCGACTGGTTCATGCTGTGGACCATCGTGAGGTACTGCTCGCGCGTGTCGAAGAAGAAGACCTTTTTCTGCCCCTCAAAATGGCAGCGGAGATAGTCGAGCGCATTGGAATTTTCGGGCTTGACGACGATGGGAAAGTCGAACGGAAGGTGGTCGACGCTCCTCGGGAGAGGCGACGACGGTCTTGGGATAGTCCATGCCGTACTGCTCGCAGAGGGCGTAGAACTTGTCTTTCGTGTCGAAGGTCTCAAGAAGCTCTTCGGAGATGAAGCGGTTGGCGATGAGCCCCTCGAAATGGTCGTAGTGGCGGCAGAGAAGACCCGTGTAATAGTCCGAGCAGGGGATGACGAGCAGCTTTTCATAGTCCTGTGCGCACTGCTTCAGCACGCCGAGCAGCGCGTCGGGGAAGACCTCCTCGCGCTCAAAATCCGGGATGATGCGGCAGAGAAACAGGTGCGAGCTGCGCGTGGGCACGAGCTGCTGCGTGCACAGCAGCAGCGGTGTGACGTGATAGGCCTCCTGGAAGAGACGCGCCGTGCCGTAGGCGTTTTCATCGCTGCCGAGGATGATGGGCAAAAAGCCCTTTTTCGCCTTTTTGCCGTTGCTTACCGGCGCGGCGGGATGGACCTTGTCGTATTCGGCGAGGTATTTGAGTGTGAGCTCGACGTCGCTCGGGTAGGGGACGAAGACGCTGCCGCGCTTCATCGTTGTCTCTTCTCCCTTGCCGGTCAGCAGAATGACGCGCGCGTCCTTGCCGTCCAGAATTGCGCGGCGGATGCACTCGGCGCGGTCCTCGAGCACAAGGTGCGGGCAGGCAACGTGCTTTTCAATGTCGGCGGCGATCTGCGCGAACGGCTCCTCGCCGGAGTCCTCCTCGGTGATGAAGACGAAGTCGCAGTTCTGCCCGCTCAGCTCGCCGAGGTCTTTTCTGCGCTGGAGCGCGTGGGAGCCGGGGCAGCCGAAGATGGAGATCATCTGGCAGTCGGGGTATTCGATCTTCGTCGAGCGGTAGAGCGCGTCAAAGCTCATGCGGTTGTGCGCGTAGTCGACGATGACGGTGACGTTCTTGTCGCGGCTCTCGTAGATCTGCATGCGGCCCGCGGCGCGCGCCTTGCGAAGGCCCGAGCGCACATACTCCTCCGGCACGTCGAGCACCATGCAGATGGCCATGGCGGCAAGAGCATTGGAGATGTTGAAAAGGCCGGGCATCGTGATGGAAAATTCACCGTTGTACTTGAGCGAGGAGACCGTGAAGTAGAGCCCGTCGCTGCGTTTTTCCACATGCCGGCAGGAGACGGTGTCGCTCTCATGCGAGCCGAACGTGATGAGGTTGCAGCGATCCTTGGCGTATTCGATGACGCGGTCTGCGTACTTGGCGTCGGTATTGACGCAGCCGAAGCGGCAGGAGTCGAAAATTTTGAGCTTGGAATTGAAGTAGTCTTCAAAATCCGGGTGCTCGATGGGGCTGATGTGGTCGCTGCCGATGTTCAAAAACGCGGCGACATCGTACGTGATGCCGCGCACGCGGCCGTATTTGAGCGCCTGGGACGAGGCCTCCATCACAAGATGCGAAATGCCGCTTTCATAGGCGTTTTCAAAGTGCTGGTAGAGCTCAAGCACCTCGGGCGTGGTGATGTGGGACTCCTCGGTGCTCTTGCCGTCGTAGTTGTCGATAGAGGAGAGAATGGCGCACTCGGGCATGGACTGTGCGCGCAGCCAGTCATTTAAGATGTAGCGCACATAGTAAGCGGTGGTGCTCTTGCCCTTCGTGCCGGTGATGCCGACGCTTGTGAGCTTGTCCGTCACATGGTTATAAAAGAGCTGACCGAGCACGACGAGGGAATAGCGAATGTCGTTGACAAGAAGACAGGGCGCGTCCACATTGTGCTTTTTCTCGGCGACGTAGGCGATCGCGCCGCGCGAGAGTGCGTCGCACAGGTACTCTTCCTTGAAGTGTGCGCCCTTGCAGATGAAAAGCGCGTCCTCGCTCAGTGCGCGCGTATCGTAGGTGAGGCAGTGGATCTCACGCGCGGCGAGCTCGTCGCTCACGGTGCTTTCAACTAAAATGCCCGCGTCGCGCAGCGCATCGACATATTCTCTCAGTGTGTGAACGGTATTCATAAATAGCTCCTTTGGGTCTTGCTTTTTCGGCAGGACGGGATAAAATATAGGCGATATCGCGTCAGATCGACACGATATTGGCAAGCAAACTCATTTCCGAAGGGGGAACCAACATGACTTATCAGCAAGTGCTGGAAAACGCAAGGACCTGCATCGGCCCTTACTGCAAGGCGTGCAATGACTGCAACGGCAAGGTCTGCCGCAACACGATGCCCGGCCCCGGCGCCAAGGGCGAGGGCACGGGCTTTATCCGCAACGCAGAAAAGTGGCGTGAGATCTGCGTCAACATGGACACCATCTGCGAAAATTCACAGGTGGACACCTCATTCGCGCTCTTTGGCCGGACGTTTGAGATTCCGGCGTTCGCCGCGCCGGTGGGCGCGATGCGTCTTCACTACGGGGACAAGTACGACGATCTTACTTATAATAATATTCTTGTGCGCGCGTGCACAAACGCGGGCATTCTCGCTTTTACCGGCGACGGCACCGACCCGAAGGTGGTCGAGGGCGCGGCTGAGGCGCTCAAGGCGAACGGCGGCTGCGGCGTGCCGACCATCAAGCCGTGGGATATGGACACGATCCGCGAAAAGTTCGCGCTCGTGCAGGAAGCCGAGCCCTTCGCCATCGCGATGGACATCGACGCGGCGGGCCTGCCCTTCCTGAAGAACATGACGCCCCCCGCCGGCAGCAAGACTGTGGAGGAGCTGCGCGAGATCGTTGCCATGGCGGAGAAGCCCTTCATCGTCAAGGGCATCATGACCGTGGCCGGGGCCAAGAAAGCTCTGGAGGCCGGGGCCAAGGGCATCGTGGTGTCCAACCACGGCGGCCGGGTGCTGGATCAGTGTCCCGCCACGGCGGAGGTGCTGCCCGCCATCGTGGACGCTGTGGGCGGCCGGATGACCATTCTGGTGGACGGCGGCATCCGCACCGGCATGGACGTGTTCAAGGCCCTGGCCCTGGGCGCGGACGCGGTGCTGATCGGCCGGCCCTTCGTCACCATGGTGTACGGTGCCGGTGCCGAGGGCGTCAAGACCTATGTGGAAAAGCTGAAGGCCGAGCTGGCCGACACCATGGCTATGTGCGGCGCCCACTCCCTGGCGGACATCAGCCGCTCCATGCTGTACGGGTTCTGAGCTCTGCTCCCGCTTCAAATCACAGCGCCGCCCCGCGGATGCGGGGCGGCGCTTCGCTGTTCTCTTATTCCAGGTCCGCCAGGCAGGCACGCTGCCAGCGGTCCACCACCGCCAGCTGCTCCGGCGTGTGGAACCAGTGCTCTCCGGCCTCCTCCACAGTCAGGCGGCAGCCATTCCGGGCGGCAAAGGCCTCCACGGTCTCCCGGTCCGTCAGATGGTCCCGGGCGCCGTACAGGATGGCCGTGGGCGTCCGCCACCGGCGGGCAGGGTGGGTCCGGACGTATCGCAGATATTCCCAGGAGAGGGTCTGGCCGAACGTTGTGGGGATGCGCCCCTCCCGGGCCAGCCGCTCCTCACTGACACCGGCCCAGCCCATCATTTTGCGGATCAGGGCCTCCATGTCCACCACCGGAGAGAGGAACAGCGCCCCCGCCAGGGGCGCGTCCGGATATGCCAGCAGGCCGAACCAGGCCCCCAGGCTGGAGCCGAAGAGCCCCACCCGGTCCCATCTGCCCCGCAGCTCCGCCAGGGCGCACCGCAGCTCCGGCACCACCTGCCAGGGGACCAGAGCCGCGGCCTCTGACTCCCGGTCCCCGTGGCCGGGCAGATCCACGCTGACGGTCTGCCACCCGGCGTCCGCCGCCGCGGCGGCAAAGAACGCAGCCTCCGCCTTGCTTCCGCCCTGGCCGTGGAGGTAGAGGATCCCCCGCCGGCTGGGCCGCCCCCAGCGGAGGGCCGGCATCCCGCCCAGGGAAAACGGCTCCGCCCGCATCTTAAAACACGCACTGGGCGGAGAAGCAGACGCCCTCCGGGCCCAGGCCCTCCATCAGATACTCGCCGCCCTTGCGGCAGCCCACCATCCGCAGCTCCTGGCCCAGGGTGGCTTCCTTGCTGTAATTGATGAAGAACTCCCGGGGCACCTTTTCCTGCAGGTCGGCGGGCAGGTAGTCCCAGACGAAGTCACCGTAGTTGCCGCTGTACACATGGCCGTTACCGTCCAGGTCGGACCAGACCACCTTCCGGGCGCCCAGATCCTCAACCCCCTCCCGGGGCAGCAGGATCTTCCGGGGCTCCGGAGCGTCGATGGCCTTGGGGCAGGTGCCCAGCTTCTTGGCTGTGAAGGTGCCCGGCCGCATGATGCGCCGGGTCTGCGGGTCCACCAGAATCCAGTCGCTGCGGATGGACACCAGAAGTCCCTCCCTGTCCGTGATCTCATACACCCGCTGCATGTGGGCGGCCTTGACGCCGTCCTCCCAGGTGGTGACGTCCACCACCTGCAGCGCCCTGGGGCAGCGATGGATCCGCAGGGCGATGCGGGAGAGCAGGAACACCTCCCGCATCTCATAGAGCTTCTCATAGGTCAGACCCCGGGCGTCGTAGTCCGCCCCGGCCACGGCGGCGGCGATGCTCAACAGCGTGCTCACCCGGGCCCGCTGGTACCGGTCGCAGTCCGCGAAGATCAGCTGCTTCTGGCGCAGATAGCTGTTCTCCTGAAGGACTTCCCTCAAATCGCTCATACTTGCTCTTCTCCTTCCGGCGGGCCGTCCGCCCTTCCTGTAAGACATTCCAAAAAAGTATACCACGATTTTCCCTTTTTCACAAGCGCCGGTAGTTGACTTTTCTGCGGCGGATGTTATGATGAAGGTATCCAAATCGATCAAAGGAGGGTTTTCCCATGAAAACCGTGATTTCCACCCCCAACGCTCCGGGCGCCATCGGCCCTTACTCCCAGGGCTACGCCTTCGGCGACCTGGTCATCACCTCCGGCCAGATTCCCGTGGACCCCGCCACCGGCGCTATCCCCGAGGGCATCGCCGCACAGGCGGAGCAGAGCTGCAAGAACGTGGGCGCCATTCTGGAGGCCGCCGGCGTCACTCTAGAGAGCGTGGTGAAGACCACCTGTTTCCTGGCGGACATGGGCGACTTCGCCGCCTTCAACGAGGTGTACGCCAAGTATTTCACCTCCAAGCCCGCCCGCAGCTGCGTGGCCGTGCGAGAGCTGCCCAAGGGCGTGCTCTGCGAGATCGAGGCCATCGCCGTCAAGTAAATCTGATTTCCAGCAAAGAGAGCCGGTCCCCAGAGGGGCCGGCTCTTCTGTTTGATGCCAGGGCGCGGGAAGCGGGCCGCCGGGCCTGCCGCCCGCAGCGCGCACGGTCTCACGCCTTCCGCAGGAAGATCACGCCCAGGGTGCCGGGGCCGCAGTGACAGAAGATGGTGCACCCCGCCTTGGCCTCGATGATCTCCTGGAACCGCCCGTCCTGACGCAGGACCTCCCGGGCGATGGAGGCCAGGTGGTCGTCCGGGCAGGTGTCCACCAGAAAGGCCCGGCGGGTGTCCAGGTCCGTGCGGTCCCGCAGCCGGTCCCGGACGTACTCCTCCACCACCTTCTCGATGGAGCCCCGGTACTTCTTCGTCACCGGCAGCTTGCCGTCCACCACGTCCAGGCAGGGGTGGAGCTTCAGCAGGCTGGCACCCAGGGCCGTGGCGGTGGAGCAGCGGCCGCCCTTTTTCATGTAATCCAGCCGGTCCAGCACAAAGCTGGTCTCCACCCGGGGAATCATCTCCTCCAGCATCGCCAGGATCTCCGTCACAGACTTCCCGGCCTCCGCGGCCTCTGCGGCGGCCAGCACCAGCATCCCATGGCCCACCGTCAGGTTGGCGGAGTCCACCACATACACGCCGTCCACCTCCTCCGCCGCCAGGCGGGCGTTCTGGTGGCAGCTGGAAAAGCCCATGCCGATGTTCAGGTGGATGACCGCGTCATACTCCTCCATCAGACGGCGGAACAACTCCTCATAGTCCGCCACATTGACGGCGTTGGTGGTGGTGATCTCGCCGCCGGCGTCCACATGGGCGGCGATGTCCCCGGTGCGGATGTCCACCCCGTCCTGGTACAGCTTCCCCGCCTTGATGATCCCCAGCGGGGTCACGGTGATATTGTATCGCTCCAGCAGCTCCCGCGGCAGGTCGCAGGTGGAGTCGGTGGTGATCTTAATCATACAGACAGCTCCTTTTGGTCGCATCCCCGGACGGCCGTCCGGGGTTGAGGTTGTTGGATGGTCGGCCCCCCACGGGAGCGGTGCGCTGACGCTGCGGCTGCTGCGCCACCCCCCGCGGGGATCTGGTGCTCCGGGCGGCTGTCCCGCAGGAGGCCGGGCGTGGTCCCAGCCATGGCAGGCGCCCTCCCGCCGCTTTGCGGCCATTGTACCATAGTCTCTCCCAAAAAGCTAGTCCTATGGCGCACCGCGGCGCCGCCCGGAGGCGGCGCCGCGCTCTGTTCTTCCTTACAGCGTGACGACCGGCGATCCCGCCGCGTCGGCGGCATCGTGGGTCACCAGCAGTACCGGCCGATCCCCCGCCGTCTCCCGGATGCAGGCCAGGGCCAGGTCCCGGTTCTCCCGGTCCAGGCCGGTGAAGGGCTCGTCCAGCGCCAGCGCGTCAAAGGGCGCCAGCAGCGCTCTCGCCAGGGCCAG
>ERZ791625.1584-NODE-1584-length-11250-cov-4.657883_pt1 | contig 11250 bp, 10 predicted proteins | sample MGYA00510267_ERZ791625 | MGnify/ENA primary metagenome ERZ791625 (study PRJEB30046, sample SAMN00715229) | human gut metagenome | study: EMG produced TPA metagenomics assembly of the A metagenome-wide association study of gut microbiota in type 2...
TTGATCCCCAAGCGATTTTTTTCAGGGATGTTGAAATGTTGCTGATTACTTTTAGTAAAGCCCACGCCCCAATAGCGGAAATAAGCACCGCGATAGCAGCACCGATGGTAGCCCATTTACCGTCATCATTTCCCGACATCGCAAATAAAACTATTGAAGATAAAATGCCAATTACTAAAATTACAACTGCGATAGACGACAAAATGTCTTCGTCAGTCGTGTTTTTACAGGCAACAAAATTTACCTCTTGTGCATTGGGTTCAGAGGTTTTTTTCTGCTGTTTTGCGTTTTTTTTGTTAGCCTGTAAAGATGAAATCGAATAGCCACAGTAATAGCACAGGTCACAGTCATCTTCAATCTCCTTTTTACACTCTGGGCAAGTCCACATTATTATGTAAATTTAGTTAAACTGAAAGCTAATATAATCATTTTCCGCCAATAATAGTTGCCATCGCTTTAATTCGAGCAACATTTTTTTGAACTTTAGTGATGTCTTTTTCAGAAACGTAGACTTTGATATTGTCAATTCTCTCGGTCGTAGCCTTTATCATACGTTCAGTTTGCCGATAATATGTCCGCAAATCATCCCGCATAGAAGCCAACATTTGCCCGTTGCTGGGCGGTAGTGGTGCCGGTGTTGGCAATGACCATCCGGAGCCGACAACTCCGCCATTCTCGAATTTTACGCCGTTCGTCGCGTTAATCGCCGAAAATAGGGGAAGATACTGAGCGGCGGATCGTTTGTTAATTACCGCGAGGATTTCGCCGCCTTCCACCTCTGCATTCACGGGCTGACCGTTCACCATTAACGGGATTCCGCCCTGCGAATGGGATGGGCCTTGCAACATTCCCATAGAAACGCCGTTTTTACCATCTCCGATAGGTACGATACCTCCTTGGGCGAATTGTTGATTAGAAATCACAGCCGTTTGAGCGATACCGTTTGCCGTTAGGAAGGCTGTTTGTGCGATAGCCATAGCTAATTTCCAGCCTGTAAGGCCGGTTTCTGACCATACTTTTGTGATACCGGCAGCCGTATCGATTGCAATGCCCATAATTTTCAGCCGTTTTTCCCGCTCGAATGCAGCGCGTTCGGCCTCTTCTTTTTTCCGGTCGGCTTCGGCATTGGTTGCTTCTACTGCCTTGTTATATGCTTTCTCGGACATCAGGCCCTTGTTATACCTCAATTCAAGGGATTTCAACTCTGAATCCCGCTCCGCGTCGATCCGTTCCTGCTCCAGTTTCAATCGGCGTTGCGAAATTTCGGTCTGAATGTCGATAACGGCCTGTCCGATTTCGCGAGCGGTATCAGCGGCCTGGTCTATCAGTTCCTTTCGTTTTTGTTTGAACTCCTTACGGTCGTCTTTATCGTCTGGATCATAACCGAATAATCTTGCAAAGAAACTGCCTACCTTTTTTAGTTTCGGGTTTTTGGGGTCTTCTAGCTCATTGCCTTTATTCTCATTATTAGCCAAATCAACACCGATCTCCGCTGACATTTTATTGTATTCGTCCACGGTGATTTTTCCAAGACTGTACAAGCGGTCGATTTCGGCTTTGTGGTTCAATATTTTTGTTTTCTCTAGGTCATTTTCGGCTTTTGCTTTCAGATAATCTTTTTCTTTTTCTTTAATTTTTAGACTTTCGATCCGGGCGATTTCTTTATGGTAGTTCGCCGCAGCCTGGGCATCGGCTTTAATGCGTTCCCCGTGTGGAGAGGCGGCCAGTATTTTTTCCTGTTCTTTTTTATACCACTTATCGATTTCGAGCAAATCCGTGCCGTTTTTCTTGGCCTTCATCAATTTTTCGGCATGCTCAATTTCAAGTAATGCCAACTGTTTGGCCGTGCCGTCCTCCATAAGTGATACTCGAAATTTCTGCGTATCTAAGCCATGTCGGATTTCCTTTTCATCCCACTTTTCATTGATTTCAAGGATTTGATTACGATTCCATTCCTCAAGCTCTTGTAATTTTTCGGAATTTCCGTTGTACTTTTCAAGATCATTTCGATACTCCTGCTCTTGCTTGGTCAGGTCTTTTTCCCGGCCCTCTCGCATGTATTTGATCGTGTCGTCCTCAAGCTGTTTTTTATAGTCTGCAGCATCTTTTGCGGCTTTTTTTGCCTCGCGAGCGGCTTTTTCAGCCTCACGAGCAGCCTCTTCTGTATCTTTCTGGTCAGTTGATGCATCGATTGTTGTATGCTGTAATACAGCAGTGTTTGCAAGTTGTTTCATCGCACGTTTACGACTGCCAACAAATACCTCTATTGCAACTGATTGTCCTGTCAAATCTTTGATGTTTTTTTTGATAGCCCCTTCCAGGTCGGCTGCGATTTTATTTTCTTCCTGCATCCATTTTTTATAATCCTTTTGTGCTTGAATGTCCCCATCAATACGAGCCTGCCTATATAAATTCCAATAGTCATTGACGGACTTTTTAGCTTGTTCCCAACGTTTATAGTCAGCACTTTCAATCACCTTGTTTAATTCTTGCTGAATTTTTACGATGTCATTTTCTGCTGCTCGCGCTCTGGCTGCTTGAAGAATCGCTGTGCATAAATCTTCGTATTCCTTTTTTGCTTTCCCAGCGAGAATTGCTTCGGTGTTCAGATTACCCAAATAAGATGGGTACATTTCCTGCATTTTTTCAGCGGCTTTTCTTCGTCGTTCCATTGGAACGGTCACATCTTGTGCCGCTCGATACAATAATTGTAACTGTACAATATTACTCGCTGCGTCTGACTTACCTTGAATCATTGAAGCATTTACAAATTTTTGGGCTTGCCCCAAAGCAGACAAAGACTGACTACCCTTAAACAATTCCTTGACCCATTGTCCGATCTCTTTACCGTAAGCAGTAAGCAGGGTGATCCCCACAACGAGCATGGTTTGCCACGAACCGAGTGCGGAAAGCACCTGCCTCCATACCGGTATCGTGGCGTGTCCTTCCTTTCGCAATTTCTCGTTGGCCGCCGCAGCCCGCTGTAATTCGTCAGCGAACATCGGTAGGTTGTTTGAAATAGCGAGGAAAAACTGTTGCAGGCTCATAGTCAGGGATGGTAATTCGCGCGTCAGCTGCTGCACCTGAAAATTTAGGGGATTGAATCCGCTTGCATAGTTACCGACGTTTCGTCCGAAACGACCGGTAGACATTTCGAGTTCAAGGATTTTCTTATTGAGCCCGTCTATTTCTTTTTGAAGTTGTACCCCCTTTGCCGATTTTTGCTTGGCCTCACCGAGCGCGTCAAATTGCTTTGTAAGGGTTTTTAAAGTCTCCCTTAACTGGATCAGCGAGTTAGCCTCTGCCATTTCGGCCAAAGCCATACTTTTTTCGATCTGCATAGCTTTTCTGCGCTCTTCGGTCAAAGCGGTAACCTCTTTCCGGTTGGCGATGAGCTTTTGTCTGAGTGCTTCCGATGCCGATTGATACTCTTGCTCGGAAATAACCCCCTGTTTGAACTGTTCGTTAAGTTCCTGTTGTTTGATTGTCAGGTTTCGCGTTTCTGATTGAGCCGCTTTTAGCTTCTCTTTGACGCGTTCCAATTCCTCGTAGGCAGTTTTATAGTCTACAACTATCCTAAAAACTTGTTCGTTATCAGCCATAATATTGATTTTTAAGTTAATTTTCTTTCAAAAACACGCATTCTGTCGGCTCGGCGCTGGCCGGGTCGTAGTCGTTGATCTCTTCCAGGCGGCAATAGACATCCTCCCCGCCGATACTGAGGCGATACAGTGCGCGGAAATCCCGCCGCAGATCGTTCGGCAGCATGAGGTTTTCCACGTCCGCCGGGGATAGCTTCACCTGCGCGGTGATCCGCTTACCGTAGTTGTACGATTCTATCGTTTTCGCATAGTAGGATTTCAGGCCGTTTGCGTCCTCGAAATGCAGGTTGTCGAACGACACCTCCGGAAACGATTTAATCGCCGTATTCACGCCTTTATCGCGGATAAGAAGGCTTTGCCCTTCCGGTAGGTCTGTCATTCCGAGGTATTCGCACACTTTCATCGACGCATCCAAATCCAATTCCCACGGGTCGGACGGCTCGTCATCTTCCGGGGAGAAGTCGATTAGCGAAATAGCCGCCGCACCCGGGATTTTTTCCTCCACTACGGTAGTCGCTACGAATTGCGGGTTGGTCAAATCCTCTTCGTCCTCGGCGTGGTATTTCAAAATATCTTCTCTGTAGGTGCCTAACTCGGTTCCGGTCTCTTCGTTGTGCCGCTCTATCACATCGTCGGTCTGATAGCCGAGCACCACAGTTTTTCCAATATCGTTTCCCGCGTCTTCGATCTCGATCTCCTGCGAGTAGTCCATCCGCCCCCGCCAGTCTATCGGCGTAGAGGTGTAGAATGTCTCCCGCGGCTCGATATACACCTCTTTGGTCTCGGCGTTGGTGTAGAACATCAGGTCGAACATCTGTTTCACGGCGCTGATGAAATCCATCTGCGTAATACCCGATTGGAGCATGTTTTTCGCACTGAGGGCCGTACCGTAGCCGGGCCGCTTACAGAAATACGCCTTGACCGTCGTGTTATTCGTCAGGGCCAGTTGGATATACGGCGCTTTTCCGTCGGCCATATTCGGCGCGTTGGAACTGGAGAATACCGGTGTTTTGATCGTCATTGTCTCCCCGGCACTCAAAAACCTCGGCTCTACGATATATTTCAGTTTGATCGTGGCCGAATTGTCGAGGGCGAACATCTCGATCTCCATATTCGTCTTTTTCCAGACCATCCGGGACGGGAAAATCGGGTTAGGCTCCCCGATAAATACTTCGGCGGTACTTGACACGTTGACCGTACAGACGAAAGAGCCGCTTTGTCCGATCTTAACGTATGTATCGTCGTATTCGCCGTTTTCATCGTACTCTCCGTCCTTGTTATGCCGGAACCGGATATAGTGCTTGTCGTCGTTGATAGTCCCCTTCGTCAGCCGGTAGATATACATGTATTCGCCCTGCGGGGTGTTTTTCGATATGTCCGTGCGGTCGGCCTCGATACACTCTTCCGGCACCGCTTCCCCGTCCACAGTGTCAAACCAGATCAGTTTGCCGTGTTTATCACCTTCGGCGGCGTACTCGGTGCTGATCCCGGTGACGTATTCGAGATTGTACTCGAAGCCTATCACCATGTCCTCCTTAGCCATGAATACCGGCTCGGTGACAGCAGGGAATATTACGCACCCTCCCTTGTCGTACACATCCTCCAACACCTCTTCGTCGGCGGATTCCTCCTCCGGCCTAACAGTGTCTACGATACGTCCGATTTCATTAAATCCGAACTCATAGCGTTGGTTCGTCACGATGAAATAAGGCTCTCCAGATGCGAACTTACCCGCGAGGAAGTCGTATTTTTCCTCCAGTTCCGAGGTGTCGTACTCTTCCCACTCCCCGGCCACGACCAAACGTCCGAAAAGCGCGTTATTTTCAAAGAAATCCGAACGGATCGAGTACCCGTACTGGCCGATGATCTTCTCCATGAGCAGCCGCACGTTGAAGAAAGGCAGGTAGTCGGCCAGCGTGGTATAGGGCCGGGGAACAAACGTTCCGCTCGTGCCGCTCTTCTTGTCTGTGTTCTCGTCGTTGATCCGGCGCACGTACTGTCCCCGGTAGACCGGAAACAGATAAACCCCGCCAGTGGATTCCAACAGGCTTTTGATCGTGGCGGCAGAGAATACCCAGCTACCTAATCCGTCCGTTTCGTTGAGTTTCGCTTCGGCGGCCTTTTTCGCCCATTCGTACTCCGCGCCGATCAGGTTCACTTCGTATGAGGCATTCAGCAGGTTGTTTACCGTTACCTTCGTGATTTGTGCGGTGCCGGTCATCACCACCACGCCCCCGGCCTCCAGCCGGGCCGGGTGTTTGGCGTTGTTGAACTGCTCGACCCCGTGAAGCTGATCGGCGAACTGCATGATCTCTTTGTTGCGGGCGGTGGCCGGAACTTCGATAGACTTTGAAAAGGCCGTCAGGCTCTGGGATGGATCTTCCACGCTCCCGATGGAGAGCGTAATTGCGGCGTCGGTCTGCTGATCCGTATCGAGGCGTTTGCCGTCTATGTACAGGTCGATCATGTCGTTTGCATTTTTTCGGTATCGATGGATCGGAAGGTTAACTCAAGCTGCGGCATCTCCGCCTGATCGAATGTCGTAATCACGTCCGAGGTAATGTCGATGGGAATAGCCTGGTCTCCGTCAATCAGCCACACTTTCGGCGCACTGACGATCTCGCCCAGCCATTCGAGCATGAAACCCGGAAGCCCCCCGGAAGAGATATTGCGTTCGTCCTCCACTTCCGAGGAAACCGTCCGCCAGCCTTCCGCCGTTTTGATCTTCGTGCGTTCGGTGGTATAACTTTTATCGAGGTCGGAGCGGAACGTATAATAGTCGATCCCGCCCCGGCGGTTCCACCACGCGATACGGACACCGCACCCGGAGCGGACAATCCGGTACTCCACTTCCGGCAGGTCGTAACACCCGAGCGTGGGTTTTATTTTGATTCCGGCCATGCCCGCGGGATCGGCACCTTTGAGCTGCACCGCCTCGGCGATGGAATCGTAATGCACCACCAGTACGGCCACTCCGTCGATAGACGAATTAGGCATTTGCAGGGTGATTTCCTGCCCGTTTTTCATCGTAACGATAATTGTCCCGGCCAATACCTGTTCATCTACCAGATAGCTCAATTCGTCCCATTCTCCGGGTCGGAGTATCCGCGGCCCCGGCGCATTCGACAGCAGGGTGGACAAAGCAAGATCGGTAATCCCCGAAGTGAGCAGCACCGAGGAATCCGCAGTCACGTCGATCCGGGCTGTTACCGTCCGTTTCACGGCATGGACAAACGAGAGGCTGTCATCGATCACCGGTGCCGTTTCGATCAGGTTACGGTAATATTCCGATACGTTTACCGCAATTGGGCCCGCGGTTACAAATTGTTTCATTCCGAGTACCGTCGATCCGTCGAGAATCTGCACGGTCTCTTTCTCCGTACCCGTTTTGGTCAGGGTATATATTACCGGACGATATACGCTGCTGAATTTCTCCGGTTTTGCTGTCAGGTCTATCATGCTGCTTGTTTGATTTCGTTAAACATGGTTTCGATGTGGTAGTTGACCAATTCCCCGCATGCCGCGTGAATACTCCGGTCGATTGTGCTTTCCTGGTTTTGCAGGGTGCGCGTGATAAACAATGCCGGGGCGATTCCTTTGCGACGGATCGAGCTCTGGAACATAAAAGCCGTAGAACGTTCGCTGCGACCCTCTATCACAATCCGCTTTATCCTGATCCACTCGATTAGCGCTTCGATAGGCACCCCTTTCGCCCCGGCCCGTCGTCCGTTCTCTACATACTTCGCGTAATAGACCGCCGAACCGACGATCTCGAAACCGCTCATAGTCTCTTTTACCACGGCCTCGATGCTGTTTATCAGTGTCCCGGAGGCCACGCGCATTTGTACCGAAAGCTCCGTTTGCAAGGCTTTTTTCAGGTGTTCGGCCAACTGGCCCAGTATGTCGAGGGGCTTACTCATTGCAGAAATACACGTCGGCGAGGAAGGTTACCGTCTGGGAAAGCTCCCCGAACGAGGTGAATGCGAACTCGTCCGGTTTGATCGTCACTTTGTCGGTGGAAATGACATCGGAGATCATCGGAAGCGTAGCGATCCCTTTGCGCGCGATGCGTTCCAGTTCCTCCCATTTTTCCTCTTTCTGCTGCTCGTCGTACTGTTCGTTCTGCACGAACAGGTACAGGACGATTTTGTAGGTCACTTTGCCGTCGTTACGTCCGCTCATCCCGGCCACCTCAATCGGTGTAAGCCACAGCGCGGGCAGGGTCAATTCGCTGCCCTGTATTTTGTCTGCGAACCCCTGAAAGAATCCGTATCCCTCACTGAGAAATGCTGCTTTGATCGCCTCTATTAATTTCTTCCTCATATTCTTCGATTTTACACTCGTATTCGAATTTCAACCGGCGCAGGTACTCGAAATGCCCGGCACATTTGGCCCGGTCGCACCGGCATTCCCGGTTGTAAAGCATGTCGAGGAGGGCCACGCATACCCGCCATTTTACAATCCTCTGGTCGCTGCTACTATCTCCCATTTCTGTTTCTCGCGTTTGAGTTTCGCGTCCAGTATGCGGACAAATTCATAGGCATTCAGCCCCTCTGCATACGGCAGTTCGCTGGGTTTGTCGTCCGCCACGAACAGCAGTTTGTCGCTCCATGTGTAGGGATCGTCGCTCGATTTATCCCCGCCTTTGTCCGATCCGTAGAGTTTCGGAAATTCCCCTCTCAGATAGGCGTGCATTTCCATCAGGCGGGTGTATACTTCCAGATAAATGCTCATCGGCACGTCTCCCATCTTTCGGGCGCGGGTTTTGGCTCCCTCCTCGTCGTATGGTTCCCCGTCCGGGCGGCATAAAACGGCCAACAGCAGCGGTGCGAGGGTCAAATCTCCGGTAGCGGTAATATCCGACGCATCGCAAAACTCCTTTGCCGTAATTCTTTCCAGCGGCACTGCATTACCCAGCGCGTCGGTGCCGGTTGCGGGGATAACCAACCGTTCCCCGTTCGTATTGAAGGCTTCGATCCCCTCCGGGTGGTACAAGGGAGCCGCCAGTAACGAAAACACGAACAGCGTCAGGCAGTGTTCCCCGAGCGCGTGTACATCCGTATCGGCGGTTTTGTCGAGTACCGGCAACGGGCATCCGGATAGCGCGTGCAGCGCCTTGCGCCAGAAGTCGAGCAAGGCCCCTACGTCATCCCCCTGAACCGGGGTAACTTCTTCCGCCGGGCCGACCAATGAACGGAAATGATCCGCCACCGCATCCGGTAGTTCCTTCACGAGCGCCTGCAATTTCACGGCGTCGGAAACGGGTAACTCCTGCCACCGGGTCGGGCAGGAGTATGTTTCGTGATCGATAGCGAAACTAAACATAGACTTTAGCCTCTTTGATGAGCTTGTGTATTTCACCCTGAATGCGGCGCATGCGGATGATCGGCCCACCGGCGGCGATCTGGGATTTTACGATCTCCCCGGCGGTGCTTTCCGCCGCGTTGAGCAGGTCGAGCAGGATTTGATACGGCGTGCGGGTGTCTTTCGGTTCCTGATAATCCGCCACGGCTGCGGCGTTCTGGTCTCTTTTTGGTCTTGCCATAATTGTAAGTTTTACGATCCTATCCCATGTATAGAATCCGGTTGTTTTTATTGATGATCTCCTTTTCGACGATCCCGGTCAGTGTGTCCGGTGCATCGTCGTTCTTGTTTGCTTTGAATAGTCGTTTGTAGGTAGTGAGGTGCGCGTACAGCTCCGGCCAACGCAGGCGCCAGCCTTCCGGGAAACGGATATTTTGCAGTACCGTGGCGGAGTTGGTCAGAATGCGGGATTCCTTGTTACCTGATTGGTGGAACCACTCAACATGTACCGCCGTGGCTTTGCGTTGCACGTTCCGGGCAAACCCGCGCCCGCCGTTGTTGCTTTCAATCAGTGCCGCACGGGTGCCGTTACGAAGTAACATTTGCGCGGTGGCCGGTTCGGTTTCCTCCATCGGAGCCTGCGTGTATAGTACGTCGGTAATGTTGATTTGCCCCCCTTTCAGCACGTCGTAGCAGATCGAGCACAGGTAATCCGTGCCAGTGTCCGCGGTATCGGTGTAATTGGCTTTCCGGATGATTTCGTCCGGGCTGGCCGGGGTGTCATAGGTTTTGAAGTTATCACCGTACAAAAGGCCCTCTTTGGACGACGGGTGCCCCTGGTACATGCAGTCAAAGCGGAATGGATCGAGCGCGCGCCGCTGCTCCAGGCTTTCGAGGCTGTGACGCTCCGGCCAAAGCGGGGCACCGTAACGGCGCGGGTCGATCTCGGTGGGTTCGCTCTCTTTGATCGCTTCAAAGTTGAGTTTATACCAACCTGTGTAATCGGGGTTGATCTCTGAAAAAGAACCAAGCACCCGCACGCCCTCTTTGTCCTCCAGTATGCCGATCAAATCCTCCTCATGCCAGCGGGTGAAAACGATAAGTTCCTGCGATCCGTTATGCAGACGGGTTTTAACGGCTGACGTGTACCACTCCCAAACGCTTTCCCGTACGGTCGGGCTGTTTCCCTCCGCCGCATCTTTGTACAAGTCGTCCAATATCGCTATATCTACCTTGTTACCCGTCAGACCGCCACCCCTTCCGACCGACTGGAACGATCCGCCGTAACCGACAATTTCGAACTCTTCCGAGGTTTGTAGGTACGATCCTGCGACCGATTGCCGGGAGCCCGATTTGAGGCATGTGTCAGGGAATAAATTTTGATATGCCGCATCCGAAATAACGCGCTGTACCCGTTTGTTGAATTTCGTTGCCAGCGTGAATGCGTATGAAGCGAGGGCGATTTTTAATTCCGGGTTCAGCCCTAATAGGTAGGCCGGGAGAAGCTGCGACGATCCGAGCGATTTGCCATGTTGGGGCGGTACCGTTACAATCAGTTTTTTAATCGCACCACGGGCAAACAGTTCCAAAGCCTGGTAATAAGCCCGATGGAACGGCGATAGCTCCAAAGACGGCATTACGTACAAGGCGAACCGCTCGAAATTCTTTCGGGCGATCACCTCGGATAAATACCTGAGATCGGTAAAGGAACTTTGTTCGCTATTTGCCATACTTTTTAGCTATTTGCTCGATTTCCAATAGCGCTTCCGTGGGTAAATCGTTCAAGGGGGACGCGGTTACGTTTTGGCCGTTGGTCGTCACATCCTTTTTGTCGACCAAACCCAATTCCCGCGCGATAATGTTGCTTTCCAAAAGCCCCGCAGCGGCTCCTGTGAACTTCTGATCGTAGATAATATCCCTAATGCGCGCGGTGATGACCGAATAAGCTTCATCCTTTTCATAAAGTTGGAATGTTGAACGCGCAATCCCTGCGAACACACAGAACTCTATGATGGTCATGGCCCGCATTTTTTTTACGGTATCTTTTAGGCCTGTTCCAAATAACTTCTCTTCTAACAAAGGATTATCTTCCACCCATTTGAAATAATCGACGGCTTTATCCCATAATTCCTGCGGGGTGTATTTCCTGTCTGATCCTGATGGAAATCCTTTTGCCAGTTTCCAGTAAGTATTCTTTTTCGGTGCTGCCATTTTAACGGTACTTTCTTTCAAAGAGAATGAGCCGGGAAAAAGTGCAAACGGGAACAAAAAAATCCGACAAAAAGCCGAATTCACTGCAATTATTCTTTAAAAATTCCTTTTCGATGCAGAAGCGCTCTCACTT
>ERZ791625.1586-NODE-1586-length-11231-cov-2.819435_pt1 | contig 11231 bp, 13 predicted proteins | sample MGYA00510267_ERZ791625 | MGnify/ENA primary metagenome ERZ791625 (study PRJEB30046, sample SAMN00715229) | human gut metagenome | study: EMG produced TPA metagenomics assembly of the A metagenome-wide association study of gut microbiota in type 2...
TGTACTTCGGCTTGCTGTTCTCATCCATCGCCTTGGCTTCCCAGAGGTTGGCGTAGCTAAATCTGCATACACCGGTTACTACTTTTGCAGGATTGATATACTTTGCCATAATAAAAACTCCTTTATTCTTTGAAATCTACCTGTGCAGTATTCCACGCAGGTCGTTTGTCTGATAGCGGAACAAGTGTTGGTTTGCCCTGTGGTTTCACAAGCAAATCTCCCAACAATTCTTCGAATTTTTTCTTGCCCAGCATTCTGGTCATTGCGGTAATGCCCAGTACCTTATGTTCATATGGGTCGAATCCAGCAGCTTGTACCGCCTCCGCTGCTGCAGCTTCGCTGCAATATGCTCGTCTGGCTCTGCCTTCAACCAGCTTCCAATTCTTCCACGCCTTTCCCTGTAAGGACTGCTGCAAGGCGTATTCCTTGATATCGGAAGCCCATGCAGCCAGCTGGTCAGCAGTTTCCAAAATTGCTTCGATTTCGGTATCGGTCAGCTTGTCTGGCATTGCAAAATCATACTTCGCCAATTGCAGATTATATTCCGCCCGTTTCCGGCAAGTTGCTTTCACTTTGCAGAACCGACAATGTTCACCAGCACAGAAATCACCCTCGCCTTTGGCGGCAAGTGCGGCTTTGGGTTTCAGTTCGGTTTCTGCCCAGTGCAGCAGCTCCGACAGTGGCAGGGTGCATTCGCTGAGGTTCTGGATTCTCGGCTGAAAGATCATCATCCGAACCTCTGCGATGTCATAGAGGGCATCGAACAGTTCCAATGCACCCAGAGCATACAGCATCATCTGCGAGTTGTGATCAGCAGATACTGCTACGCCCTTACCATACTTAAAGTCAATGACAGTCAGGACATCATCTGCAACAATCACACAGTCGCCCGTACCAAAACCGCTGGGAACATATCGGCTGAAATCCAAACGCTGTTCCACTAAAACAATCGGTTCTTGCAGATTTGCCAGCTGTTCGGCAATGTACTGAGCATAGCTGTCCGTGCTGTCTTCCATTTCTGCATCGTAGAAGTCTAAGTTCTCCGTGGGATTAGATGCCGGATTGCCAAGCAGCTTTTGCACTTTGTACTCTGCCAACTCGTGGGCACACGTGCCTTCCAGGGCGTAGTCTGTCACGGTATCCGGCAGGGCAGCACAAAGCTGTGCAGAGGGCGGACACGCCAGCCATCGGGCACTGGAGGAAGCCGAGAGCATAGCGTGTTTATTCGGCATGGGCTGCCTCCTGTGCATCTGCGAACAGTGCAACGTACCGTTCCGGCGGAACTTCAGACAATCGGCTGCCGCCATGCTTTTGCAGCAGTTTCAGCACCGTTTCCTTTTGTCCGCTGCGGGATAGATTTGCCAGAACGCTGCGGACTTCCTCCAGTGTGACCGGCTTTTCTATTGTTTTTTTGACCGTTTCTTCTTTTTGCGGACAGATCTGTGTAAACGTCTCCACTTCTGCTTTGGAAGCACTTTCTGCCCACTCTGATGCGACCTTTACGAAATCGCTGAGTGCAGCAAGGACATCTATGAGGGTTTTCATTTGTTTTCACTCCTTTTCCATGATTGCCAGTATGATTTCTACTTGCTCCAGTTCCAGACAGAGCATAATGAGCAGTTCCAGTTCCATCTTGACCACCTCCTTTTGCAGGATTTTTCCTGCCATCTATCTCTTGGAGAAAAACGTTGTTTTTGAGCACCGGATTTCTCAGAGTTTACAAATTATTCTTAATTCCATGCGAATCCGATTGATCTGCTTGGCAAAGGTACTTTGTTTTCTGCCCAGTCTTCTTGCCATTTCTCGATCGGAGATGGCTCCTTCTTGCACCCAAATCATCAACATTTTATCTGCCTCTGCATCCAATTCACGCAGTCGATCGATCACCAGAGAGAGCAGTTGTTTTTCCGCACAGTGCTGATCGATGGGACAATCATTTGTAGCGACCAGATCATACAGATTACTGCCATATTCATTTTCCTGATCCAGCGACAGAGTATCTGTTATTCGGTACGGACAATCCAGACAACAGCCATCGCATCTTCCGATGGCTGTGTAGGGGCAGCAACAGTGTCCATGATACTGCTCGTATTTGCGAATGCGGGTAGCTTCTTTTGTGAAACTGGTGTACAGAACTTCATTAACCAGATAGTACTGCTTTGTCTTCGGGTCGTAGATCTTTTTCATGTTTTGTCCTTTCCGCCAGAGAAAGAAACCACAGGATCTGCCCGCTCTGAAAACAAAAGTGTACACAGAGAAAGGCTGTCTCCAATACGACAGAGCAATGGCAATATGCCAGCTCTGCGATATGAAACATCCTGTGCCCTCTATGTACACTCTGGGCTTTTTATGATGATCACATTTGGTCGAAGATTGTTTGCTTGTATCTTTTTGTGAAATGTGATATACTAATGATACAAGAAAACGGAAATCTTTTCCGGACAGGATCGGACAAAACGGGACGATACTTGAGGATAGAAAAAAGCCGAAAATGCGTAGCATTCTCGGCTTTGGACAAATTGGGACAAAATTGGACGTGCAAAAAACTTACAGAAAGGGAGCACGGATATGAAAATGACGTTTAGCGAATTTGCAAAACTTCTATACAATCACATTGGAAATCGCTGTGGAACAGATGTGTTTACATACGATCTGTTGACCAATATTCTTGATCCAGCTTCCAATACGATATTGGAGGAACTGCAGCCGGATACGCTACGAAAATATTACAATGGAAGAAGATCGATCGCTCCGCTGGCAAAACGAGTGCTGCCGTTTATAGAGCCGACCTGTTTTTCGGTCTATCTGGAACGAAAGTGCAGTGATGCAACGGCTGCAAATATCGCAGCTGATCTGGAGGAATACGGCGTGATCAGCCGGCCAGATGAATTGTTTGACGACATGGCAGATCTGTTCAATCAAATTTTACGGGGTAGTACGCACAGAAATAAGAACAATGAGGAGTTAGAACAATATTTTCGTTATTTGCAGGAAAAGTACTATCGGATCAAGACGCTGCTGTATTTCAGCGAACCACGACCAATCTATGACTTTTATATACCGAACGACCTCTACGAACACGGAAACTATCGAAGAAAGAAACGGATTCAAACAGAGTTGATGCTGTTATCATTTCGGAAGAAGTTTGTCGTCATTACAGGTACTGGTGGACTTGGTAAAACGATGCTGATGCATCACCTGGTTCTGACTTTGGTAAAACGGTATGATAAATATCAGAAACTGCCGATCGTCATTCAGCTGAAAGATTTTGATGCCGATTGTACGGATTTGATTGCGTACATCAAAGAACGAATTCAAATTCAAAATTTGGAAGAATATGTTCGGTCGGGAAAATGCGTCTTTCTGTTGGATGGCATGGATGAGATTAAGAGCCGATACTTAACGCAATTTGAGAAAGAATTGAGTGACCTTGCCGACCGGTATCCGGAAAACAACTTCATTCTTTCTTCTCGTCCAATTTCTGACTTTATTGCACTCAGCAAATTTGATGTATACGAATTGGCTCCATTTACAAAAGAACAGGCATTGCAGCTGATTGATCAGTTGGTCTATCGTCCAGAATCTCCGGAACTGAAAGCAAGTTTCCGAAGAGAGGTCGATGAAAGTCTCTGGGAAACACATCGGGATTTTGTAGAGAATCCGTTGCTGCTGACCATTATGCTGATGACCTATGAGCGATATGCACGAATTCCGTATAAACGACACGTGTTTTATCGGGATGCCTTTTTCACGCTCGCAGAAAAACATGATGCAACGAAAATTGGATTTGAACGTGCTTATCGCACCAAAATGACGCCGGAAGAATTTGCATTAGTACTGGAAGAATTCTGTACTCGTACCTACTTTGATGAAAAGTTTGAGTTTACGGACGAAGAATTTGCGGCTTATTTTGATAAACTAAAGGTATTGGAACGCATCAATAAGCGATTTTCTCTTCAGGATCTGAAGATGGATTTTACGCTGAACCTCTGCATCATGTACTATGAGAGTGGAAAATACAGTTTCATTCATCGGTCGTTCCAGGAGTATTTCTGTGCATTGCATTTATCGAAAGCCTTTGACAGTGGTTTCCGGAAGATCTGGAATTTCTTCGAGGAGAAAAAATCACGGCTGTGTACGGATTATACATTTGATATGCTATATGATCTGGCACCACTGAAGATCGATCGTTTAATTTTCAAACCGTATCTCACCGAACTATTCCAGCGTTGTCACGGTTCAGGAGAAGAACAGTACTGGGATTTTCTAGAAGAAGTGTATCCAGAAATCAACTATACGGTTGGCGACGTTGTGAATTCCTATTTCAACCTGCCGAGGTCGTATATCTATGACATGATTCTACATAAGAAGGGAACGGAACGAAAATACGTCATTGACAAGCTGCCCTATGACGAGGATTATGAAATTGAAACATATCTGTATATTGAAAAAGATGGAGAGACTGATTGTGTAAATGCGGCGGATCTGGAACCACAGGAGCAGCAGGTATATGATTTGGTTGAGGTCAGCGGCCACAATTGCCGTGTGTTGATTTCTGAAATTCGAGAGGAAGAGAGCAATCTGCATCAGGCGATGCTGAATCCGTATTTCCCGTATATGCTGGAATATCATGAGATGAAAAAATGTCTGTATGAATTGGAAGATCAATCGACCGATAGTGCGTCTGCGGAGTATGAGGAGATATTCTAACCAGAAAAATATTACTTTTCTGGTTAGATAGTAAGCAGCAGCTATCTATGTTGGATATGAGCTATCATTATTTATCTCATTAAAAGCAGCTCTATAATAAAAAAACTATTGACAAGTGTGAATAATAATGGTATACTAAAAGTAGAAGGGAGGTGAAAATACAATGAATGATGAGAAAAATATTGACTTCACATTTGAAAAGGTTGAAATCGCAGCTTCTGAAATGAATATGGCTGATGTTCAGGCTGGTTGCTGGGGCGATAGCGGTTCCGACTGGGCAAATAATTGCTAAACAATGATAAAAAGAAGCCTGTTACTTGTTCAATTTGAAACTTGTAACAGGCTTTTTTGCTAAAAAGGAGATTTCTATGAAATATAAATTCTGTCCTGATTTGCGTGTCAGAGAATGTGATGAACTTATATTTTTAGTAAATATTAGTGACAACAGTATATTTACAATAAAAAAGTCCGCATATCAGTATCTATGTTTACAACTACATTCTGATATGAAAACTGATAAGATGAGTAATGATTTTATTAGATTTTTGGAGCATTTAATTGAAAACAATATTATCGAGGTAGTCTAATGGATATCAATCATATCAAGGAAATCTACATACAAAAAGGAAAGATATATTTTGCAAGTATTGAGTTGACACAAAATTGCAATTTTAAGTGTAAGCATTGTTACTGTTCAGATAAAGCAAGTCCAAATATGACTTTGGATGCTTATAAAAAAATAATTGATAAGCTCTATGATACTGGTTGTCTATTTCTAAATTTTACCGGTGGCGAAATATTTACAAACAAGAATTTTATAGATATATATACCTATGCAAAAAATAAGGGCTTTATTATAGACTTGCTCACAAATATTTCTCTGCTAAATGAAAGTATGATTTCTGTTTTTAAAAAATATCCTCCAAACAGCATAGCTGTAACGTTATATGGATCAAATCCGCAAGAATACGAATTGTTTACAGGAGATGCAAAGAACTATAATAGGGTAATGAAAGCCCTTAATCTTTTAAGACAAAATGGACTTCATTTTGTTTTAAGAAGTGTGGCAGCAAAAACTTATTATCATTCATTATACTGTGGAAATTTTCAAGAAATTGCAGAAAAAATGGGGGCTTCTTTTAAATATGACCCCATTATTTTTCCGAAAACTTCTGGAGATAAATCACCTCTAAGCGAATGTTTGTCTCCTTTGGAAATTGTGCAGCTTGAAAATGCAAGCGATATAAGAAGAAAAGCTTGGATAGATGAAATACAGAAAACAGAACCTTTTGTTTGGACTTGTAGAGCAGGGCTAAACTCTTTTTCTATTGATTATAAGGGCGATGCGTATGTTTGTGGTTTATTTAGGAAAGATCCTATTTCTATCTTAGATAATGATATTTCCACTGTCTTAGACCATTTGAGGAGAATCCATGCTCGTCATATCGAAATTGTTAAGAACAATGAATGCAGTAACTGTCAAAATAGAAGAATTTGTAAATGGTGTCCTGCGTATTCACTCATTTACAATGGCGATGAAAATAAAAAAATACCATTCCTTTGTGAGTTGGCAAACGAAAGAGTGAGATCATTTGGGAGAAAATAGATACTTTATTGCAATAGCAGGGGCTGCAGGAGCAGGAAAAACCACAGTTTCTAAAATTATAAAAGACAGAGGATTTCATGTGGTGTTTACCGATCAAAATGTGAGGAAAGCTTTAAATAGCCTACCAGTTATAAAGGAATTAGAAAAATATATTGGATCAGGTATTTTTGAAAATGGGAAATTAAATTTCAAAAAAATTAGTGCATACTTCGAAGATCATTATGAAGATGAATGCAGATTTGAAGAATGGTTTCAGCCTTACTATGGCAAGCAAATCATAGAGCAATTAAATCAAACTAAAGAAAAAATTGTTTTTGTTGATATTCCTCTATTATTTTATAAAAGAATCGAAGAATATTTTTATTCCATTTGGTGGCTGGATTCTGATTTTTTAGTTGAAAATATTAGAAATAGAAATCATTACAATGATAGGAAAATATTAAACCTCATCCAATTTTCAAGTAAAAATAAAAGAATGCCAAACTGCTGCGTCATTCAAAATAACAGCTCTATAGAAGAGTTGAAAACTAAAATAGATAAGGAAATTGAAAAACTTATGGAAGAAATCACGTTTTCTGAGGTTGTAAATGATGTGCTTTTGGCACTTAACGAAAAAACAAAAATTGCATTTCAGCATGCTATTTGTCCCGATATCTTTGTTGGCCTGAATGGAGAGTTTTGGTTTGATAAGCAATCTAGAATTGAACATCAAGATCGATTAAAGATAAAAGCGAAAACGGAATCAGAAAAAACCATTGTGGTTATCTTGGAAAGCCCTCACGTGGACGAATTTCAAGACAGTAAAATAAGCCCTAATCCAGCATTAGGGACAACCGGTAATAAGCTGCAAAGATATTTTACTGATAAATCATTACGTGACTTGCTTGGGAAAAAACTCCCTAAGAAATACAAGGTCATTTTAATGAACAGTATTCAATATCAATGTAGTTTGGGATTAGGCACAAAAAAATACCGAGATCATATTTGGATTTCATGTTGGTATAAATTTGGACGTGAGAGTTTTATAAAAAGATTGAAATCATATAAGCCGGATGTTATCATAAATTTATGTACAAAAGGAAATCATTCTGAGGAACCAGGTTTACCATGTGATTGCAACAAACACAATATTAATAAAAAATATTTACTGCATTGCTGTAAAAGTTCCTTTGACAAACAACCTGAATTGAAAAAAATAAAAAAAATCACATTACAAAATATAGTTTCTGCATGCATAAGAACTACATTTGGTAATAGCATCATTTTATATGAAGGCACACATCCATGTAGCTGGAGACCTAATTTTGATAGTATTCGCATCAAAAGCGATGATTAATATACTTAAAAATTCGATTTTTACTAAAGTCATAACACAATATTTGTGGATGAGACATATAATCATCCTGTGGAATCAAGATGGTCAACCATTATCAATACACCTGCTCCAAAACTTAATGTAGCACTTGATACTGCTTGCGAAAGTGATTTGACAGACGAGCAATGGGAAGCAATCAAAGAAAAGCAAATATCATAAACGGTCATTGGTAGAGGTAGTGCTGTATATCGTAAAGACAAGCTGTCAGTGGAGAATACTGCCGCATGATATGGTATGGAGTTTTTATCGCCGAGCAAGAAATAGCGGCGTATGGGACAAAATGATGAGACATCTTGTCAAAGTAACACGAAAACAAGCAGGGAGGAATAAAGAACCAAGTTATGCACTGATCGATTCGCAGAGCGTGAAAACAATGTGTTACGGAGAAAATCACGGGTATGATGGGGAAAAAACGGCACATCATAACAGATACGATGGGAAATCTCCTGTGTATTCATGTTCATGCGGTAAATATTCACGATACACACGATACAAAGGACGACATACACACGTTTGAAAAGGCACTTTATCGGTATCCGACCATTCAGGCAGGGTGTGCAGATGGCGGTTATAGAGGGACATTCCGGAATATTTTTGATGAATTTCACAACATCAGAATTGATATTTCTATGAAAATCAAAGAACAAAATGAGTTCAAGTTCTGTCGAAACGCTGAGATTATCAAATTCTTGTTGTTCTGCAGAAGCTATGATTACAATTTCTCATGCTACTAACACTCTTAAAACACCTATGAACACAAGTTTTCATACTTCTTGGACAAGGCACATTCTCCTAATCGAAAATGATTTGAGCTTATATATTATGAAATTTCAATCATAGCCAGTGGAAATTCGATCGTTTTCAGAGAAAACCTCTTGTGTTTCGCACACTTTCGTGATATAATATTTTAGTCGAGCTTTGAAAAGGGGGATCTCGATAGAAGTAAGTTACAAAAAGCTATGGAAGCTGCTAATAGATAAAAACATGAAAAAGAAGAAAGATTTACTTGCTACGGCTGGAATCAGCTGGACCTCTGTTACGAAACTGTCCAGGAGAGGAACCGTGAGCATGGAAGATTTAATGAAAATCTGCAAAGCATTAGACTGCAACATCGGAGACATTATAGACCTAATTTCCGGAGGAGGAAACAAGTAGTGATCAGCAGTGACGAAATAATCGGCCATGCGAATCCGCACGCTATGAAGAAATTTGAGCTCATTGAGAAGTATGTCGAAGCATGGGCTCATATAATTCTTTTAAATCAATACTGCACAGAGCCTGTTTTTATCGATTGCATGTCTAACAGCGGAGAGTACATTGACGATGATGGCAAGCAGGTGTTCGGCATACCAGTCCGTGTAGCAGAATATCTCCGTCAGATTGCCGGACAGTATTTTGGCAAACAAATAGACTTATATTTTAGCGATTTGTCAGCAGCAAAGACAATGCACCTTAAGAATCTCAAGCCCGGTGAAATCAGAAATTTTCATTACTACATAACTGCTTTTCCGCTTTTTAATGAAAAGAATGCAATCGTATACGATTTAATCCATTGCATAAATAATCTGAAGGGATTCCAGCTGTATAAGAAATGTGCGTGGCAGACGTTCGGTGGAAAATCTTCTACGAAGAATACGCACGTTTGTAAGCCGAAGCACCATAAGTTTTGTGGATAGGAGCTAATCCAATGAAGAAGGTTAAAGGTTACATCGAAAGAAAAAACCATGCTCTAGAATATGGCGACTATACGATGAGTCATATTCAGGGTTGTGCTGATGGCTGCAAATGCCCGTGTTACGCTTTCATGATGAAGAAGCGTTTCGGACAGATCAAATTTATGAGGAATGGCTGGAGCCCTATTTGGTGTCAAATACACTTGAACTGTTGGACAAGGAAATTCCTCGGCTGACAGAAAAAAATCAAATCTGTGCAGTTGTGTTTTTCAACTGATCCGTTTATGTATCAGTATTCCGAAATTCAGAGTATGAGCTTGGCATCGATCAAAAAGTTCAATGAAGCTGGAATAAAGTGTTCTGTTCTAACAAAGGGTATTTTTCCAATTGAGCTGGCGGAGTTCTCAAAAGAAAACGAGTATGGCATCACACTGATTACCACGAATGAGTCGTTTAGAAAGCGTATAGAGTCTGGGTCAGTGCCTTTAAAAGAACGACTTGATTCATTAAGAGCCACTACACGATGCAGGCTGCATTACATGGGTAAGCATTGAGTCGTTTCCAACACCTAATATCGTTAGGCAAGACTTGCAGGTGTTGCTGAAGAAAGTGAACTTTGTTGATCGAATTATGTTTGGTCGAATGAACTACAATACCGAAGTTACCGATTATACGCAACACAAGCAATTCTTCAACGACAGAGCTGCAGAGGTAATAGCATTCTGTAAAGAGCAGGGCATCAGTTACCACATCAAGGACGGAACGATCACAGAATAAGAGATACAAAAAGAACCTGCTGTGCAATACAGTAGGCTGTATCTCTCTTGCAGGAAAGGATTAAGTTATGGAGTGGACTAAGAAAAAAGTCATTCAGAAGATGGAGGAGCTCAGAGATAAAGGCTTTATTCGTGTTCCTGCGGACATGTTTAGAAAAGACGATGGAATCGTTGGTCAGATTTTAGAACGTGAATTTGGCGTTGCTGAGAACAATCTACATCTTGCTGATTTGGGTACATATGAGCTTAAAGGAATGCGAAAAAAGAAAAACAAAGCAGGTACATTAACTCTGTTCCACCAAACATCAACGGCAGGATTAACGCCCAATCAAATATTTGATAGGTTTAGTTATGAGAAACCTTCTCAGAGGGACGGATCACTTAAGCGAAAACTCTTTACCACTATATATGGGAATAAGGTCAACAGTCTCGGTTTTATACTGCGTGGAAATGGTGACGCATGTGTCGATTTGTTTTTTCAAGATGAGTATTTAGCAACATGGGATTTGACAAGCGGTCACGGAAAAATAAAACAGGTTTTACTTGCCTTGGCCGAAACGAGAGGGGCTGCCAATTCTAAGGATGAAGAGTTTCATTTTGTAGAGGCGTTTATTTTGAGCTCACCAAAAAACATTTACGATGCAATCGGATCTGGTGCTGTTGTAATGGACCTGTGTATTGATCAGCCAGCTTCAGATTTCAGAAAGAAGGTTCCTCATGATCGAGGGCCGCACATAAGAATACCAATAAGAAAATTAAATAGCTTGTTCGATAGTGTCGAGAAGATCATGTAGGAGGTAATAAAATGAGAGAGCACGATTTAGATTTGCTTAGAATCAGATTACAAGAAATCAAAGAAATGGGATGGGTCAGAAATCAACGTCCTGGCAATGCCGGTGGTGTAGGCAATACCCTGGAGGATCTTCTTGACGTTGCGGAAAACAACCTTCAGTTGCCCGATTTTGGAGATTGGGAATTGAAAAGTCAACGAGCCGAGACGGGATCGTTGTTAACACTATTCCACAGTGAGCCTAAACCTCGAAATGCACGAATAGTTCCGCAGATTCTACTTCCATTTTATGGGTGGCCTC
>ERZ791625.1592-NODE-1592-length-11195-cov-4.589228_pt1 | contig 11195 bp, 13 predicted proteins | sample MGYA00510267_ERZ791625 | MGnify/ENA primary metagenome ERZ791625 (study PRJEB30046, sample SAMN00715229) | human gut metagenome | study: EMG produced TPA metagenomics assembly of the A metagenome-wide association study of gut microbiota in type 2...
ATTGAGGATGGCGTTGAAGAAACGCTGACCTATGCGGATTTTCCCTCTGAGCATTGGACGCGCATCCGCACCAACAATGTCATTGAACGGCTGAACCGGGAGATCCGCCGCCGAACTCGTGTAGTGGGCAGTTTCCCGGACGGCAACTCCGCCCTCATGCTGGTCTGTGCCCGGTTGCGCCATGTAGCCGGTACCCAGTGGGGTAACAAGAAATACATGAACATGAAGCACTTGGAGGCTGCCGTTGAGGATGCCTCCATTGCTGGCTGACTTCTCTCATGCCAGGGCCTGCAAACCATTTTGCGAAAAATACTTGACACTACCGCGGGGCCCTGTTCTTCCAGATACGGCAGGCGTTCCCGCCCGGTGAGGTGACGGCGGAGGAGGCAAACAAGCTGGGCTTTGAAACGGCGATTCGCTGGACGAAAGGCAAGTACCAGTTTTTCGTCTGCACCCATACCGACAAGGGCCACATTCACAACCACATCTATTGGAACTCCACGGCACTGGACTGTACGCGGAAGTTCAAGAACTTCATCGGCAGCTACCGCGCCGTCCGCAGGCTGTCCGACCTGATCTGCGCCGAGCATCGGCTGTCCGTGGTAGAGAATCCGCAGAAACACGGGCTGAGCTACAACAAATGGCGCGGCGGTCACGACAAGCTCTCCAACCGCGATCTGCTCCGCATGGCGATAGACGCTGCGCTTGAAAAGCAGCCAAAGGATTTCGACGCGCTGCTGGCGCTTTTGAAGGATTCCGGCTATTCCGTCGCCCGAAAGGGCAGGCTGTCGCTGCGGCACGAAAACCAGAAACAGAGCATCCGCCTGGAGTCCCTGGGCGAGGGATATTCCGAGCAGGAGCTGCGCGCGATTCTCGCCGGAAGCAGGGCGCACAAGCCCTTTGTCAGGAAAAAATATCCGAAGCGCAGGGAGCGCGCCACGCTGATTGCCGATATTGAGGCGAAGCTCAATGCAGGAAAAGGCTACCGCTACGATCAGGCGATGAAGGTGGTAAAGCTCAAGCAGATGGCAAAGACGCTGATATATCTGGAGGAAAACGGCTTTGCCGACTTTGATGCGCTGGCCGACGCCGCCGCCGATGCGGAAAAGCGGTTCTATGCTTTGAAGGCGACCATAAAGGCGGCGGAAGCACGGATGGGCGAGATACAGACCCTGCGGACGCACATCATGAACTATTCCAGAACCCGCAGCGTTTACACCGGCTACCGCAAGGCGGGGTACTCGAAAAAATACCTTGCGGAGCATGAGGGGGATATCCTCATCCACAAGGCGGCGAAGAAAGCCTTTGATGCGTTCGGTCTGAAAAAGCTGCCCACGGTCAGGAGCCTGAACGAAGAATTTGCAAGGCTCATGGCAGAGAAAAAGGCGGCCTACGCCGAGTACCACCGGGCGCAGGAGCAGATGCGGGAGCTGCTGATCCACAAGGCCAACGCCGCCTATCTGCTGGGGCTGGACGAACAGAACCGGCAGACCACCGAGCGGCAGCGCGAGGAAAAATAGCGATGGCACATCGCGCAGCCACAGATGAAATCTGTGTTACAGGGGGTATGGGGAACGCCCCATCAAGCAAAAGGCGGGGACTCGTCAGAGTCTCCGCCTGGTGTCTTTTGGCTCCAAAAGACCTTGCTTGCCACGTTTGTCGGGAACCTCACATTACTCGGGGAGAGCTTTGTTCCCTGTTTACATGCGGAAGCCAAACAAGGGACACACACCCGCACACCATTGTTGATATTGTGAACTTATGTATCGTATTTTGTATGCAACCATTCCACAAAGCCCTCAATCGTTGATACATTTGGAATATCACTCGGATCAATAGAAATGCCGAAAGTTTCCTCAATCTTACACAATATAATAACAATTTCAAGGGAAGATATCTGCAAATCTTCGACAATTCTATGCTGGAAAGATATCTCATTAATTGGTATTTTTATGACATCAGAAATTATTGATAATACTTTCTCCTTCATACTAAAATTCCTTCCTTCAAATATAACGCTAATTTTGATCTCTCTATTTTACCCATCCCCTGCTTTAGGGGGAATTCGTCTAATAAATAGAACTTCTGAATACGCTGAAACGTTGGCAATGAATTATTAACTCTTATAATATCCTCTTGAACCAATTCTGCAACCGTCTTTCGATTTAGAGTGATATACTGAAGGCTTGTTGTAATAGCTGCTGCTAAAACATCACTCTCACAGCTTTGTCTAAAAACAACTATACTGTCAATAATTGCGGATGATGAAGCAATTAAATTTTCCAACTCTATAGGGTTAACGTTTTCTCCGTTTGATAATACGATAAGTTCATCGGTTCGCCCAACAACATGAAGGTAGTTCTGATTATCGAAAAAGCCTATGTCGCCAGTCACAAACCACCCTTCAACAAATGAATTTTGCGTTGTCACCTCATCATTATAATAACCGGAGAACACATTGCTTCCTTTTACACAAATAATACCGTTTCGTATCTCCACTTGTACGCCTGGAATTACGCGACCACATGACTTCCAGTTATTAAACTGTGGTTGATTAAGAGAGACAACGGGGGAGCATTCCGTCAATCCGTATGCCTGCAGAAAGTCAAAACCAATTGCATTAAAAAAATGAATAACTGAATGCTCGATAGATGAACCTCCACATAAAATCATTCGAATACGCCCGCCTAGATCATTTTTACATCTGTCAAAAAGCATATGTGCTACTTCACTGTTCACATATCGGAAACAATCAGCCGTTACTGTTCCCTCGTAAAGCTGTTCAGAGATAACTGATTGCATCACGTCTCTCATAATCCTTTGATAGATGATCTTTGCGATAATGGGCACAATTACCATGATTGTGGGCTGATAATGCAACAAGTCCTCAAAAATATAGCCTTGGCCACGGCTTATACATAAAGTACCACCAACAACCAAAGCAGAAAAAACTCCCGTTATTATCCCAAGAACATGATAATTGGGAAGAAAAGGAATAATTGAATCGTCCTCAAAAAAACAGATATGCTTACATAGTGAGGAGATGTTTGACAAAAGGTTTTCATGGGTAAGCATCACCAACTTATTTTTTCCTGTCGTTCCGGATGTAAAAAACATTGAAGCACAAGAACTAGGATCAAGGTTGATTCCACAGACTCTTGACATATGGGATGAGCTAACACTTGAATATCCGGTATTTGTCTCAATGATTTTTCCCACACAAGGCGGAACGATAGAACCAGAGATCAATCTAGTGTACTTTGAATCGACAATAATCTGTTCCACATCTGCATAGGATAGCTTGTTGTTTAACTCGCCACCATTTAAATGTGGATTAATAGGAATAGCAATGTTTCCGGTACAGGTTACAGCCAAAAATAGACATATAAATTCATATGTAAAGTCACACATAAACGCTATGTGACTTTTTTGATTAGACGCAAAAAGTTCGCAAAGCCGCATTACATCATTGTATAGCTCCTGGTAGGTAATTCTACGCTCAATTGTCCCATTAAAAATTCGAGCAACGCATTGATGCCGATACGCAGCCAAAGAAGCATAGAGCTGCTCTGGGATCGTTGTTGCATCAAAGCTGTCTGACCTATAGGTTACAAATTCTTCCTTTTTCATATGTCCTTACTTAATACATTAATAGATTGCCGTTTTTTTTCGCTCTTTTTAAACACAAATTGAAGCAAATCGCTCCGACTGTTAACCACATAGCCGAAAATAAAATCAAAAATATAATACTCCTAACCTCAAGTGTCCCAACTAAGCTACTTCTTAGGACTTCGTTACACGAAGTCAACGGCAGTATTAGTGTTACATTTGCAAGGACATCACTGGTTGGCAGAGTATCAGTTATAAACAGTAACCCCATCTGCACAATCAAAGTAAGTGCCCCTGTCCGCTTATGCAGTAAAGCGACTCCCGCAATCAACAAACCAATGCCGAACATCCCCAAAGTATTAATTAGAAGAGCAGCTAGAATAATCAAATTGAAATGCAGATCAACACTCCAAAGAAGTCTTGCAATTACCGCAACAATTATTGTGATAAAAAGCTGGATGATTATTGTAGCGATAAGCTTTCCTATATAAAGGACAATAATTGGATAGCGCGAATGCATTTTTAGATAAAATGTTCCACGCTGAAGCTCGTTCTTTATCTCATTGGAAGCTGTTGAAATTGCAGAAATAGCAAGCATCCATGCAACATATCCATATAATAAAAGCTCTCGATAGTTAGCATAACTATACTTTTGGGTCAATGAAGCCCCAGAGTTTGATAGCATTAAGAATGCCATAAATATTGTGAATATAACTGTATCAGAAACAAAACCAAATTTATAGCGCACCGTAGAGCATAAATCCATTTTTATCTCAGCTAGCACAGCATTGATTAATCTCATGAGCTATATCTCCTTTTCAGTATAAAGATCTTTGTAAGTGGCTACAAGTTGATCCTTTGATAATCTTCCAAACATTTCTTGAAAATTTCCATTTTTCAGAAACCAGCTATAGTCGGAAACATTGGCGATAAAATCATAGTCGTGCGATGCCAAGATGATAATTCGATCCTTTTTCAAAAATTCGATCATCTCAAAAATCATTGATACATGGGATATATCAAGCCCTTCTGATACCTCATCCATTATGATGCAACTTGAATCTGCAACAACGGAACTCAGCAATGAAACTAGTCTCTTTTGGCCAAAAGACAGTTTCTCGACCAATGATTCAAACACCTCGTTATAAACGGGAAATTTTTCTCTAAGCAGATTCGTTTTTTCGCGGATTTCTTTTGCTGTTTTCCCACTGATTCTACCAATATACTGTGCATTTTCTTTAACGGTGTTTTTTGCATATAGGTTTTTTTCTCCAGCAAGTACGATATATGTATCCTTTACGGAGTGCTTTCCACTGAAAAGAACTTTTCCGCTACTTGGCAATAGCAAGCCGGAGAGAATGCTGATAAACGTCGTTTTTCCTGTTCCATTTGGTGCAATAATCGAGTACACATGTCCGCTTTCAAAGGAACACGTCATATTTTCAATAACTGTTTTATCACCATATGTCTTGCAAAGATCTCTGACCTCTATCATATGCTGTCGTATCGGACGAAAGATGTCCGTATCTCCTTCCTTATATTTTGGATAGACCCACATCTGCGTAATGCTTGATTATGCAAATCTATATCCAAAATAATTATAGCATACTCTTGCCAAGCAAGCAACCTAATCCAACAATATAATTAGGTTCTGCAACAATATATTTTTGTTTTCCTGATGATTAATGTTGACTTGCCGGCAGAGCTTGGTGTATTATATTCAATATAAATGGATAATTATACATTTATTACAGGCGTTACTGCTGAGAGGAGGTGAATTTGATGGAAAGCATTTATGTTGCACCTGAGTGTGCCGTGTATGAAGAGGTAGATACCTCAACAACTGAAAAGGAATGTACCTGCAGTTGCTAAACATGGGCGAGAAGTGTTGGAAGGAGGTGACACAGATGAAAAAGACGCAAGCGACACAGAAGGCCGTTGAGCGGAAGCCTATTTTGCTTAAACCCGATTCGTGCTTTCTTTCCTCGGTAGTCATAAAGAAGGAAAAAGAGTAGCTAATGGCTGAGCTCCTCCCATACTTTCCAAATATAATTATGTGGATATAGTGATGGTTAAGCTGACGCAGAAAAAGAAACTGTTTTCTCAAGTCAGCTTCCTATGAGGAGCTTCATCAAGCTTTCTTTGACTGTTCCCACAGGCATTGAAAAAAGTGTTCAGATACTGAAAAGTCGGCGGCGAGGGCGTCTCAAGAAATAGAGGTAAAGATTCTCGCGCCCTCGCAAAGACAACTGGAGCTTTTAAGTTATTTGGTATGTCCACAGTATATTGCTTCAGTGTCCTGCAATCCCCTAATAGTACGGCTAATCATTTGGCCGGCCTCGGGAGCGAGGTATAAAAACACTACTCAATAATTCGAGGTGAATTTATGAAACTTAAGCCATTCATTGAGATTAATATTGACAATCGTTGGTTCGTTTTGCCCAAAATACGGCAAGCAAAAAATTGTATTGTTGAAATGAACGACACAGGTCACTTTTTCCTCTCTGAGTTAGCATGTTCAAAAGATGTTGAATCGATTGTGGAAAGCACTCTGTGTAAATATGGCCTTCCTGCAGAGTCTCGTTCTCAGATATTTGCTGACTTGACCAGCTTTATCAATAATTTTAAAGCGTCTGCTCTCATAGAGACAGAGGATGAGTTTGATGATTCGTCTGTCAAGCCCAAAGTCGCAGCGATGGATTTAGGGTTTTTGCACAAATATGATTTGTTACAAAAAGGCTTTTCTGCTAAGATGCGCCCGTTTAAGTTCTTTATCGAATTGACATATAACTGTAATCTGCGTTGTATGCATTGCTACAAAACAGAGGATGTTTTTGCAGAAAGAACCGAACAGGTGTTCTTCGCGACTGAAAAGGTTTTTAATCTTTTAGACCAGATTGAGTTATCTGGTGCCGTTGAGGTTTATTTTACCGGAGGAGAGGTTTTTACCCATCCAGATATCTTTGAAATTTTGACATATGCATCGAAAAAAAGGTTCTTGACAACGGTTCTAACCAATGGGAATTATCTTTGCAAAGAAACGCAAGTACAAAAATTGGCAGGGATAAATCTATTTGATATCCGCGTATCAATATATGGGAATGAACAAACGCACGATGCAATGACAAGAGTCCATGGCTCTTATAAGAAATCAACAGAAGCTTTAAAAAACATAAAAAAAGTACTTGGAATCGGAACAGCCGTATATGTAGTTACTTCTGATAACTTTCATGCCCGTGAAGCTGTTTTCGCTTTCTGTGAAGAAAACGATCTTAACTTGTCAATCAGCACCTCCATCTTCCCAACAGTCGAAGGGGAATTATTTCCCACTAGGCTACGTATTAGTCCTGAGCAGTATAGACTTCTTGCTGAGGAACGGCAGATCAATCTGATTGGAAGTTCTTGTACAGCGGGAATAGGAAGATTTAGGGTTACACCAACTGGCGATATAAATCCTTGTGAACTAATGAGGGGAGACATTCTGGGAAATGTTTTTAGTTCATCTCTAAACTCTATATTGGGGAGCGAAAAACGCTGCAATTTTGCTCGAAGGTTTACAGAAATTCACAAGAATCATTCTTGTAATAAGTGTAGCCTTCGGAAACACTGTAATTATTGTCCAGCACTGTTTATTCTGGAAGCCGGCGATGTTAACACCCCGCCAAAACATCTATGTTCCATTACACAGCAGAAATACGAACTCTACACAGCAGCAGAAGAAAGTGTTAAGAGGTGAACTATGAGAGATATAGAAATACTCAGCCTGCCGCAAATCAAGCTTCGGTTTGAAGATATGGACTTATATTTAAATCTAAGTGCAGAAAACGATTATGAATTGGTAACAGAATCACCGGTTCCATTTTCCGGCACGATAGAGGTAGATAAGACCCCGGATATCGAAAATAATCCATATTTCGTCATCTATGTCACAGATTATTGCAATATGAATTGTTCATACTGCTTTAATGCGTTTTCTTCTGTTGCTCAAAAGCGATTTAACCCAATATATAGCTCGTCAGATTTTATTGATTTTATAGAAAGAATGAATATCGAAGAATTCAGTGTCAGATTTTTTGGTGGAGAGCCACTACTCAATCTCGACTGGATTCGTTTGTTTGTGCAGGCTATCAAAGACAAGGGCTATTTGTGCGACTATGAAATTTTTACAAACGCTTCTCTTATCGACGATGATTTCATTGCGTTCTCAAAGGAGAATCGTATAAAGATATATATGAGTGTAAATGGTGGTGCTGATGAATACAAGGGGAAACTCTACGCTAATGAAATAAGCGCATCGATTGTTAAATTATGCACTGCAAATCTAAATCCATATGGAAGAATGGTCTACTCAACAAGGTCTGAGGACTCATTAGTAGATTTAATCCAGCACCCAATGGACTTAGGAATAAACATGCTGTCCTTTACGTTGCCTTGGGGAATATCTTGCGAGGAAAGAGATCGTTTGCGGCTTCAAAATGAGGTGAAAGCTCTCTCTGATTTTTACATTGCAAATATTCTCGATAGCAATTATAAGTATATAGGAATTCATCCCATTATTGGATATATAGCAAAATGGATTCTCCGTGAGAAATACTTTTCAGACCAATGCGGAGCAGGAAAATCTGTTGCTTGTATATCAACAAGCGGTGATATTTATCCTTGTCATTGTTTCAATCATCATGAAATCTTCAGGTGTGGGACTGTCTTTTCTACCTATTCCCCTTTATTTTCGCACACTACTATTGACGATATGTCTCTCTGCAAATCTTGTGACGTGCGCTTTTTTTGCAAATCACGTTGCTTTGCCGACAATTATTTTATGTGGGGTGACTGCTTATTGACCAATGCCGATAAATGCAGTTCAGAAAGACTGCTTATCGCAGCAAGCGCTTACATTCTGCATGAACTGACTAAACATCCATCGGAATATCGAATATTCAAGAAAATCATTCAAATGCAAAGGAAAAAGTATGATAATAATTAACGATAAGCAGATACAAATAGGCAAAGCAGAAAAAGCTGCCGATAAAGAGTATTTAGCGCATTGCTTTTCTGCGAAAGATTTCCAATTATATATTACAGACACTCCGTTAATAGAAGACTATCTTTTGTTCAAATATAATCAAGAAAACGTTGGATGCTTTTCTATAAATTATACAGAACAGTACGGCGTTCGTTCTTGCAACCCTATACTGTATGTAGAAAAAAGGCTACTATCGACAGTATGCCTTATAACAATGTTTAAATATATCTTTGAATCCTTTAATATAGACAAGATTTCCTTTGTTGTTTTCGAACACAATTTGCCATGTATTTTGGTTTTAAAAAAATTGCAAGTACATTGCGATGGGGAGTTAAAATATTATAGACAGGACAACAAAAGATACTTAAGTTGCTATATATTTTCAATTCTCCCGGAAGAATACATGATGTTAAGAGAAAAAATAAATAACTTTTTTTATGGATATTAATACTTTTAAAATTTTTGTCGTGCTTCTGCTCCTTTTTACAACATTAAGAGCAAGGAATAGTCTTCTAATGACAATGCTAACCATTGCGTATGCTACTCTTTTTTCCACTAGCCTTCTTTGGCTTGCATATATGCTTATAGGGTTACTTCTCTCACCCTTAGCTTTTTCTTTGACCTTTTTTATATCGTATCGGCGCTGGCTTCCCTCGTTTTTCCCCTTGGATTTTGGGCTTCCTTTTAGAAACCCTGAAATTGCTATTCAAGCCTTTAATGAGGAGATTGTCTGGCGTGACTTTGTATTACTGTTTTTTTTGAAAAACAGTAATACAATGTTGCAGATTGTATTCGTTATTGTTTTCACTGCTACTTTTGTGGCCATGCATGAGCACGCAAGGGAAAAACGTCAGTTTGTCGAGTTTTTTTGCTTTTCACTGATGCTAATGGTTAGTTGTATGTTTTGCTTTGGACTGCACTACGGCTTGCATGTTGGACGCAATTATATATTGTTAACCTATCAAAAAAAGGGGATGTTAATATGAGTATTTCTATGCAATCAATAAAAACAAAACATTCATTTTGCAACTTGCTTGAACAAGCTGTCTGGTATTCTCCAATCCAGGTTGAAGACTTATCAAACGCTTATATTATTACTCTAAATGAAAACAAAACGCTTGCCTGCAACTTCATAATAAAGAATAACACAGCTGAACTATATTTGGTGATTCTCTCAATGGAACGCTTGGAAGAAGCATTTCGCTTTTTTATAAAGTTCTTTAGAAAACAATATGTCCACATAACACGAATATCAACTGTCGTGTTTAATGAAGAAGATGGGAATCTTCTATCTCGTTTGGATTCAACATTTACTAGGGAAGCAATAATTAGACGACATCTGAGAATTGAAGATGAGTTTAAGGATGCAATAATATATGCCATATACCCTATAACCCCGATACATTGCTTATATTAAAACACCTTTGGGAATCCTCGGACTAATCCCGTCCGGTCTCCCTTGCGGACATCTCCGCCCATTTGAAGGAACACGGCATCACCGCCGACCCGCGAACGCTCCGCAGCGACATTGATCAGCTTGTGGAGTTCGGCGTGGATATAGTCAAAGAACGCAGAGTGCAGAACCTCTACCATGTGGCAATCCGGCACTTTGAAGCCCCTGAGGTCAAGCTCCTCATCGATGCGGCGCAGTCGGCGCGGTTCATCACGCCGGGAAAAAGCAAGGAGCTGGTCAAACGGCTGACGACCTTTGTTGCTCCCGGAGACGCCGCGCTGCTGGAACGGCATCTGTACATCGACAGCCGCGTAAAAGCCGTCAACGAGAGCGTCTACATCAGCGCAGACCGCATCCAGACCGCCATTGCAGAGCGAAGGAAAATCGCCTTCCGCTACTTCGATTACTCTCCTGCCAAGGAGCGCGTCCACCGGCACTACGGACAGATATACTTCGTCTCCCCATATGCCCTGCTCTGGAACAACGACAGCTACTATCTTGTGGGCTTCCACGAACACAGGCAGCAGATTGCAAAGTTCCGTGTAGACCGCATTGACGGTCTGGAACTCACCCAGCGATCGTCCGTAAAAAAGCCGAGGGGCGTTAACGTAACGGAGTATTTCTCACAGGAGTTTTCCATGCTCAACGGCAAGACCTGCCGTATCACGCTGCTGTGCGAAAACACCCTCATGAACAGCATCATCGACCGCTTCGGGGAGGATGTTCCCGTGCAGACCGTCGATGCAGACCATTTCTGCGCGCAGGTAACGGTCGATCTCAGCAGCAATTTCTACGGCTGGGTGTTTGCCTCTGCCGGGAAGATGAGAATCACAGCGCCGCAGGAAGCGGTGGAAGGCTTTCACAGAATGCTGGAGAGCTTCAGCGAACGGCAACCAGCCGATGAAACGCCCAGCATATCCATCGGTCAGGTTAAAAAATGAAGATTTTTCCCCGAAGGTGTGCATCTGATTGCACACCTTCTTTTTGCCCCCTTGCTTTTTTCTGCGTCATGTGTATAATAGAGCTATCAGGAACTTTTGTTCCAGATAGGAGATAAGTACAATATGAGAAGCAAGAGCGAGGAGCTTATGCTCCGCATCCGGGAGTACA
>ERZ791625.1601-NODE-1601-length-11157-cov-2.256801_pt1 | contig 11157 bp, 9 predicted proteins | sample MGYA00510267_ERZ791625 | MGnify/ENA primary metagenome ERZ791625 (study PRJEB30046, sample SAMN00715229) | human gut metagenome | study: EMG produced TPA metagenomics assembly of the A metagenome-wide association study of gut microbiota in type 2...
TTCGGCGGCCGATTCGGCTGCCCTTGCTGCCGGCGATTCCTCCGTGATTTTTAATGGCGGCGTACGGCAGTATGAGTATTTCAGTGCGAAGGTGGTCAATAATTCGATCACACGGCAGGAGAATTACATCGCGCTGAACCGCGGAGCCGACGACGGACTGATGCCCGACATGGCGTTGGTCTCCGACGGCGGGATCGTGGGTTACGTGCTCGGATGCTCCGACCACTTTGCAGTCTGCATGTCGGTGCTGAACCGCAACTTTAAGACCAGCGGCCGGATCAAGGGGACCGACTATTTCGGTTCGGTTTTCTGGGACGGCAGCAGTTACGAGCACGTGACGCTTTCCGAGGTGCCGAAGTATGCACCGCTCCAGGTGGGCGATACGATCGTAACGACCGATTATTCGACGATTTTCCCCCCGGATGTGCTCATCGGCACGGTCGAGAGTTTTTCGCTGCACAATGCGACTTTTTACAACGTCAAGGTGAAACTGCACAGTAATATCGCGGCACTGGGCAATGTGTTGGCGGTGAAATACCTCGATGCCGGCGAACGCAATGCGCTGGAAGAGAGCGTTACTAATCCGAGCATTTATTGATTCGCCGCAACGGGGCCGGGCGCCCCGCAAAATACAGCTCGCAAAAAATATCAGGGGGAGCCGAAGCTCCCGAAAATATACGGCCACATGTATCGTTTACTTGAATACGGCATCCTTTTTTTCGTGATGGTGATCCTGCAGGTGTTTCTTTTCAGCCGCATCGGGATCAGTATCTATGTCAATCCGTTGGTCTATATCGCATTCCTCATCCTATTGCCGATGGAGATTGCCGGAGCCCTGCTGTTGGTGCTGGGCATGGTATTGGGCATGACGGTCGATTTTTTTATGGGAACGGCCGGGATCAACACGATTGCGACGTTGTTCGCCGCTTTTTGCCGTCCGGCGGTTCTGACGTTGCTCGTGGGCAAGGACGAGGTGAAGGAAGGGGGCGTGCCGAACGTTAACCGCATCGGGTTGAAGCGTTTTTTGCGCTATGCCGGTGTGATCGTGCTGTTGCACGGTACGGTGTTTTTTGTGCTGGAATCCCTGACCTGGAGTTTCTTTTACCTGACCTTGTTACGGATCATATGCAGTTCGGTCATAACCTTATTGTTGGTCTATTTCTGCCAGAAACTTTTTGCAGTGAACCGGCAGGGAGGGTACGGAGAAATATAAATGCAGATATAAGTTCGGGAGATATTGGTGCTGTCGGCACCGGATGCATATGGCCGGGAGCAGGATGTATCCCGGAAGCGGGTAGCGGCGAAGAGCCTGCAGGGTCCATGCGAACAAGGTGCGTTAGCCGTAAATACCTGGAGTCGCAGGGAACGTGAAGGAGCGGGGGAACAAGAGTTACGGTGTCGCGGAATTACAGGGAATAGGCGGTGTAGCGTGGAAGCAATAGGTATTTCAATCGGATCTCAGGAAAAGTGAATAGTCTGTCGCGGGTGAAAATATTGCAGTTGACCGTGGTCGGTGTCGTGCTGGTATTGCTGGTGCGGCTCTTCTATTTGCAGGTGGTCGACGACAGTTACAAAACCCGTGCGGATAATAATGCGTTGCGGTACATGGTGCAGTTCCCTCCGCGCGGCGAAGTATACGACCGTAACGGCAGGTTCCTGGTACAGAGCAAGGAGGCGTACGACCTGATGGCTACTCCGCGGGAGGTGGGCCCGTTCGATACGGCGGCGATGAGCCGTATCCTCGGTGTGCCGGTCGAACAGATACGCAAGGAATTGGACAAGGCTTCCCGTTTTTCTCGCCGCCGCGCTTCGGTGCTGTTCAAGCAATTGCCCAAAGAGGTTAAGGTGCGGCTCGACGAACGCAATTTTCCCGGATTTTTCACTGTCTACCGGACCGTCCGCTCTTATCCGACCAAGATCGCGGGAAACCTGCTGGGTTATGTCGGCGAGGTGGACGACCGCATTATCGAGCGCAATTCCTATTACCGCAGCGGCGATTACATCGGTCGCAGCGGGATAGAGCTGGCTTATGAAGATGTCCTGCGCGGGGAAAAGGGCGTAAAGATCGAGATGGTCGACGTACACGGCATTCCGCAGGGCTCGTATGCGGGCGGTATGTACGATACGCTGCCCTCACCCGGCGTGGCGATTACCTGTACGATCGACGCTAGGTTGCAGGCGCTCGCCGAAGAGCTGATGGCCGGTAAGGTGGGCAGCGTCGTGGCGATCGAACCCGAAACGGGGGAGATACTCGTCATGGCGAGCAGCCCCACGTACGATCCCGACGAACTGGTGGGACGTGAACGCGGGAACAATTACATGAAACTGTTGAACGATCGCCGCCGTCCCTTGTTCAACCGTGCCGTGATGGCGAGTTACCCGCCGGGTTCGACTTTCAAAACGGTGAACGGCCTGATCGGCCTGCAGGAGGGGGTACTCGTTCCGTCGCAGACCTATCCCTGCCACGGGGGATATCCCTACGGGCGGGGTGTGAAATGCCACAATCACTGGTCGCCGATCGACCTGATGGGAGCCGTGCAGACCTCCTGCAACGCCTATTTCTGCTATGTGTTCCGCAATATCATCGAGAACCGCAAATACGGGAACATCCAGCAGGGTTTGGATGTATGGGACGATTATGTGCGCAGTTTCGGATTCGGGCGTAAATTGGGTTCGGACTTCACCGGCGAGTTGAACGGCAATGTGCCGACCTCGTCTTTTTACGACAAGGCTTACCGTGGACGTTGGAACGGCCTGACGGTTATTTCGCTGGCGATCGGGCAGGGCGAGTTGGGTTGCACGCCGCTGCAGATGGCCAATTTCGCCGCTACCATCGCGAACCGGGGATATTACAAAATTCCCCATGTGGTCAAGCGCATTCACGACCGGGATTCGATCGACGGCCGGTTCTATGAAAAACACTATACGAAGGTCGATTCCAAACATTTCGACCCGATTGTCGAGGGCATGTACCGGGCGGTGAATGTGGACGGGGGATCGGCCCGCATGGCCCGTATCGAAGGAATCGACATTTGCGGCAAGACCGGTACCGCGCAGAATCCGCATGGCGCGGACCACAGTACTTTCATGTGTTTCGCTCCGCGCAACAATCCGAAAATCGCCGTGTCGGTCTATGTCGAAAACGGCCGCTGGGGCGGTATCGCAGCAGCGCCGATCGCGAGCCTGCTCACCGAACTCTATCTGACCGATACGGTGACCCGTCCGCAGCTGGTCGAATATGTCAAAAACCTGCAAATCAATTATCCCTACTATGGAAAATGACCTGAATCCCCGGTTGTCGGTAGGGCGCGTCGACTGGTGGTCGATCTTGATTTATGCGGCACTGGTTTTGGCGGGGTGGCTGAACATTTATGCGGCGGTATACGACGATCGCCATGCGAGTATCTTCGATCTGAGCCAACGTTACGGCATGCAGCTGGTGTGGGTCGGCGTGTCGGCCTTTATGGCGGTTTCGATCCTGCTGATCGATGCGAAATATTACCATATCCTCGCCTATCCGCTCTATTGGGGAACGATCCTGATCCTGGTCGGCGTGCTGTTTTTCGGTAAAGAGGTCAACGGGGCGAAGTCGTGGATCATGATCGGGCCGGTGGCGTTGCAGCCCACCGAGTTTGTCAAGTTTACGACCTCGCTCGCGCTCGCACGGTATATGAGCTCCTATACGTTCGATATCCACCGGCCGCACGATTTGCTGCGGGTCGGTGCGATTATCGGCCTGCCCGTACTGATCGTGATGTTGCAGAACGATACCGGATCGGCATTGGTTTACGGCTCTTTCCTGTTCATGTTCTACCGCGAGGGATTCAACCGCTGGGTCTATGTGGTGCTGATTATGGTGGTTTCACTCTTTGTCTTCTCGTTCCTGCTCGACCCGGCCGCATTGCTGATCGTGCTGTTGCTCGTGTGTGTGATCAGCGAGGGGCTGACTAACGGATACTGGCGCAGTAAACTGATCTATGTTGCGGCGCTTACGCTGTTCGTCGCTTTGCTCTATATGCTTCTTCCGATGCTGGGCGGATCGATCTCGCTGCATACCGCGATTCTGGTCGGCGTGGTGTTGTCGCTTGGGCTGGCGGCGGGATATGCCTACCGGTACAAAGTGCGCAACGTCCTGATGTTCGTGCTCTTCTTTTTCGGATCGCTCGCGTTTACCTATTCGATCGACTACGCTTTCGACAATATCCTGCAAACCCATCAGCAGAAGCGTATTCTCGACTTGTTGGGGTTGGAGTCCGACCTGAAGGGGTGGGGTTACAACGTGAACCAGTCGAAAATCGCGATTGGTTCGGGAGGCTTCTCAGGCAAGGGCTTTCTCGAGGGGACCCAAACGAAATTCAACTTCGTGCCGGAGCAAAGCACCGATTTCATTTTTTGTACGGTGGGCGAGGAGTGGGGATTCCTGGGCAGTGCCCTGGTCATCGTGCTGTTCGGCATCCTGATCCTGCGGCTGGTCCGTATGGGCGAACGGCAAATGGAGCCCTTCGGCCGGATCTATTGTTATTGCGTCGCATCGATCTTCTTTTTCCACGTACTGGTCAATATCGGCATGACTATCGGACTGATGCCGGTGATCGGCATTCCGCTGCCGTTTTTCAGTTACGGCGGCTCGTCGATGATCGCGTTTACCGTACTGCTGTTTGTGGCAATACGGCTCGATTCCGCTAAAAACGAACTTACTCTATAATCCTATGACAGACCTCCACAAAGGCCTTACGCAGGCAGAAGTGATCCGGAGCCGTGAGCAGCACGGCCGCAACCTGTTGACTCCGGCCAAGCGCAAATCGCTTTGGGCGCTTTTCTTCGAGAAATTTTCCGATCCGGTGATTCGCATTTTACTCGTTGCGGCATTCCTGTCGCTCGGGATCGGTTTCATTCACAATGAATTTGCCGAGACGATCGGAATCTTCTGTGCGATTTTCCTGGCAACGGGCGTCGCCTTTTGGTTCGAATACGATGCGATGCGCAAATTCGACCTGCTCAACAGCACGAACGACGATACGCCGGTCAAGGTTGTCCGGGACGGAGAGGTGATGGAGATTCCCAAACAGGACGTCGTGGTGGGGGATGTGGTGATTCTCCAGAGCGGAGAGGAGGTTCCCGCCGACGGACGGCTGCATGAGGCCGTGTCGCTCAAAGTCAACGAATCGACGCTGACCGGCGAGCCGATGATCGACAAGACGACCGATCCGGCCCATTTCCACCACGATGCGACCTATCCGTCGAACGAGGTGCTGCGGGGGACGACGGTGATCGAAGGTCACGGGGTGATGGTCGTAGAGAAGGTGGGGGATGCTACCGAGTTCGGCAAGGTGGCCGAACAGTCGACGGTCGAGAGTGAGGAGGAGACGCCGCTGAACCTGCAGTTGGGACGGTTGTCGAAACTGATCGGCCGTGCGGGAATCTCGCTGGCCGTGCTGACGTTCGTCGCGTTGCTGGTCAAAGGATTTCTTTTCGGAGGACTGCTGGAAGCCGACTGGATCACGATTGCCGAACGGGTGCTGCAATACTTTATGGTGGCTGTCACGCTGATCGTCGTGGCGGTTCCCGAAGGATTGCCGATGAGCGTGACGCTGTCGCTGGCGGTCAATATGCGCCGGATGCTCAAGACGAACAATCTCGTGCGCAAGATGCACGCCTGCGAAACGATGGGGGCCATTACGGTGATCTGCACGGATAAGACCGGTACGCTGACGCGCAATGAGATGCGTGTGCACGAGACGAAATTTTATCAGGAGGGGATCGACGACCTGATTCGCGAGGGGATTGCCGCGAACTCCACGGCATTCCTCGATACGCACGGCAAGGTGATCGGTAATCCGACCGAAGGAGCGTTGTTGTTGTGGCTGCGTGACCAGGGGGTCGATTATGCCGCACTGCGCGATGGGGCCAAGGTAGTCGACCAGCTCACTTTTACGACCGAACGAAAATTTATGGCCACGCTGGTCGATTCCCCGCTCGGCGGCCGTTACCTCTATATCAAGGGTGCTCCGGAGATCGTGCTGAATCGTTGCGCTTCGTTTCCGGATAAGACGGCCGTTGAGGCGCAGTTGGCGGCCTACCAGAATATGGCGATGCGTACGCTGGGCTTTGCGTACGGCCGTTGCGACGGGGCGCAGGACTGCGGGGAGGCCCTCGAACGCTGTCCGCTCACGTTTGTTGGGATCGCCGCGATTTCCGACCCGGTGCGCGACGATGTGCCTGCGGCGGTTCACGAATGCCTTGATGCGGGTATCGGTGTGAAAATCGTGACCGGCGATACGCCTGCGACGGCTAAGGAGATCGGACGGCAGATCGGGTTGTGGACGGCCGAAGATACCGATTACAATCACATTACCGGGGCCGATTTCGCCGCTTTGAGCGATGAAGAACTGCTGGAGCGCGTACAGGCGCTGAAGATCATGTCGCGTGCCCGGCCGCTCGATAAGCAGCGCCTGGTGAGGCTGCTACAGCAGCGCGGCGAAGTGGTTGCCGTTACCGGTGACGGTACGAACGACGCTCCGGCACTCAATTTTGCGCAGGTCGGCCTGTCGATGGGTACCGGTACCTCCGTAGCCAAAGAGGCGAGCGATATCACGTTGCTCGACGATTCGTTCAGCAGTATCGCCACGGCGGGGCCGTTCGCTCTACCGCAACATCCAGCGTTTCGTGCTGTTCCAGCTGACAATCAATGTTGTAGCGGTGGTAATCGTGCTGTTGGGTTCTGTCTTCGGCAGCGAATTGCCGCTGACCGTTACGCAGATGCTGTGGGTCAACCTGATTATGGATACGTTCGCCGCACTGGCGCTCGCGTCGCTGCCTCCCAGCCGCAGCGTGATGAAAGAGAAACCGCGGAAGAGCAGCGATTTTATCATCACTCCGGCGATGTCCCGTTCGATCCTCGGCACGGCCGCGCTGTTTATCGTCGTGCTGCTGGGTATGCTCTTCTGGTTCGGCGAGGCGATCACCCCGTATGAATTGTCGGCTTTCTTCACTGTCTTCGTGATGTTGCAGTTCTGGAACATGTTTAATGCGAAGGGATTCGCGTCCACCCAGCCGCTGATTTTCTCGTGGAAAGGGTGTTATGCATTTTTTGCCGTGCTGTTGCTGATCCTGGTAGGGCAGTTCATTATCGTGACCTGGGGCGGGGAGGTGTTCCGCACGGTACCGTTGACCTGGAACGACTGGCTGTTGATTATCGGTTCGACGTCGTTGGTGATGTGGGTCGGCGAAATCGCTCGCACCATCCGCTATTTCAGCCGGAAACGAGGATAAACCACAGTCAGGAAGAAATATTGACTAAACTGATACCGGATAAATATGCTCATCAGGTCGGTCGAACTTCGGGATGTCGACGCTATTACGGATATTTACAACGGGTATGTGACGGGCGGTTCGGCGACATTCGAAACCGAACCGGTCGGCACAGCGGAGATGCGTTCCCGGATCGCCGGCATCTCGGCACGCTTTCCCTATCTTGTCTGCGAGGAGGGGGGAAGAGTGGCCGGTTACTGCTATGCACACGGCTGGAAAACAAAAGCGGCTTACCGGTATACGCTCGAAACGACGGTTTACCTTTCACCGGACTATCTTGGCCGGGGAATCGGCAAGCGATTGATGCGGGAGTTGATCGAAGCGTGTCGCCGGAACGGTTACCGGGCGTTGATAGCCTGCATTACGGCGGGAAACGAAGCCAGCATTGCGTTGCATACGGGACTCGGGTTCAAACAAGTCTCCCATTTTGAACAGGTGGGCCGAAAATTCGGGCGGTGGTTGGACGTGGTGGATTATGAATTGCTGCTGAACCCCGGTGACGGTGAATTCTGAGGAAGGTAACCAGCGGATCCGGACATGCGCATGTAAGTCGTATCTTCCTGTCGAAGAATGTCAGCAGGTCGGTTTGGAGGCTCTCCTGTCCGTTTTTTGCAGAACGAGTTACGTGAAGAGTTCGATCCGGACCTGATCTTAATCCCAATCCCAATCCCAATATGTTTGCTTAGGCCTGTTTCCGTTGTTCAGGAACGGACCGTTGGCGTATTTCCTGTTTGCAGGGACGTTTCCGTTCCGGCGGCGGAGACGGCTTGCAGGCGGGCAGCCTCTTCGCGCATGAACTTTTCGGAGACGACCACCCGTACGGCCCGGTCGATCACCTCGAACTCGAAAGGTGAGTAGCCGAGCGCTTCGCCGTCCACCTCTATGGCGATTTCGGGTGACGATTCGATGCGTATCTTACGCCCCCGGTTGAGGCTCGTCGAGTGCAGGCGGTAGATGCGGCCGTTGAACAGGACCTTGAAATTGTACAGCACCTGCAAGGGGTTCATCCGGCGGATCACCGTCAGGTCGAACAGTCCGTCGTCGGCCACGGCGTCCGGCGTTTGCAGCATGCCGCCGCCGTTGTATTTGCCGATACCGATCGTGGCACTGTATACCAGGTCGTTAACCACCAGTTGGTCGTCGACGTAAACTTTTACGCCGGTGGAGTTGTACCGCATGATCGCTTTGAGGGTACTCCACAGGTAGAGCCATTTACCCCGTTTGCCCTCTTCCTTGAGGTGGTTGTAGCGCCGGTTGACCGCTGCGTCGAATCCCACCCCCGCCACGTTGGCCATGTAGCGGGTTTGCCGGTAGGAAGACTGGTAGTAGGAGATCATTCCTACGTCCTGCAGGAACGAGTGTCCCTCGACGATCGCGCGGATCGCTTCGGAATATTTGCGCGGAATACCGAACATCCGGATCCAGTCGTTGCCGGTACCTACGGCGATTACGCTCAGCAATACGTCCTGCGTCGGCACCGCTTTCTGGATGAACAGGCCGTTGACGGCCTCGTGGATCGTGCCGTCGCCGCCTACGACGATCAGTTTGCGGAAACCGTTGTTGACCGCTTCGACTGCCAGCTCGATCGCATGGTACTTGCGCTCGGTGAAGGCATACTCCGGAACGATATGGTTGTCGCGCAGCAGTTTGCTGATTTGGGGCCAGTCCGCCAGTCCCCGGCCGCTGCCTGCGACCGGGTTGACGATGGCAAACCATTTGTCGGCGTTCTCCATCTTCCTGTGAAGTTGTGTTTAGCGCTGTGGTACGTGCGAGAGCGTATGCAACAGGTAATCCCAGAACTTGCCGACCGATGCGATTTCGGTCTTTTCATCCGGCGAGTGCGGATAGCGGATCGTAGGTCCGAACGAGATCATGTCGAGGTTCGGGTACTTGCCGCCCAGGATACCGCACTCCAGTCCGGCGTGGATCGCCATGACAGCCGGCTTGCGGCCGTAAAGCGCCTCGTAAGATTCGGTCATCGTTTTCAGGATCGGCGAATCCATATTGGGATTCCAGCCCGAGTAACCGCCGCTCGGCGTGACGACTGCCCCGGCCAGCGTGAAAACCGAAGTCATCGTCTCAGCAAGGTACTCCTTCTCGCTGTCTACCGAACTGCGAAGCAACGCCTGCATTCGTACCGTACCGTTCTCCGATACGACGCGTGCGAGGTTGGTCGAGGTTTGTACCAGCCCGGGCATCGAGGGGCTCATGCGGATCACCCCGTTGGGGCAGCCCTGTACGGCATTCAGCAACCTGTTCTGGCTTTCTGTGTCCATGACCGATGCGGGCATAGAGGTATCCCCGGCTGTGACCGTAACGCCGTCATCGACCCCTTTGAGCTCGGCGCAGATCAGCGTGTCGAACGTTTTAACCATCTCCCCGAAGGTCTGGAGTTTTTCTTGCGGGATCAGCGCCACGGCTGTCGCTTCGCGCGGGATCGCATTGCGCAACCCGCCTCCGTCGATTGATGCGAGGCGCAGGCCGAACTCTTTTCCGTGTATGCTCGGCCAATTTCAATTTGACCTTATTCCAGTTTTTCAGTACAAACCTGAGAGAAAATTCGGCCGGCAGCAGTGCCCTTATAAACAGGAAATAGAGAAAATGTACTTCCCGCCAAATACTGTAATTGGCGCATGGGGAAATGTTTTCAGGGGGAAAAAGCTTCTGCCATGCGAATCATTTTCTCAAGCAGAAGCGCGATCAGCATTTTTCCATTCAAATATGTCCGGATGCTGACCGGATCATATTTGTGGAGTTGTCCCAATTCCAGAAGTGATTTTAAACGCTTGAACAACAATTCAACCTGCCATCGTGTGCGATAAATTTTGACGATAAAATCTCCGGAATATGTTTCACGGGGAAGCGTGGTGAATATCAACAGGTAGCCGCACAATTCCACAGTTCTGTCAGCGATCATATGATTGTTGCGCCGGGCATGTTCTCTGACTCTCTTTTCTTCCGCTTCCCGGCAGTGCGGTGACTGCTTTATGGCACAGATCCGGCCTTGAATTCGCTCTTTGTCTGCTTGAAGTTCAACATCCCAATCCCCGGTCTGACCGTATTTCAGCGCCCGCAATTTGGATAACAGCGGAAAAGGATTTTTTGTATTGGGCTGAAAGACCGTAAACTGGCTGGGAGAGAAGCGGCCTACAACATCCCCTCCATTCTCCAGGACATGCTTGATTCCGGCAAATCGCATGAAACCCCGATCCGCCAGGAATACATCATTCTTCTTTGCCTCGAATCGGGTCAGGCTTTCACCGGTCCGGATTCCAGTTATTTGGATTTGATCCGCTGTCAACGCTGGAAGATTCATACTGAAATGGATCCGGCTGAAGCTGCCACGTTCTCCCGGTTCGTGGATCAGGGAACCGTCAACAATTTTCCAATTCCGGCCGTCATGGAATAAATCCTGCGCGAGTCCGGCGTTTTCTTTCAGAAGCTCAGTGATGCACCAGCCGAAGAACTGCTCGCACTTCTTGAAATGATTAAATAAAGTTACATCGACAATGTCGACAATTCCCGCCTCGCGTGCTTCCGCTACCGTCGTGCGTAACGAAAGCCCTCCTGCAAGATGCAGGAAAATGAGCCGAAGCAGGTCGGATTCTTTATTCTCTCCTGTAAACTTACGCCCGAATTTCAAGACCTTCAGTTCATGGAACTTTTCCTGCCAGCCTTCGGGAAACAAAGAGACAATAAAATCCCAATCCGAAAAATACTCATCCCAAACTGCCATTTGAATACCTCGCTTGTTCTGATAAGAAAATAGCAGTAATTTATCATTTTACAAGAGGTTTAACTAGCGCATATGGCGCTTCGCCCCCGGTCCCCAGACCGGCAGGGTGC
>ERZ791625.1605-NODE-1605-length-11132-cov-4.290963_pt1 | contig 11132 bp, 12 predicted proteins | sample MGYA00510267_ERZ791625 | MGnify/ENA primary metagenome ERZ791625 (study PRJEB30046, sample SAMN00715229) | human gut metagenome | study: EMG produced TPA metagenomics assembly of the A metagenome-wide association study of gut microbiota in type 2...
CGTAGGAGCTGACCTTGTAGGTAAGGTTGAGGCAGGAATCCCGGAGGATGACCCTCGTAACCCGGCTGTTATCGCGGATAACGTAGGTGATAACGTAGGTGATGTTGCCGGTATGGGTGCAGACCTTTTTGAGTCCTATGTAGGATCTCTGGTATCTGCCCTTACACTTGGTGCGGTAGCCGGAGCAGCCACCGGAAACGCTGGCGGCAGGGTCGGCGGTAAACTAATCAAAGGTAATCAATAATTAAAAATCAAGATGGAATTTAAAAGTTTAAAGAATATTGAAACCAGTTTCAAACAGATACGGCTTTTCGGTATCGTGTTTGTCGTTATGTGTACCCTGATAACGGGTTATGCCGTTTGGAACTCCTACACGTTTGCCGAAGCGCAACGACAGAAAATTTATGTATTGGACGGTGGTAAAAGTTTGATGCTTGCGCTTTCGCAAGACCTGACACAAAACCGTCCGGTTGAAGCAAGGGAACACGTGAAGCGTTTTCACGAACTCTTTTTCACGCTCTCACCGGATAAGAACGCTATCGAAAGCAATATCAAACGGTCGCTGTTCCTCGCCGATAAGAGCGCATTTAACTATTACCGTGACCTCTCGGAAAAGGGATATTACAACCGTATCATTTCGGGCAATATCAGCCAGACCATACAGATAGACAGCGTTTCATGCAATTTCGATGTGTACCCGTATGCGGTGGCTACCTATGCCCGCCAAATGATTATCCGTGAAAGCAGCGTGACGGAAAGAAGCCTTGTCACCCGTTGCCGGTTATTAAACGCCGTAAGAAGTGATAATAACCCGCACGGCTTTATGATGGAAAGTTTCGAGATAACGGAAAACAAGGACTTGAACACCATAAAGCGGTAAGCCATGATACGGAAAATTCTCTCTCCGGTTAATCAGGCAATTACCCATGTGCAGGACTGGGCGGATGAAAAACTCCGCCGCCTGTGCGGGCGCATGACACCGGAAATAAGGCTGGCGGTAATCCTGCTTATGCTCCTGTTCTTCGGCGGGCTATCCATCTACTTTACGGTATCATCCATTTACCGGATAGGAAAAGAGGATGGCGAAACCATACGGATAGAACACATCAGGCAGTTGCAGTTACAAAGTAAAGACAGTACGAACATTTTTAATCAGTCAGACAATGGAAGAAAAAGAAGTGAAGAATGAAGTTCCCACACCGGAAACGGCAAAGGGAAAAGAACCTGAAAAACAGGGAAAGGAAAAAAAGGAACTGACCCCGCAACAGATACAGCAGCGAAAGAAATTACTGGTTTACCCGCTTATGGGACTGGTTTTCTTGGGGTCTATGTACCTGATTTTTGCACCGTCCGATAAGGACGAAGCAAAGGTGGAAAACGTGGGCGGATTTAATGCCGATATTCCGCAACCCAAAGGGGACGGGATAATCAGCGATAAAAAGACCGCCTACGAACAGGAACAAATGCAGAACAAACAGGCGGACAAGATGCGTTCCTTGCAGGATTTTGCCTTTTCGCTGGGAGAGGAAAACGGGAACGGGGAAGATTTGACCCTGATAGATGATGCTCCGGCGGAAAAACCGAAAACCAATGTAATAGACTTCGGGGCGGGTGCGCCGAACAATAGCCGTTCCTCTATCCAATCTTCGGCGGCAGCTTACCGGGACATGAACCGTCAGTTAGGCAGTTTCTACGAAACGCCGAAAGAGGACAAGGAAAAAGAGGAACTCAAACGTCAGGTGGAAGAACTCACTGCCCGGCTCGATGCGAAAGAAAACAGTGCGGGCGGCATGGATGAACAGGTGGCTCTTATGGAAAAGTCTTACGAACTGGCGGCAAAGTATATGAACGGACAGAACGGGCAAAGCGTACCACCGCAACCGGGACAGATTGCACAGGTTACGCCATCCGCACCCGTTCAGGGAAGTGGAAATGCCACACCTGTAAAATCGGTATCGGACAGGACGGTTTCAGGATTACAGCAACCTATGAGCAATGCCGAATTTATCGCAGAATACAGCAAGCCACGCAATTACGGGTTTAATACGGCGGTCGGCAGTGGTTATTCGATGGGAAAAAATACTATCCGGGCGTGTGTGCATAACGACCAAACACTTATGGACGGGCAAACGGTTAAACTCCGGCTGTTAGAACCACTGCAAGCGGGGAACGTGATTGTCCCGAAAAACAACCTTGTTTCAGGAAGTGCCAAAGTGCAGGGGGAACGGCTCGACATACTGGTGTCCTCGCTCGAATATGCGGGTAACATCATTCCGGTGGAACTTGCCGTTTACGACAGTGACGGGCAAAAGGGGCTTTCCGTCCCCTCGTCACTGGAACAGGAAGCGGCAAAAGAAGCGATGGCGAATATCGGTGCGGGACTGGGTACGAGCATTTCCTTTGCGCAAAGTGCCGGGCAGCAGGTCGCAATGGATATTACAAGGGGCTTGATGCAAGGCGGTTCGCAATACCTTGCTAAGAAATTCAGAACGGTTAAAGTACACCTGAAAGCGAACTATCAGGTAATGCTTTACGCCAAACAACAGTAATTTATTTATCAACCATAAAAATTTCAATCCAAAATGAAAAAGTTAATTATCATGTTCGCCCTACTCTTGGGCGTGGTTTCAATGAAAGCACAAAGTAACGATTTGTATCAGGGCATTACTAAAAAGCTGCCTTACCGCCAAATGGTGACACCTTACGGCGTACAGGTGACGTTCGCCAAAACAGTACATATCATTTTCCCGTCTGCCGTGAAGTACGTGGACTTAGGCAGTAATTACATCATTGCCGGAAAAGCGGACGGGGCGGAAAATGTTGTCAGGGTCAAGGCTACGACAGAGGGCTTTCCCGGTGAAACCAATTTTTCCGTTATCTGTGAGGATGGTAGCTTTTACAGTTTCAATGCAAAATACGCACATGAACCGGAAATGCTGAACATCGAAATGAAAGACTTCTTAGAGAATGAGGACACAACAGATTTCAGCCATACCCGGATGAACATCTATTTCCGTGAACTGGGTAACGAAAGCCCGCTTTTGGTAAATCTGATTATGCAGTCCATCTACAAAAACAATGACCGGAAAATAAAGCATTTGGGATGCAAACGGTTCGGGGTGCAGTTCTTGGTAAAGGGCATTTATTCGCATAACGGGCTGTTCTACTTCCACACACAAACAAAGAACAGTTCAAACGTGCCGTTTGATACCGACTTTATCCGTTTCAAGATTGTGGATAAGAAAGTAGCCAAAAGAACGGCTATTCAGGAAACGGTGATTGACCCGGTACGGAGCTATAACGAAATACTGGTTATCGGTGGTAAAAGTACCGTCCGCACCGTGTACACCGTTCCACAGTTCACTATCCCTGACGATAAGATATTAGTTATCGAACTGGTAGAAAAGAACGGGGGCAGACACCAAACTATCCGGGTGGAGAACTCCGACATTGTGGCTGCCAAAGTGATTAATGAACTTAAAATCAAATGAACATGAAAAGGATATGCTGTATTATATCCCTTTTTGTGCTGTGCCTGACTTTCAACCAGGCACACGCACAAAGATGTCTGCCGGGAATGAAAGGCTTGCAGGTTACGGGCGGCATGGCGGACGGTGTTCACTGGAACAGTAAAAGTGATTTCGCTTATTACTTCGGGGCGGCTCTTTCCACTTATACAAAAAACGGGAACAGGTGGGTTGTCGGCGGGGAATATCTCGAAAAGCATTACCCCTATAAGGATTTACAGATACCCGTAAGCCAGTTTACAGGTGAGGGCGGTTACTATCTGAATTTCCTTTCAGATAGGAAGAAAACCTTTTTTCTTTCGCTTGGATTGTCCGCACTTGCCGGGTACGAAACAAGCAACTGGGGCGATAAATTGCTGCCCGATGGTTCGACCCTGACCGATAAGGACGGTTTTGTCTATGGCGGTGCGCTGACGCTGGAACTGGAAAGTTACATTACCGACCGGGTGGTGCTGCTGATTAACGCACGGGAAAGATGCCTATTCGGTTCTTCAGTCGGAAAGTTCCATACACAGTTCGGTATCGGTCTAAAGATAATCATGTGATAAACTAAACCTATTATATATAATGTATATGAGAAAGATTTTAAGCCGTATTTTGATGGGCTGCTATGTAATGGCTGCCATCTTATTTGTGGGTGCGTGTAATGACGATGTGGATATACAGCAGTCTTACCCGTTCCGTATCGAAACGATGCCAGTACCGAAGAAGCTAAAGGTCGGTGAAACGGCGGAAATCAGGTGTCAGCTTCACCGGGATGGACGCTATGAGGAAACAGAGTATTTCATCCGCTATTTTCAACCGGATGGGGCGGGAACGCTGAAAATGTCAGATGGAACGGTGTTACTGCCGAATGACCTGTATTCGCTTCCGAGTGAAACATTCCGGCTTTACTATACCTCTGCATCGACCGACCAGCAAACAGTGGATGTGTATTTTCAGGATAGCTTCGGGCAGTTGGCACAACTCACGTTTTCATTTAACAATGATAATAAAAAGGAAGAATAACAAAATATTTTTAGCAAATATGCTAACAAACACCCATTTAGCAATTATAGGGTATTTATTTTGTATGTATATTTGTGGGAAATATCTAATAATTTAATAAAAAAGACTATGGATGTAACTAAAAATTTAATTATAAGGTCAGAAACGATAGAAACTCTCTTTGATTATTATCAAAAAGAAAAACTATTAGTTAATAGAAGATACCAAAGAAAACTAGTTTGGACAATTGAAGAGAAAGAAGGATTTATTGATTCTATATCTATAAATTATCCAGTACCATTGTTTCTTGTAGCAGAAGTTCCTTATAAAGGAGAAAATGTATTAGAAATAATAGATGGGATGCAACGACTAAATGCGATAATGTCTTTTATTGAAGGAGAATTTTCATTAAATGGAAATTATTTTGATTTAGAAACAATAGCTAGCACTAAATATTTGTTAGACAAAGGTTTCCTAAAACAAAAAATGCCTAAATTAAAACGTGAAAAATGTAAAAATATAGCAAGCTATCAACTGCCCCTCTCTGTTTCTACTTTTAAAGAGGAGAAAGTTATTGATGAAATTTTCAAAAGGATTAATTCTAATGGAAAACATTTATCAAGTCAAGAATTAAGACAAGCTGGCGCTATTAATAAATTTGGGAAATTGGTGAGAATATTGTCTGAAAATATAAGAGGAGATGTATCACATTCTGAAAGGCTAACATTAAATAGCATGAAGCATATATCCATTAATAATAAAGCTCTGAGCTATGGTATTGATATGGGGGGCATTTTTTGGAGAAAGCATAATCTAATTACAAATGAAAACATACGAGAATCTAGAGATGAAGAACTAGTTGCACACCTATTATGTGCAATCTTAATGGAGCCTAGACCAGCTGCAACGTCTAATAATCTTGATAAATTTTATGAAGAGAACTCTCCAATTGAACAGAAAATCTCAAAATTAGGAGAGGAATATATAGTCAAAATGTTCGAGTCTGTTTTTGACGAATTTAGAAAAGTTTTTGAAGCAACGAGAAGTTCTTTTTATAGAGTGTTGTTTAAGCAACAAACAAGTTATGTAAATAGAACATTTCAAGTTTTTTTTCTTGCCTTTTATGATTTATTAGTAAAAGAACAAATGAAGATAACCAATTATGTGGAGTTATGTAAAAGTCTGGATGGAATTGGTGATAAATACTTTACAGAAAATGCGGAAAAATACAATTTGTCAGGACAAAGAGAAAAAGGAGTAGAAGTAGCAAAGGGGCTTATGAGAAAATTTTTCATCAAAAGAAATGCAACTGACCCCATACTAAATAATGGCGTAATCAAGTTAGAAAACATTTTAGAACGTTCATATACAGAAAATGCAAACTATGATTTCAAAATTGGATTTCACCGTATGGACGAATCATGTTGTTTTGATGATAACTGCATGGAAAAAGTTTTAAAAACACTTACTGCTATAGCTAATTTATCAAAAGATAGCATAGGGTATGTAGTTGTTGGTGTCGCTGATAAAAAAGCAGATAGTGATTTTCATGAAAAATATTATAAAACACGTTCTGTTCAATATAAAAATTTTTATATTACTGGAGTGCAGTCTGAAGCAGATAAATATAAGACACATGATGAGTATAGAACATCTATAGAAAATAAAATTAGGCATTCCAAAATAGCTCCTTCTAAATATATAGACCAAATACTTAGAAATATTGATTATTTCACATATCATGATAAATCTATACTTATTCTAAAAATAGAAAATGAAGGTGAACCTGTTAAATTTGGTGATAGTTATTATGAGAGACATGGAACTAGCACTATTCCTATACCGCAAGATAAAGAGGTTGGATTATGGAAAAGAATCATTAGTTAAATGACTTTTTGTATTTTCTTGAGAAATAAGAGGAGATAGCTCACTTTTTACTATTGTATCACCAATTGAATAGTCCGGTGGGGAGTATTCTCATGCGGACTTCAATTTTCCATTTTATTTTTTCTACATTCACCTATTCGTTTCGTTGTCTGTAATTCTTTGAATAATATCATAAACATACTATGAAGTTTCCCATTTAAATGACGAGAATCATACTAATAATAAATTTAACCATTGAATGTACCAAACAGCATTTTACATATTTTTCTTCTCCCGGTGTTTGGGTAATGCTTACCCCGTTTTTGTTTAAAGTTTCCATATTGGTGTAATTTATAATGAGTTATCAGATAATCAGAGGTGAAAGCAGCACAATGAAAATAAAAGCCATGCAAAACAGGTAAACGGCAGAGATAAACAGCCGGAGAAAGAACCGGATAATAAAAAAGCTTATGATTAGGGCTATCCACATTCCGGCGGTGCTGGTGGCTATCTGATAGATGATAAAAGCAAATATTATCAACCTTAAAACGGTCTTTATCTTATTATATATTTTCATTGTTTTGGGGTGTTGTGGGTGGATTACTCCACCCGGTTAATAATTAGGCGCAACAAAAGACAAAACCGTTATCCAGCCAGTAATCGGTTATAAATAAATCACGGGCAAAAGCCGAATAATCAAAGTAGGTCTTTGCGAACTCCGGCAGTTCGTAACATTCCTCTACGATTTCACGGGCATAGTCTTCTTCATCGTTATATTCTCCTTGATATTCGTCTTCAAAGGAAGAAATAAGGTCGTCCGCATCTTCTTCGCTTATATCGCTGTTGCGGTGGTCGCACCATACGAAAAACGCTTCCTGCTCGGTTTCACTTAGTTTTTCGATGGCATCCCGAAGCTCAAAGAACTTATCGGAAAGCCAACTTTCGGAAATCAGGGTTTCCGGGATATTCTCGTAATCCTGAAACATATATTCCGGGTCTTGGTCGTCCTTGTGCAGTTCCCGGCACGCTTCCATAAATTCGTCCTTGTCCGAATAATCGGAAAGGTCTAACCACTTGCCAAAAAGTGAACCACTGTTATACTTGTTGTAAGTACCTACATAAACTCTTGCTTCTGATAATGTTACTGTTTCCATGACTTTTGAATTTTAATCGTTTACATCGCTTGTCGCCCACCACATAAATTTTTCCTTTAACTGAATGGGAACATTGTCTTTTCAAAGGTTCGGGAATGGTACAGGGCAAATTATTATTTATGAAATACTACCCGCAGGTGTGGAGATTTCTAAAAAATAATTTAAACAGTAACAGGCACGGATATACCTTTGACAATGTTCCAATCAGTTTTAGGGAAAATTTTTCTCTTGTTTAAGAGGATAGAAACAAAAGCCATCAGGCTTTTTGTATTGGGTAATGAGAGAGTAAAAAAAGGGCTTATAAAAGCCCCTCGTCTGTAAAACTGTAATAGCTTTCTTCTGTTAGGATGATATGGTCTAACAGGTGTAAATCCAAGACCTTGCAGGCTTCTTTTATTTTTGAGGTGATTTGCTTGTCCGGTTCGCTCGGACGTAGATTGCCCGATGGATGGTTATGTGAGAGGATTATGCCTGAAGCATGGACTTTTAAGGCTGTTTGCAGGATGATTTTCACGTCCATTACAGTTTCAGCCATACCACCTTTAGAGATAAGGGAAACGCCTAAAGCCTTATTTGCCCGATTGAGGAACATTACATAACTTTCTTCGTGGTGTTCCATACATTCGGAATAGAAGGGTTTTAAGTAAGAATAAGAAGTTTCAGAAGAAAGTATTTTCATTCTTTCGGATGCTTTTACATTGTCTTTATAAGAGATAGTGATTTTCGGCATAGTAAATTCTGTTGTTTTCATAACACTTGAATTTTAAATTAAACAATAAGAAATTTTGCCGGACACCCACAGTTTGGCGGGGACTTCAACCTAATCTTTTCAAAAAATACGACCCGTAGGTGTGGAGATTTTTTAGAAAACCGGAACGGCTCGGATTTGGTATTTGTCCCCGCCGGGCTGTAACTTTGCTAAAATTTGTGATTGAGAGACATTACTTTAGGGAACTAAAAAAGGGGTATCACTGGTGACACCCCTTAGACAACCGAATACCTTAAACCGTTATTCGTCATAGGTTCTATATCCTATCGGTTTGCGTGGCTTCGGTTCGGGTTTGCTTAATAACTGGGGCAATGCTTGGTACACTTCGCTGAATTGTGCATCCGTACTCTGTTCCAGTTCTTCAATGCGTTTAAGAAGTTCCTCGTAACCGATTGACATTTGCCGCATGAGGACGAAAGCACGCATGATGGAAATATTCACCTTAACGGCTGTATCACTTCTTAGAACGGATGAAATCATGGCGACCCCCTGCTTGGTAAACACGAAATTTTGATAACGAGAGCCACCCCATCTTGAGGTCACAATTTGTGACCTCAAGTTAGTTTCATCATCTGCTCCTTTCTCTAAGGTTGCTATTTGCGACCTTAAACATTCAGTTTCTTCTTTGGTAAGTTCAAACATAAAATCGTCCGGGAAACGGTCGAGATTACGTTTTACAGCCTGTTTCAAGGCTTTTGTTTCCACTTGGTAAAGTGCCGCAAGGTCGCTATCGAGCATAACCCGGTAACCCCTGATTTCATAAATCTTGCTTTGGATGATTTGTAAGTCCATAATTTTTTTATTTAGATATTTATAATGTTGTTCCCTTTTAATTTCTCTGAAACTGTCTTCATTGCTTTGTATAGCTGAAAGTCTGTGATTTTGGAATTGCCTTGTACTTTTCTTCCTATAAGTTTATTTACTATCGAAGTTTCTAAATCGTTACCCATTATGATAGTACAAATGAATGTGTGTCTTGCAAAATTAAAAGTAAGATGTTTCTCTAATTTACATTCTTTACCTACTTCTTTAAGATAGTAATTTGTCTTTTGAATACTGGGTACAGGCAGTAATGAACCTGTTTCATTTGAACTGTTCCTATATTTTTCTATAATAGTGCGAGATATGTCTAAAAGTGGTATTTTTATCGGGGTATTACTTTTCTGCACATATATCTTTAGCCAATATTTCCCATCAGGAGTAATGACCAAATTGTTAATAGTCAGATTTTTAATGTCATTATAACTTAATCCGGTGAAGCAGGAGAAAAGAAATATATCCCGGATTTTATCTAAACGTGTTATTGTAAACCGGGCTTTCAGGATAAGATTAGTTTCTTCCAATGTCAGGGAAGTATTTTTGATTGGTAGCGATTTCATATATCAATTATTTATAGGATTATTAATATGTAGGTAAATAGGAACTTATCACAAACTGTGATAAGTTCCGGAGCGTTATACAGTAACAAGACATTTACTGTTGAGCTTTTGTGCCAATAGTTCCATGTCATTGCTCAATTTCGTGTCTATTACCTTTGCGTAGATTTGAGTTGTCCGAATATCTGTATGACCTAACATCTTTGAAACGCTCTCGATAGGCACGCCATTAGCCAGTGTAACAGTCGTTGCGAATGTGTGCCTTGCAAGGTGGAACGTGATATTTTTGTCGATACCACATAGAACGGCAATTTCTTTCAAATAATCATTCATCTTTTGATTGCTGATAACAGGTAACAACTGACCGTTTTTCAATTTCCCTTCATATTTGTTCAGGATGGCTTTAGGAATATCCAGCAAGCGGATGTTTGATGTTACTTTAGTCTTGTGACGTTTCTTTATAATCCATAGATTATCATCAAATGCCAAACGTATGTCGTTACTGGTTAATTCGCATATATCCACGTATGAAAGTCCCGTATAGCAGCTAAAAATGAAAATATCCCGTACCTGCTCCAATCGCTTTGAAGCAAAATCCTTATTGCATATCCTGCTTATCTCGTCCTTGTCAAGATACCCTCTTTCTATATACTCGAATTTCAGTTTATAATTGGCGAACGGGTCGGCTGTTATCAATCCTGTACCCTGTGCAAAGTTTACCACCGTGCGGAAACGCTGTATAAACTTCATTGCCGTATTGGGTGAACAATCGTGGTTCTTTATTATATACAGGTAGAAATTCTCAATAAATACTTTGTTGATTTGGCGTATAGGCAAATCCGATACACGATATTCGTCTTTTAGGAAATCAGTTAGGCGTAACTTTGTTAGTTCGTATCGGCTGTACGTTTTTGGGGTGGCTTCTCCTGCTTCGACCTTTTTCTTGTATTGGTCGTTGTGCTGGGTGAAAAAAGAAATAATGGTATTTGCTTCTTCCTCTTTTCCCAATAGTGCATTTTTCACGCTTTCGGGTGTAACATAGCTATCCCGCATTAATTGATTGTGGAAGTGGGAACGGATATTTGCTTTGATGTCGTCCAGCATGGAATTAAGCCTTTGTATCTCCATTGATTTACCTATGGCTCTGCCGGATTTCCAGTTAGTTTCTAACACTTCTAACTTGGTATTGAATTGGGTCTGTTTGCCGTTGATTGTGATACGGGCATGAATGGGTACTAAACCATTCTTTTTCATCTTGTCTTTTTTCAGGTAAAACAATACGCTGAAAGTACTTTTTTCATTCTTCATAATCTCACTTTTTTTAGATTGCAAAACTAATTTTAATCACTGTAAATGAGATAAATAGAGTATAGACAAATCACGTCAAAAGTAAGCCATTTTCCGACAATCGTACCCCCTAATCGTTTTTTGGGGAAGGGGGTACGATTTGGAT
>ERZ791625.1606-NODE-1606-length-11106-cov-3.172021_pt1 | contig 11106 bp, 7 predicted proteins | sample MGYA00510267_ERZ791625 | MGnify/ENA primary metagenome ERZ791625 (study PRJEB30046, sample SAMN00715229) | human gut metagenome | study: EMG produced TPA metagenomics assembly of the A metagenome-wide association study of gut microbiota in type 2...
CCGTCAGACAAAGTTCGTCGGCAAGAGTAAGTGCCTGTCGGTAGACGCTTGCGCCACCTATTATATAGACGTGCTCATCTTCCTTGCAGCTTTGCAAGGCGACTTCCAGCGACGGGAAGACTTCCGCACCGGGACATACCGTATCCGGACGGGTGGATAATACAACGTTTCTGCGATTGGGCAGCGCACCTTTCGGCAGCGATTCGAAGGTTTTTCTTCCCATTATGATGGTGTTTCCGGTAGTCAATGCCTTGAAGCGTTTCAAGTCGTTGGGCAACCAGAAAAGCAGTTTATTCTGAAAGCCGATCGCCATTCGGCGGTCTACGGCAGCAATAATTGATATTTTACTCATGGTTTTATACCGCTACTATTCCGGCAATATGTGGATGCGGGTCGTAGTTCACCAGTTCGAAGTCTTCGAACTGGAAGTCATAGATACTCTTCACATCCGGATTAATTTTCATTTGAGGCAATGCGCGTGGTTCGCGGCTAAGCTGCAATTTGACCTGATCCAAGTGGTTCAGATAGATATGGGCATCGCCAAGTGTATGGATAAATTCACTCGCTTTCAGTCCTGTCACCTGCGCCATCATTTGTAGCAGCAGTGCATATGATGCGATATTGAACGGGACTCCGAGAAATATATCCGCGCTGCGCTGGTAAAGTTGCAGGCTCAGCCGACCGTCTGCCACATAAAACTGGAAGAAGGCATGACAGGGAGGCAGATTCATATTCTTTAAATCGGCTACATTCCAGGCACTGACAATGATACGTCGGGAGTCGGGATTGTGCTTGATCGTCTCTACCGCTTCGCTGATCTGGTCGATGAATCCGCCGTCATAGTCGGGCCACGAACGCCACTGATAGCCATAGATATGACCTAAATCACCGTTCTCGTCCGCCCATTCGTTCCATATGCGTACACCGTGTTCTTGCAGATATTTCGCATTCGTATCACCTTGCAGAAACCAGAGTAACTCGTAGATGATTGATTTCAGATGCAGTTTTTTGGTAGTCAGACACGGGAAACCCTCGTCGAGGTTGAAACGCATCTGATGCCCGAACACACTGATCGTTCCGGTTCCTGTACGGTCACTTTTTTCTGTTCCTTCGGCTAATACGCGATTGAGTAAATCTAAATATTGTTTCATAGCGAATAATTTTCCAATAAGTTGGTGAGATGCAAAATTACAAAAATGGCGTGAATAAATTGGCAAACCATCCGACGAACTTCTTCCACGGTGAGCGCTTTTTCCAAAATTCCGGTGTCAGCTGCGTGCAGTGCTCTATATCGTTCTGAAACATTTCGTTCAGTTCGCCTGTAATTTCCTTGTTAAAGATGAAAGCGTTCGTCTCGTAGTCGTAACGGAGGCTGCGGCTGTTCAGGTTGGCGGTGCCGACGGTGCAGAACAAGTCGTCGATCATCATTATTTTAGAATGGTGAAATCCTCCGTTGTACATATAAACTGTTGCCCCCCGTTTCATCAACTTATGCAACTTGTAAAGTGCGGCATCCGGCGTGAAAGGGATGTCGGAGGCGGACGAAACCATAATTGTTACGTTCACTCCCCGGTCGATTGTCCGGTTGAGCGCTTTTTTGATAGAAGAAGTCGGCACGAAATAAGGATTGACGATATGTACGTTTTTTTGTGCCGAGTAGATCGACATGGCGTATGCATGGCTTAGCATACGGCTGTTTTTCTTCGGAGTACGGTCTACGATAGCGACAACGATATTTGTACTGTCTTCATGTTGGGGGAAATAAATTTCCCCACCGATGTTCTGCTTGGTTTCCTTGTTCCAGATTGTAAGGAAAATCTCCTGTAAATCGTTCACCGCATCGCCTTCAATGCGCATGTGCATATCGCGCCATGTACCGATTTTGGGTAGTCCATTGATGTAATAGTCGGCGATGTTCATGCCGCCGGTATAAGCTATTTCTCCGTCGATTACGACAATCTTCCGGTGGTCGCGGTGGGCGGCGTGGTTGATATAAGGGAAAGTGAACGGGTCGAACTTGACGATTTCAATCCCTTGTTCACGGATTTTCTTGAGGTGTCTTTTTTTGAGCGGCTGGTTGTTCGACCAGTTGCCGAAAGCGTCGAACATTGCCCGCACTTCGACACCTTCTTTTACTTTTTCGGCGAGAAGGGCGAATAAGGCGTTGGCGATAGAGTCGTTTCGGAAGTTGAAATATTCCAGATGCACGTGGTGCTTGGCCTGACGGATTGCTTCAAACAAGTCGATAAACTTTTCCCGCCCGCTTTTCAGCAGTTTCACTTTATTATTATCGGAGATAGGTATACCCGATTCCTCTAAAAAATGCAGTACAAGGGAATCACTCGTGAGTCCGATAGAATCCCGGGGGTGGGTCATCAAACTGTCGATGACGCTTGCCTGGGCACGCAATAAAGGCAGGAACAGGAATAAAATGAATATACGTAATTTCAAAACTTTTCTCTCTATTTTAGTTTACAGAGCAACAAAGATACAACATCTATGTTTGGGCTAATCGGGGACAAAGGGTAGATTTATTATTGTTTAACACTCGGATAGCTTTATTAGTAAGGGAAAAATTAAGAGGAAAATAATGGGGACTGATTAAACAGTCGATAGTATTATCTTAACATTTCCGTACCGCCTATGCCAATGAAGCTACTTTTCTTGCAGCCATAAACAGTAGCACTACACTTGCGATAATGATTGATTTCGGGTCGAGACTTGTTGTTCCATGATTAATCATGCCGATGAATACCTCCCGAATCGTTCCCCATGCAGCTTCCGGTCCACCTAAGGAGACGAAAAGTACGGCTCCCACAGCCATGACGAAGGCGTTCCAAATGCGTGCCAGCCGATTGCTGCGGTCGGGTAGGTGGTGCATGACACGGCGGCTGAATCCCCTGTCCGCTATCTCCTGCCTGTTTTCGGTAAAGAAGTCGCGCAAGAGTTTATCATTGTCTATTTCTGTCATAACCATTTTGTTTTAAGTACGTTGCTAATTTATCTTTTCCACGCGACAGGTGGCTTTTCACCGTTCCTGCCGGTATTCCGGTAATACCTGCGATCTTGTCAATGCTTAAATCTTCCATATAAAACAAGGTGATGCAGGTTCGTTCCACATCTTTTAGCGTTTTGAGCGACTGGTAGACATCCATTTTCTGCCCGACGTTTTCTTGTTCGGTACTGTTAATGGCATCTATTTCCGTTGTGTCCAAGCCGGCCATTTCTTTCCGGCTGCGAATATAATCATAAAAAACATTATAGGCAATGCGGTAGAGCCACGTTGAGAAACTCGACAGGTTGTGGAAAGAAGAGAGATTGGTATATGCCTTGATGAATGTATCCTGCGCCAAATCGTCACTCAATTCGCTGTCGCCGCAAGTCAGGTTGAGAAAGAACCGCCGCACGGGCGACTGGTATTTCTTCACTAACTGGTCGAAGGCCCTAGTGTTTTTGAACACTACGACCTGTGCGACTAGCGATATATCGTTGAGTTGGCTCATTTATTTTCGTCGCTCTTTTCTCCGTTTCTTTCTTCCTGCTGCGTTGCCGAAGGGGCGGCTGTGTCGATGTCTCTTTTCCGGGAAACGTTCATCCGGAAAGGATCAACATCATCTGTTTTCTGTTGTTTGCTGCCTATTATCCATTGGCCGATGCCCATAAACATGATAAGCAGTCCGATTGCTCCGATTCCGAACTCTCCGGTGATCGCCCAGAGGAAGATGAAAAGTCCGATCCCTGTAAAGGTGTTTTTGATGCCTTGTGAGCGTTGGTCGGCCGGCCGGTTTTCGCGGATAAAGTTTTCCGGCAGCGGTTGTCCGGCTGCAATGGCCTGTTCGGCAAGGCGGTAACGGGCTTTCCGGTTCTTGTAGCGGAAGAAAAAGATTACAAACAAGATAAATACGGGCAGTCCGAAGACGGCGACGATTGCGATAATAGAGATCAGGATCCCTCCGCTGATCGTGTCGCTGAGGTTGCCGAAGGGAAGGTCGTTGTCATCCTTGCCCGCCGTCGTATCCATGTCCGTTGTATCTACGCCGATCACCGTCACTGTTGTGTTGGATTCATCCGCCTTGGTGTCTGTCTTTTTCGAAAGGGTCACTTTCACATTTTCGGTAGAATCCTTCTCAATGCTACTCTGTTTTTGTGCATTAATTACTGTCGAAGTGGTGAATGCGAGCAATAATGCTATTAGAATTTGTTTCATATTTGTTATTTTTTAATTTGTTTCTTTGTCTGTTAGACGCAGTTAGTATCCGAGAAAGTTGCAAAGAGACGAAATATTTTTGATATTTGCGCAAATTAATAAATGAAAATGAATTTACCCGCTTCTTTTACAGAATATACCCGCGCTTTGTTGGGCGTCGAAGAATACGAAAAACTGGTTTCCGCCTTGCAGCAGGAACCTCCTGTGAGCATTAGACTGAATCGGTTGAAAGTTCATCGGCTGAAAGTGGAAAATGCTCTATCGGTTCAACCTCCCTGGTCTTCGGAGGGAATCTACCTCGACGAACGGCTCACTTTTACATTCGACCCGTTGTTTCATGCAGGGTGTTATTATGTGCAGGAGGCTTCTTCGATGTTCGTGGAACAGGTGCTCCGGCAGCATGTCACGAAGCCGGTGGTGATGCTCGACCTTTGTGCCGCTCCGGGAGGGAAATCGACCCATGCTCGTAGTGTGTTGCCCGAAGGTAGTTTGCTGGTTGCCAACGAGGTAATCCGGAACCGGTCGCAGATTTTGGCGGAGAACCTGACGAAATGGGGACATCCGGATGTGGTGGTTACGAATAACGACCCGGCTGATTTTTCGGCTTTGCCTTCTTTCTTTGACGTTATTCTGACAGATGTGCCTTGCTCCGGCGAAGGGATGTTCCGTAAAGATTCGGTGGCCGTTGAAGAATGGAGTCCGGAGAATGTGGAAATTTGCTGGCAACGGCAACGGAGGATTATTGCGGACGTTTGGCCGAGTCTGAAACCCGGAGGCATTCTTATATACAGTACCTGTACATATAACACGAAAGAGGACGAAGAAAATGTCCGTTGGATTCAGCAGGAATTTGGGGCGGAATCGTTGGCGGTAGATATTCGGGAAGAGTGGAATATCACAGGAAATCTGCTGTGCGGCGAATCGGCTTCCGTATATCACTTTTTCCCGCATAAGACGAAGGGTGAAGGCTTTTTCTTGTCCGTACTCCGCAAACCGGAAACGGCAGGGGAGGACAGTTATGCCGATTATTATTCGTTTCCGAAAGGAAAATCCGCCGGAAAAAAAGGTAAGAAAGGTGGGGGAGCCTCTTCTTCGCCTGTCTCCAAGGAAAACATGGCAACGGCCGGAAAATGGCTGAATGATGAGTGTGCCGGAAAGTACGTCTTGTCGGCAGAAGGTGCTGAAATACACGCGTTTCCTCAGCAATGCGTAGCCGAACTGGCTGCCATGAAACAACATTTGCGGGTGGTGCAGGCAGGCGTTTCGGTTGGCGAGGTGAAAGGAAAAGATCTGATTCCCGCCCATGCCTTGGCCATGAGTGCCCTTCTTCTGCGGCAGGATGTTTTTGCAACCGAGGCGGTGAGTTATGAACAAGCAATCGCTTATTTGCGGAAAGAGGCTGTCACTTTGCCGGCGACAGCCCCTCGCGGGTATGTTTTGCTCACTTATCGCAATATTCCTCTGGGTTTTGTGAAGAATATCGGCAACCGGGCTAATAATCTTTATCCGCAGGAATGGCGTATCCGTAGCGGGTATTTGCCGGAAAAGATCCGCGTGTTGTAAAGGCCGGATAAGGTCTACAACTTACTTTTGTAAATCCGTGCCATTGCTTTCTGATATTGGTTTTCGAGTTGCAGATAGTTCTGGTGGCTCTGGTAGATGACAGATACTTCTACGAAATACTCTATCATGCTGATTTGTCCTCCGGTGAGTGCCTGTTTCAGCAATGCCAAGTCCTGTTGCGACCGGAACGTCTTTTTATATTCTTCCATGGAGTTATGCAGTGCTTTGGCTTCACGATAGAGCTGTGACAATTCGGATTCAACTTGCAACGTGGCATTTTCTTTTTGCAGGTCGATGTTCAAAGCTTGTGCTTTCGCAATCTTCACCTTGTTCCGGTTTTCGAAAAGAGGGAAAGAGAAGCCGACTACTACCCCGTTGAAAGGTGTGCCCGTTTCTGTGTTCCGGCGATATCCCAGTTCCAGTTTCGGCAACCACTGCGATTTGTTGACCGCTATTTGTTTCCGGGCAACGAGGCTTTCGTTGCCGAGCGCCATGAGGGTACGGTCGGCAGAGAGCACTTCCGATTTCAAGATCTGGTAATCGGAGGGAAAAGGAGTGAGGGGATACCGGCTTTCTTCAAAGACCACCGGGATATTGCCGTTCAGCGTATTCAGTTCCTGCATTTTGTTGCGGAGCGCCGTTTCGTTGAGTGAGGCTTCTGTGCGGACGTTCAGTAATTCCAGATTGATTTTGTTCGTCTCGAGGGCGTTGGCGTCTCCGGTTTGGAGACGTTTGGCATACATTTCAGCGAGTACTTCCGCGTTGCGGAGCCTTTCTTCGAGAATTTGTTTCTGCTGGCGGAGCATGATAATGTCCAGACAGACTTCTTTCGCCTGCAACAGTTTGTCCTGACGGAATACGTCCGCCTGGCTGTCGTAAGCCCCTGCCTTCAACCGGTTCAGTTTATTGCGCGTGGCATACAGGCTGGGGAAGTCGAAACTCTGCGAAACGACGAGTTCGCCGATTGTTTCGTTTTTGTCCTTTGCTCCCCAGAGGTGAGCGTAGGACAAGGTAGGATCGGGCAGGTTGTTGTCCGTTTTGGATTCCAGTTTCTGCGAGGTAATCAGTTGGGCGTTCGCCTGCAACTCCTTGTTGTTCGTTTCTATATTTTTTAATACCTGTTCTATGCTGTTCTGTGCCTGCACACCCCCCGTCAGGGTGAAGAGTGCAGTGGCAGCAAAAGAACTTATAATGATAATCCGTTTCATACTTTTTCTTTTATTTGTTTCTTCTATTACGTCTGGCTGATGATTAGCAGGGTGTCGCGAGGGATTCTTGCTCCGGTGCAGCGTCGGTAGGCCGGCGGTGCATCATCAGGTAAACAATCGGAACGATGAAACCGTTCAGGAACGTAGAGGTTAAAAGTCCGCCCAAGATAACTTTGGCCATTGGACTTTGAATTTCGTTTCCGGGCAAGTCGCCGCCGAGCGCCAGCGGGATCAGTGCCAGTGCCGACGAAAGCGCTGTCATAAGAATCGGGTTCAGACGGTCGAGCGAGCCTTGCATGACACTGTCGTATACGTTCAGTCCTTCCTCTTTTTGGAGGTGGTTATAGTGGCTGATAAGCAACATACCGTTTCTGGTCGCAATGCCGAACAGGGAGATAAACCCGATAATTGCCGGAATGCTGACCTCACCCGTCGTGATGACCAGTGCGAAAACACCGCCGATCAGTGCAAGCGGCAGGTTCAACAAGATAACGCCGGATTCCTTCACGCTGCGGAACTCGTTGTAAAGCAGCAGGAAGATGACAACAATGCTGATGAATGACGTCAGCGCCAATGTCCGGCTGGCGGCTTGTTCGCTTTCAAACTGTCCGCCGTATTCGATGTGATAGCCTTCGGGGAGCTGTATAGACGTATCGATACGCTTTTGGATGTCGTTTACCACACTTCGGAGGTCACGGTCCGCCACGTTGGCGGAAATCACGATTTTGCGCTTCACGTTTTCGCGGTTGATCGTGTTCGGTCCCATGGCCGAAACCACTTCCGCCACATAGTTCAGAGGCACTTTGCGGCCGTCGTTGGTGTCTACCATTAAGTTGCGGATTTTCTCCATTTCGTCCCGTGCGTCATCCTTCACTTTTACGATGAGGTCGAAGCTCTTTCCCTGTTCATAAACCTGCGAGATCACTTTTCCTGCAAGGGCAACGTTGACATATTCCGAGAATTCCGGCAAGGTAATCCCGAACTTGGCAAGCATCTCCCGTTTCGGTTGAATCTTCAACTGCGGACGCTCGATCTGCTGCTCCACGTTGAGGTCGGCAATGCCCGGTATATCTCCGATAGCGTCCTTTATCCGGTTGCCGAGTGAGAACATCTTGTTCAAGTCATCGCCGAAAAGTTTGATGGCGATGTTTGCCTTTGTACCGGACAACATGGCATCGATTCGGTGGCTGATAGGCTGACCGATTTCTATATTTGCACCGGTGATCGTTCCTAGTTTCTCGCGCACTTCGGCAACGAGCTCGTTGCGCGGACGGTCTTTCAGCTCGAACGGAGCTTCGATTTCCGAGACGTTCACGCCAAGCGCGTGCTCGTCCAGTTCGGCACGTCCCGTCTTGCGGGCTACCGTCTGTATCTCTGGAATTGTCAGCAGCAGTTCCTCGGCACGATGTCCCATTTTGTTGCTTTCTTCCAACGAAATGCCCGGCAGCGAACTGATGTTGATTGTGAACGAGCCCTCATTGAAAGAAGGCAGGAAGCTGCGTCCGAGAGTGAAGAACACACCGAGAGCGACCACAAACAGTCCGATTGTACTTCCCAAAGTCACCCGTTTGTGGGCCAGTACCCAAGTCAGTGCCTTCCCGTAAATCCCTTTCATCCAACGGGCTACGAATGACTCTTTCAGTTCCTTGTTCGTCTTGTTACTGCCCAGCAGATACGAGCAAAGTACCGGGGTCAGCGTCAGCGCAACAACCGTCGAAGCGAACAACGCCACGATAAACGCAATGCCCAGCGGGACCAACATTCTTCCTTCCATTCCGCTCAGGAAGAACAGGGGGACAAAACTGACTACAATAATCAACGTCGAATTAAGGATAGGCATACGAACTTCCTTCGAGGCGTTGAATACCCCCTCCAGTGTACTGAGCCGTTCGGCCTCCGGTTTCTGCCGGTTCTCCCGCAGACGCTTGTACACGTTTTCGACGTCCACGATCGCGTCGTCCACCAGTGAACCGATAGCAATGGCCATACCACCGAGACTCATTGTGTTGATAGTCAATCCCATATAGTGCAGCGTAAGAATGGAGACGAGCAGTGAGATAGGCAGTGTCACCAGCGAGATCACCGTTGTACGTACATTTGCCAGGAACAGGAACAGGACGATCACCACGAAAATACCGCCTTCAAAAAGCGACTTCTTCACGTTGCCGATCGAACTTTCGATGAAACGGCTTTGGCGGAAAATATCAGTAGACACTTTCACGTCGGCAGGCAGGTTCTTTTGGAGGTCTTTCAGAGAGGCTTCCAGTTTGTCGGTCAGTTCGAGGGTACTAGTGGCAGGCTGTTTGGTGACTGTCATTAGTACGGCAGGTTTGCCGCGTTCGGAAGCGGTTCCCAGTTTCGGAGCTTTGGGGCCGATTTTCACGTCGGCGATGTCCTCCAGTGTGACGGGGAAAGTGTTTACAGTTTTTACGACTGCTTTGCCTAGCTCCTCGACCTTCGGGGTAGAAAGTACCCCACGCACGATATATTCATTTCCGAACTCGTAAAGTACGCCACCGTTGGCGTTTAAGTTCATGTCTTGGGTGACAGCCATTATTTCACCCATTGAAACGCTGTAGTGGCGCATCCGTTCCGGGTCCAGTTGAATCTGGTATTCTTTGATGTCTCCGCCCAACACGGCTACCTGTGCCCCCCCTCCGGTGGACAGCAGGCGCGGGCGAATCGTCCAGTCCGCAATCGTGCGGAGGTCGAGCATGGAGGTCGAGTCGGCGGTCAGACCGACAATCAGCATTTCGCCCAGGATAGAAGATTGCGGGCCCAGCGTCGGCTTGCCCACGTTGACGGGGAGGGATTCACTGACTACCGCCAGTTTCTCGCTGACAATCTGGCGGGCGAGGTAGATGTCTGTTCCCCAGTCAAATTCCACCCAGACAACGGAGAAGCCGTTGGTGGACGAAGAACGGACACGGCGTACACCGGTAGCACCGTTTACGGCTGTTTCGACAGGAAAGGTAACGAGTTGTTCCACTTCCTCGGCTGCCATACCGTTGGCTTCGGTCATGATAACCACCGTCGGGGCGTTGAGGTCGGGGAAGACGTCAACTTCGGTATTCATGGCAGTGTAGGTGCCCGCGATGAGCAGGAGGAAAGCCGCGCAGAGTACGACCAACCTGTTATGCAGGGAGTAATGTATAATTTTGTTAAGCATGATAATTCATCAATTGAGTGATAAAAAATGAGATAGATGCACCGCAAAGCAATCCGGCTGCGGCGCCTTGCCGCTTAGTGTTCGTGGCTGTGTGCGGGAATTGCGTTGCTGGCGCTTGCCAAACGAACCTGATAAGCTCCTTCCGTCACTACGCGGTCGCCCGGTTTTATTCCGGTGAGGATTTGCACATTTTTGCCGTTGTCGGCGCCTAAAGTCACTTCTTGCTTTTTGTATCCCTCTTCGTCAAGTTGCAGATATACAAAGTAGATTCCCTGTTCCTCGGTCAGTGCCGTGCGGGGAAGGGAAAGGACATTCTCCAGTTGGGAGGAAAGCAGGTAGACCTCTACGAACGAACCGGCTATGATGTCGCCTTTGTTGTCAAATTCAAAAGTTACGGGGACATAGAAAGAGTTGTCTCCCGCTGTTTTGCCGAACGAGAGAAGCCGGCCGTTCAATGTTCCCAATTCATATACCTTATTATTATATGGTGTCCGGAAATTGGCGGAATTAATTGTGCGGAGATACGGGTAATACTTTTCCGACACTTCGGCACGGAGGAACAGACGGCGGTTCTGTGTCACGCTGACCAATGGCTGGCCAATTGTGACATAATCCCCTTCTTTCACCAGAATACTTTTCACGTAGCCGGCGATAGGAGCGGTAATGTTCTGTCCGATTGCCGAATGGTTCTTTGCGAGCGCCTCATAGCTGATGCGGGCATTCTCGTAATTCTGCTCTGCCTGTGCAAAATCCTTGTCGGATACGATTTTGTTTTTGACAAGCGCTTTCATCCGTTCGTATTCTTTCTTCGACACTTCGTAGGCGATGCGGGCACGTTGCACCGGGTCGCCGTCTGCGATGTTGTGCGAGGAAATGGTCACTAGCGGAGTGCCGCTGCCTACACTCATACCTTCCGTCACCTTTCCGCGGAATGAGACAACACCTGCCACAGTGGCTAA
>ERZ791625.1608-NODE-1608-length-11099-cov-3.323615_pt1 | contig 11099 bp, 12 predicted proteins | sample MGYA00510267_ERZ791625 | MGnify/ENA primary metagenome ERZ791625 (study PRJEB30046, sample SAMN00715229) | human gut metagenome | study: EMG produced TPA metagenomics assembly of the A metagenome-wide association study of gut microbiota in type 2...
GTTGCCCTTGAGCAGCATCATCACCTGCCCGCGGTTTGTCGGAATCAGGCAGTAGCCGAGGTATTCCTGCAAGGTCAGGATGTCCTCCGGTTCCAGCAGGTCAGACAAAAACCGCAGCCATGTCACCGGCTGCGGCGCGCTTGGGTCATATCGGATGGGAAGCCGGTTGCGGCAGAATTCTTTTTCGGCGCAAAACTCACTATTTAGAAACAGCGTGCCGTTGGCAACGTGGATGCGATCCTCCTGAATGGGCAGCTCCGGCGTGTAGGCCTCCAGCCTGAGCGTTTCCAGCAGGCTTGTGGCGCGACGGGCCGTGCCGCTCGTAAAATGCGGGCGCAGCATCTCATAGATCTGCTTGCGAATGCCTTCTTCGTCAGCAACGCGGCCCTCCACGGTGAAGAAGCTGCCGTCCACGCAGACCATCGGGTGCGCCGATAGAAAGTCCTCGCAGAACAGGACTTCGTTGAAGTGCTTGTCCTGCATCCAGCGGGGCGGTTCATTTCGTTCCATGCGCTTCCTCCCTGATCTGTCGGTTTCGCGCCTCCATCCGCATGAGCCGCTCGTCCTTCTGCAAGTCGGCCACCACCTCGGCGCGCTCCTGCGGCGTGCCGAAGGCCAGAATGTCCAGCATATTCCCGATGCGCTCGATCATATGACAGGCCTCCGCATAGCGTGGGTCGATGGCGTCCTCCGGCGATTGCGGGGCACAATTCGTCTTCCAGTCCTGCAAGATTTGCAGGTAGTCTCCCAGCACGCGGAAGCAGCGCCGTTCGGCTTCTGCCTGCGATGCTCCCCGCTGTAGCCTTGCGAGAATGGACGGCTTCTGCCCGGCGATGTCGAAATTCGCCGCCAGCTTCTTCGCCGCATCATAGCCGCTCAGACCGAAGAGCCTCGCCGCAAGGTCGATCACGTCACCAGTTGCCCCGCAGCCGAAGCAGTAGAAGTAATCCTCGTTCAGCTTCATGCTGGGCGTGCGGTCGGCGTGGAAGGGGCAGCAGATCATGCTGCCTTGCTGGATCGGCAGCCCGTACCGCTCCGCCGCCATGCGCGGAGTGACGGCGGCCTTCACGGCTTCAAATAGGTTCATAGGCATTTCTCCCTTCAAAATTTTCTGACAATTTCTCCTTGTCACCTGAATATACGGAGAAAAGGTCTTAGACCGACGAAATCAGGCGCATGTTCAAGAAAACAAAAACGCCCTCCTGAAATCTTGCAGAAATGCAAGCAGGAGGGCGAGAAAAATGATAATGAGTGAAATGTGTCAAAAAGTATCTCTTGAATATAAAACATTTGTTCTATACTTTGTGGAAATTATATGCTATACTTGAAAATATCATGCAGCATATTTGTGAGAGATTTTGCCGGAAAAGGAGGCGTTTACAGCAATGGATCAGGTATATCTCCCCGGAAAAATCCGCGACCGTATTCAAGACCTGATGAAGTCCCGGAGGGTCACGCAGGCAGAGCTGGCCGCGAAAATCGGCTGCTCGGAGAGTGCGCTGAGCCGCTTCATCAGCGGCAAGACGGACAAGCTGGGTGACGAGAGCATCATCCGCATTGCCCGCGCATTTGAGGTGTCCACTGACTTCCTCTTGGGCGAGGTGGACGATCCGGACTGCAAAAACTACGACATCTCGGAGCTGGGCCTTTCCGTCGAGGCGGCGCGGAATCTCTACACGCAGAAGGTCAACCCCAAAATCGTCAGCTACCTTCTGGAAAATCCGCAGTTTGCCGATACCACATACCAGATCGCCCGGTATCTTGACAACGAGCTGACCGCCGGTTTTGCCGCGCAGAACCAGCTCTATTCCATGGTTTCGTCCATGCTGGGCACAACGCCGCAGGCCGCGGATGAAGTCAAAAGTCTGCGGACGCCCATCGATCAGGCGGATCTGAGTTCCATCCAAAATTCTTCCATGAAGGCTGTCCGCGCCGTGAAAAAGGAAGCCGAGGCGGAGATGCCGCCCACGCGCCAGCTTACGGCGCAGGCAATGAAGAGCATCTATGCGGAACTGACCAAAGGCGGCCAAAAACTGAATCGGAAAATTACGAAGGAGCAGGTTGCGGATGCGGTAGCGGCCTCCGTTTCCCATCTGCCCGGCGTTGACACAGCACAGGTCAGGAAGTTGTTCCTCTCCATGACCGGGACGGCGGCAAGCGATGAATCCGACCAACATGACCAATGAGCGGCTCTGCGTATTGGCTCAGAAGGGCGATGAGTCTGCGCGGGAACTCCTTGTTGAAAAGAACATGGGCTTCATCATTCAGACGGCTGACCTTGTATACCGGAGCTCGTCGCTGGAGGGCAGCGACCTGAATATCGATGTGGACGATCTGGTGCAGGAGGGCAGCATCGGCCTGCTGCGTGCGGTCGATGGCTTCGACCCGGCGCGGAAGCTCAAGTTTCTGACCTATGCTGCGCCTGCCATCAAGAACGCCATGCTCGACCTCGTACATACAGAGCGGATGTCCTTTGAGCATCGCATGGCGGCTGTGAAAATGAAGGACGGTGTGGAGGGCTTTGGCCTTGAGCGTGTGTACCTCGATGAGATTCTGCCCGGCGATGAGCGGCTGCTGCGGATTGAAGCAATTGCCAATCCGTATGCGCTGCCTCCGGAGGAGGCTTTCATCAAAGCGGAAACCCTGTGGGAGCTTTATGCGGCGCTGGACAAGCTGGAGCCGCGGGAGCAGACGTATGTGCTGTATCGCTCCGGCTTTGCGGACGATGTTGAACACACGCTGACCGGCGCGGCGATTCATTTTCATCTGAGCGAGAACCGGACGAAGCTGCTGGAGAATCGGTCGCTGGATACGCTTCGGAAGGAGATGCCGTAAGACGAGGGATCGTCGCTGCGGCGGGCTTTATATACCTTCACTTCCTTTTCCGGCCAGTCGGATTTTGCTGCTCAAAAATCCTGCGTTGTGCCGTAACCCACGTCACAAAATCCGCCTGTCCTCCTGCCGCAGAAAAGCGTTTGCCGCCACACTCTGCCCTGTTGCAGAGTACGCCATCAACCCCTTTCCCGCGTCAGACGGAAGCAAAGGTATAACACACTAGACTTTGCGAAGCAAAATCGTGTGCCAACAGGGATGCTGCGCGCCCCTATTGGAAACCCAGCGGCAAAGGGAACGTTCCCTTTGCAATCCCCCATTTTCCTCGCAGGTGCATATACAAACTGCAAAATGCAGCTTGTCATGCCTGCTCTGAAAATGCAAAAGGAAGCCTGCGCAGGTGCGTGACACAGACTTCCTTTTGGGCGGAAATGCAGAAGAAAGGGACGGTAGTTTCCTCTGCATTCCCGCAGCCCACACGGCGGGGACGAAAGATAACGAGCAGGGAAAATTTCAATATAGCAAAGAGCGGGATGGTTCTATCTGAGAATCCTCCCGCGCTGTTTTTTATGTGTTCAATTCTGAAATTCTCATCGTTACATAAGATTTAAAACAAAAACCTTGTTTATTTCGCATTTATGGGTTATACTATTTGTGGAGGTGTTTGAACATGAAACTTCTTCGAGTGGTTGCAAGCAATTTTAAGAATTGCTGTGATAACTTCACCATTGACTTTATAGCGAAATCCAAAAAGACATCTGAAGACAAAGAGTATGAGCTGCAAGCCGTTGCCGATGAGCTTTATGTATTTAACACGGTCGCTTTCGTTGGCAAGAATGCTTCCGGCAAGACAACCGCTGTCGATCTGCTCGATTGCTGCTATTCCATTCTCGGCGATTTCTGTCTGGAGAATAAGCATTATTCCTATGACGGCATTAAGCTGGAGCTTACCTTCTATCACGAGGGCGTTATCTACAGATACCGCACCGAGCTTGCTGCCAGCACAACACTCAATAACAAGGCGAGCTTTGTGAACCAGACTCTTGAGAGAAAGAAGTATTACAAGTCCAAAATCAAGAGCATTTATGCGGACGATGATTTTGAACCGGTACCCAACATTGGCGCTCTTCCGGAGGATACCTCCATCGTCTTCTTTGTCCTCCGGAAAAAAGAGACACGCGCAGTCTATTTTGACAGCGATGGAGCGGATGCCGACACCTATCAGTTGATGTTCAAGGCACTCAAAAAGTATAAAATCCCGCTCTCTATGCTTTCACATATCCTACGGATTTTCGATGAGAACATTCATGAGATATCCATGAAGGATGAGCACAACTTCCGTTTGAAGTTTGAGGGCAATCAGACCGGAGATCAAATCATGTCCGACAAGGAGCTGCTCTACTTTCTTTCCAGCGGTACGACTAAGGGCATGCTTCTCTACACCTTTGTTGCCGCATCTCTCCTGTATGGGTTTGATCTGATTATCGATGAGGTTGAAAATCACTTCCACAAAACGCTGGTTGAGAATATGCTTAGTCTCTACAAGGACAGGTCTGTCAATCGCCGCAATGCCACGCTGATTTTCACGACGCACTACTGCGAGGTTCTGGATCTATTTAATCGTCAGGACAACATCTGGATTTCCAAAGCGAACGGCAAAGTATCGCTGAGCAACATGTATGACACTTACGATCTTCGTCCTGAACTGCTGAAAAGCAAGCAATTCTACAACAATGCCTTCCAGACCTCCGTTAACTACGAAGATCTGATGAGGCTGAAGAAGGAGCTGATGCGCACGTGAAGATCCTTGTCATGTGTGAAGGCCCCAATGAAAAGGCTGTTGTGGAGATGTTGCTGGATGCAGGACGCCTGAAGTTTTCAAGAGATGATCTGGTTGTCTTGAATGTGTACCACGCCCGGCAGCTTACCTCCCCAATTATCAGAACGAACTTGAACATCTATACCGGAGACTTTGAAGTGTACCGCATTGGTGATACGCTGACAGACAAACTTTCTGTTCCCGCCGACTATCGAGACCGAATTAAAGGAATCAGAAAGTTCTGTACCAAGCCGGAGCTCGAAATGCTCATCCTAATCGCAGAGGGAAAAGATGCTGAGTTTGAGAAGGTCAAGGCCGGAAGGAACCGTATAGACGCAAAGGCATTCTGCAAAGCGAATGTGGTCTATAACCGCAAGCACTATGACAACAGCACACAGTTTTACTGGGACTATTTCGGCTCGGACATCGATATGCTTGTTGATGTCATTAAAAGGTACAAGCAAACGCACGGTGCTCATAGAAAGGACGAAGGGTATCTGGCGGATTTATTGAAGTAAACAGCAAGAAGGCCTGACGTGCTGCGTCGAGCCTCCTTGTGTTTCTCAGCCATTTCCCACCATTCCACCCCTCCCGAATCCCCACGGCTTTGCCCTCAACCTCCGTCACTATGTACAATCCAGTCCCCATCTTTTTGACAGATCCAGCATGGCGAAGCAGAATCTTTCCCACCGTGCCAATGTTATCTGTGACGGGTCGCCCTCGCGGATACGCAGGGTACGGCGGATCTCCTTTGGGATGACGATCCGCCCGAGGTCGTCAATGCGTCTGACGATGCCGGTTGCTTTCATATATTGCTCCTCCACTTTATGCGTTCGAAATCACATTGCTATTGTCTGCAAACAATGGGGAATTATGCGAATAGAGGGCAACAAAGCGGAAGGCAGTTTGCAAATTGCACATTGTGATCCACATATGCGCATAACAGGCTGCATTTATTAGGTAAGCAGACTTCACCGGTTGACAACATCAACATTTACGGATACAATAATAATTCTATCTAATTGCAAGCGGGACTATAGGAAATAGATGTATAAATCCGGCCAGCCTCAGCTACTGTCCCGTGCTTCGCATTGCCGCATAATTATCGTTCCACGTTCGATAACAATAATTTATGTTTCAATCAATCTATTCAAAGCCTTTGTCGAATATTATTCTGGCTATCGTTATAGCCATTGTCGCTTGGGGATATCTGCGCACAAAAGTTCAGCTACGCAGGTGGACGATGGCAAATTTTGTGTTGTTTTGTGCAGCTGTCATAGCCATCCTCTACGCCACCATTCTGAATCGCACACCCGGCAACTACGAACTCATCCTCACGCCCTTCGCCGCGCTTTCCGCTGCCCGCCAGCAGCCGGAGCTCTACCGCGCGATGCTGATGAATGTGTTTCTCTTCTTCCCGCTGGGGCTGACGCTCTCGAATGCCCTGCCGCGAAAGTGGCACCGTTGGGGCAGAATCGCCTTCACGACACTCATCGGCTGCATCCTCAGCGCGGGAATTGAGTACGCCCAGTACCGCTGCGCGCTGGGGCTTGCGGAGACGGACGACGTGATCTGCAACACGTTGGGCGCGTTCATCGGTTCCACCTCGCTGCTCATCGCCCACGCCATCGAAAAATCCAGAGAAAGGGCTTGGCACACGAACATGACCCTGACCGCCACGGAGAGACAATTCCTTCATATCGCCAAGGCTGCCGTTTCCGGCGGGGCGCTCCCCGCCGCAAAGGAGGACTGGCCTGGCATTTTTACGTTGGCCAATCAGCAGAAGCTGCTGCCGATCCTCTTCGAGGCTGCCCGCAAAACGCCTGCCGCCGCGGAAAACGCGCCGCTGTTTGCCGCCGTCAAGCAGCAAGTCATCGGGCAGGTGCTGAATCAGACCGTGCGCTCGGCGGAGTTTGCCGACCTCTATCGCAAACTGCGTTCGGCGGGGCTTCATCCCATTGTGGTCAAAGGGCAGCTTTGCAGCCGACTGTATCCGTTAAAGGACCACCGCATCAGCGCGGACGACGATCTTCTGATTCCAGACGGCGAGTTCATGGCCTGCCACGAACAGCTTCTTACGAACGGTTTGACCACCGACACGCCTGTGGACGAGCTGGCAACGGCGGACGAGGTGTCCTACACAAAAAACGGCAGCCCGCTTTACATCGAGCTGCACCGACATTTATTTGATTCTGCCGAGGATGCGCATGACGAGCTGAACCATTTCTTCACCGACATCAATCCCGTCGAAACCGACGGCTTTCTCGCCATGCCGCCCCACGAGCACCTGCTGTACCTGATCCTGCACGCCTACAAGCATTTCGTGCGCAGCGGCATCGGCCTGCGGCAGTTTTGCGACATTGGCCTGTGGGCGCGGGCGTATCACGTGGAGATCGACTGGCAGCGCCTGCACGAGCAGTGTGAGAGCGTCCACGCGGCAACCTTTGCTGCGGCAGCGTTCCGCATTGCCAGAGACTATCTCGGCATTGACTTTGACCTGCCCACACCTTGGGACGGCGGCATCGACGTGGAGCCGCTGCTGCACGACAGCCTCTGCGGCGGCGTGTACGGCTCCAACGACCTAACACGCCTCCATTCCTCCACCGTCACGCTGAACGCCGTCAAGGCCAGCCGGACGGGGGAGAAGAGCAGCGTCCTGCGAACAGTGTTCCCCAAGCGCGAGTATCTGGAGCGGCGCTACCCGTACCTCAAAAAGCGTCCCTATCTGCTGCCGGTCGCGTGGGTGCAGCGCATTGCGCACTATGCCAGCGAAAAACGGTCCGGCGCAGGCAGCAGCGCTTCCGGCTCCATCAAACTAGCAAAGGAACGTATCGAGCTGATGAAGCGGTACGACATTATAGAATAGAAAGACTGGGTGGAAATATGTTTGCAGCAAATACATATGACGAAATCATTAGATGTGAAAAAGAAGTAGAAAATCTGGAAATTGTGGTATTTCTATTTGTTCGTCCCACCAATCAAGCCGCACTTGATATTATTCGTGAATTTGAGTACATACACTATAATTCTGGAAAGTACTGCTCGGTTTATGCGATTGGATATAGCAATGACTTTGCAAAGGCGGAGGATAGGTGCTATAGGAAAGCGACTAATGTAGCCGGTGTCGATTGGTATTTCAGTGATCAGGTATTTGTAGAATTCAAAAACAATCTGGAAAGGCGCATTAAATGGCAGTACTCTGGAGAAACAGAGATTATCGTTCTGCAAAACAGTCCGGGAATGCGGGACCCTCTAAATTTTCAGAATTATGTTGCAATTGATGTAAACAAAGGAATCAAAGAAGGATACATGGATTCCTTTCAAAGATTTATGGAATCGCTCGTGCGAAGTGCACGCAGTAAAGTAACAGCAAAAGAAGCTATTGCAGATGTTCGAAGAAGGCGTATCAGCATAAAAGACACGATTGCAGAGGCAATAAGTGATTCTAAAAAGATTCCCAAGCCGGTCAAAACCATTCTGAAGGACAGACTCTTTTATCGCTGTGCAAATATATAGTAGCTGCCATCCACGCTTATGCATAAAAACGCGTGAGTAAATTTGACACTTATAAAAAGAAAACGGGCGGAAGGGATTGCTCCCTTCCGCCCTCTGCTTACCGCTCCATGCCCGCGGCCCGCTGCTTTTTCGCCTGCTGCACGGCCTTTTCGGCGCTGCGCCGCCGGTTGAAGAGCAGCAGATCCCGCATGTTCTCATAAAGATCACCCTTGCCGGACTCGAACACGGCGACCATGTATTTCTTCGTCTTATACTTGGCGTAAATCTCCTTCAGCCCATCCCGCAGGACGGGGTCAATTTTTTCTGCATTCGTCAGCCAGATTTCAACAAGCTTCTGATCGTCCCTGACGTTCATCTCCAAATAGAACCGACCTCCTTCATCATCCTTAGTTTCCTCATCTTTCCTGCGGCTTATGCGCGGCCACCTGCTTCGCCGCCTGCAAAATCTCCGGCGGGATGCCGTCCACCATGCGGTGCAGCTCGTCCAGCTCCCGGAGCTTTTCGTTGATCTCCAGCTTTTTGCGGACGCTCTCCTTGGACGATGCGTCCAACTGCTTTTCGAGCGCCGTGTTCTCGGCGGTCAGCGTCTTATACGCCGCGTCGTACTTTTTGAGATTCGTCCGCAAAGCCTCCGCGCCGGGGATGTACTTTCCCAGCAACGCTTCCAGTTCGTCCAGCTTGGCCTTCTTGTTGAACGGATTGGTGTCGTTCAGGATCGCCATGATCTGCTCCTTCATCCGGTTCAGATGGACGGCCTCCTTGAACAGCCGCGGCGGGATATGGTCGCGCCCGGTTTCGCTGGCGCTCTCGCCGCGCTCCAAATCGGGGTATTTTTTGACCATGTGCTCCCAGAACCTGTCCTGCCACTGCGTCAATTTTTTCTTGTTGCCGACGATCTCCTTGGCGCTGAGCCGCCCGTCCTCCGTCAGCGGGACAAAAGAAAGGTGCATATGGGGCGTTTTCTCGTCCATATGCACCACGGCGGATAGGATCGTTTTCGGGTCTTGGTGCCGCTGAATGAAGTCCAGCGCCTCCTGAAAATAGGCTTTGATTTCGCCCTTTTTCTTCCCCTTGAAGAACTCCGGGCTGGCCGTCACCATTGCCTCCACCACGCGCACGCTGTCCGACCGCGTGCGGCAGCCTGCTTCCGCAATCTGCTTTTCCGCCTCGGCGCGGTATTTGCGCTGCGGCGTCACCAGATGGAAGTTCAGGTGGCTGCGGGACGTGTCCACGTCTGGATTGCTGGCGTATTTCTCCTTGGTGCGCTCGTTGTGAGCCTCGATGTGCCCAATTTCCGGCCCCTTATATTTGGCAAAGCGGAGAATGGCGTACTGTGCTTTCATCGGCGCTGACCTCGCTTCACCCACACGATGTTGCAGTCCAGCACATCGGCCAGCTCCACGACCTCCTTGTAGCGGATGCTTTCCCGCTGCAATTTTGCGGACAGGTTGGATACGCTGTCGCTCCAATCGTATTCGTCGTGGAGCCGGTCAACCAGATCCTGCATGGTAAATCCGGCGCGGACGATCTGCGCCTTGATTTCATTTCTGATGCTCATAAAAACCTCCTGTTTTTTCGTGATGAAAACAGCGAAGCGGGTTCGCGTTTCCGAAAACCTGCTTCGCTGTTTGGCGTAATCTTCTGTTTTCCCAAAATCCGCTGGAAGCGCGGCGGTCGATGCCATCTTCGTAAGCGAGGGGTATCGACTTTTCGAAGCCGCGCGACTTTGCTCTAAACCGTGCAGCCCCACGCGCATCCGTGAAGCCGGTGCGCGGTTCCGAGCAGCACGGTTTCGCAAAATCCTTTCGCCGCCGCACAAATCTCTTTCCGGTTTTCACCTGTCTTGCAGATACCCCTTTCGTTTCAGCGCTGCCAGATCGGCGGCCACGTCCTCCGGGCGCATCCGCGCAAGGCAGCTCAGGTCGTAAATATCGTACCGCTCCACCAGAAGCAGCGTCATCAGCAGCTTCTGCGTGCCGGTCAGGTCGCTGTCGTACAAGTGAAACAGCGGCAACTCCTTATAATAAACTCTTCCCATTGCATCCTCCTTTGCGGATAAACTTGAAAACATCCATCCCATCCGCCCATCCATCCCGGATGGTTGGGATGGATGGGATGGAGAATTTCGTGTCTGAGCTCATACAACCGGCGGCGCGACCAGCGCCTCGATGCCCCAGAAGCCGTTGACCCGCTTGCCGAGGGCATTCTGGATGTGGTTGTCATGCTCCAGGCCGAACTCGTCGGCGTGCTTCTTGAGGGTCATGCTCACCGTCCGCGCGGAGCGCGGCTTGTAGGCGTTGTCGCTGCACCACAGGCAATAGATACCGTACAGCGCGGCGGACGGGATGGCGCTGTCGGCCTTCAGACGGATGTAGCCCTCGGAGCGCAGGAACAGCAGCACATTGTCGGCCTCGCGGCGCGCATCCTCGCGGTTTGCCTTTGTCTGCGTGCTCTCCGTGAATCGGAAATTGTTGGTCTGCAAGCGGCGCAGGCCTTCGAGACACCAGAGGAAGATGCCCTCGATCTCGCCGCAGAGCTTGTCCGCGAGAAAGGGGTCATCCTCCCGGTTTGGCGGCTTTTTCTTCACCGACAAAATGAGCTGGCGGCGGTAAAAGCCGTCCGAGTGGTCGTAGAGCGACTCCAGATCGCCGTTAGAAAAGGCAAGGAACCGGACATACATCTTGCCCTGATAGCTCTGCTCGCCCTTGCGCTCCAAGTCCATCGGCAGCTCGGCGGTTACGATGGCCTTTATATGGTTGGTCTGCGGCAGGGCTTCGAGCTTCATGTCGTCGTCTAGCATGACCAGCTCATGCTCCAAATCTGCGCGGGCAAAGCGGCTGCCTTCAATCTTAGCGATGCTCCCTGTTGCCATGTTTGAGCCAAGCAGCGAGCGCAGAACGACGCCGATGCGGCTCTTGCCCTCGCCGCCGCG
>ERZ791625.1609-NODE-1609-length-11097-cov-2.449375_pt1 | contig 11097 bp, 10 predicted proteins | sample MGYA00510267_ERZ791625 | MGnify/ENA primary metagenome ERZ791625 (study PRJEB30046, sample SAMN00715229) | human gut metagenome | study: EMG produced TPA metagenomics assembly of the A metagenome-wide association study of gut microbiota in type 2...
CTGCCACTCATTGTTGTGAGTGTGGCGATCCCATAGATGAGCGAAGACGCCTGGCCGTTCAGGGTTGTCGGACTTGTGCAAGTTGCCAGGAGGAGATCGAACTTAAGAACAAACAATGGGGACTGTGATGGCCTCAAAGCAGCAAATTTCAACATCGTCCAACTGAGGTGTAAAAATGTTCAGAATCATTTTTCCTAACACCTGGTACGTCGACCACCACGGCACTCCCTGCAAAATCCTGCGTTCTACCCACAACAAAGTTCACTACATCCGAAAAGGCAGAACATGTATCGCCAGCATGTTCCGCTTTAATCATGACTTTGAACCTGTGAATAAAGCTGATGCAGATCGGATAGCAGAAGAGATCGAAACGGCAGAACACATTAAGAAGTTACGTGACATGCGTTCAAAAAGCAGAGGTAACCATGGAATCATACAGCCTCACACTCGATGAGGCCTGTCAGTTTCTCAAGATATCCAGACCTACCGCTACCAACTGGATACGAACAGGCCGCCTACAGGCAACACGCAAAGACCCCACTAAACCAAAATCTCCTTACCTCACAACGCGACAAGCCTGCATTGCGGCGCTTCAGTCTCCGCTGCATACTATCAAGGTGAGCGCGGGTGATGGCATAACAGAGGAAAGAAAATGTCACTCTTCCGCAGAAATGAAATATGGTATGCCTCGTATTCGCTCCCGGGCGGGAAACGAATTAAGGAATCTCTTGGCACAAAGGACAAGCGGCAAGCTCAGGAGTTGCACGACAAGCGAAAAGCAGAACTCTGGCGAGTAGAAAAGCTAGGGGATTTACCTGATGTCACTTTTGAAGAGGCCTGCCTAAGATGGCTTGAGGAAAAAGCTGATAAAAAATCTCTCGATTCAGATAAAAGCCGGATTGAGTTCTGGCTTGAACATTTTGAGGGTATAAGGCTTAAAGATATCTCGGAGGCAAAGATTTACTCTGCTGTAAGCAGAATGCATAACAGAAAGACGAAAGAAATATGGAAACAGAAAGTTCAGGCCGCCATCAGGAAAGGTAAAGAACCGCCTGTTTATGAACCAAAGCCAGTATCAACTCAGACAAAGGCAAAGCATCTTGCCATGATAAAGGCCATTCTCCGTGCTGCAGAACGCGACTGGAAGTGGCTGGAAAAAGCGCCTGTCATCAAGATACCAGCGGTCAGAAACAAGCGAGTCAGATGGCTGGAAAAGGAGGAAGCAAAACGCCTTATTGATGAGTGCCCCGAACCACTGAAATCTGTCGTCAAGTTTGCGCTGGCAACTGGTCTGAGAAAGTCGAACATCATAAATCTGGAATGGCAACAAATCGACATGCAGCGACGAGTTGCCTGGGTGAATCCAGAAGAGAGCAAATCAAACCGCGCCATTGGTGTGGCGCTGAACGATACCGCCTGTAAAGTGTTGCGTGATCAAATAGGCAAGCATCACAAATGGGTGTTTGTACATACCAAGGCGGCTAAGCGAGCAGATGGAACATCAACGCCTGCGGTCAGGAAGATGCGCATCGACAGCAAGACATCATGGCTATCAGCTTGTCGTCGTGCAGGAATTGAAGAATTCCGTTTCCCTGACCTCAGACACACCTGGGCAAGCTGGCTGATTCAGTCAGGCGTCCCATTATCAGTGCTTCAGGAAATGGGCGGATGGGAGTCCATAGAAATGGTTCGTAGGTATGCTCACCTTGCGCCTAATCATTTGACAGAGCATGCGAGGAAAATAGACGACATTTTTGGTGATAATGTCCCAAATATGTCCCACTCTGGAATTATGGAGGATATAAAGAAGGCGTAACTGATTGAATTGTAATGGCGCGCCCTGCAGGATTCGAACCTGCGGCCCACGACTTAGAAGGTCGTTGCTCTATCCAACTGAGCTAAGGGCGCGTTGATACCGCAATGCGGTGTAATCGCGTGAATTATACGGTCAACCCTTGCTGAGTCAATGGCTTTTGATCTGGTTGCTGAACAAGTGAACGACCGCGTCTGATTTTCTGATTTATTTCGCTATAGTGGCAAACAAACGCACACCGCTGCGCGTCTGAATCAAGAAAACCCGTATTTTCATGTATCAAAGTACAATTTACCGCCCTAACGGAAAATTGTCCGCTCCTATGAGACTGGTAACTATGAAACCAACGTCGGTGATCATTATGGATACTCATCCTATCATCAGAATGTCTATTGAAGTTCTGTTGCAAAAAAACAATGAATTGCAAATTGTCCTGAAAACGGATGATTATCGCATAACCATCGATTATCTCCGAACCCGTCCTGTTGATTTAATCATTATGGATATAGACTTGCCCGGAACAGACGGTTTTACCTTCCTGAAAAGGATCAAACAAATCCAGAGCACAGTGAAAGTGTTATTTTTATCATCGAAATCAGAATGCTTTTATGCTGGCAGAGCGATACAAGCTGGTGCTAACGGTTTTGTCAGTAAATGCAATGATCAGAATGATATTTTTCATGCCGTTCAGATGATCCTCTCCGGATACACGTTTTTTCCTAGCGAAACGCTTAACTATATAAAAAGCAATAAATGTAGTACGAATAGTTCAACGATCACTGTGCTATCTAATCGTGAAGTGACCATATTACGTTATCTGGTTAGCGGATTATCCAATAAAGAAATTGCCGATAAGTTATTACTTAGCAATAAAACAGTTAGTGCGCATAAATCTAATATTTATGGCAAGCTAGGTTTGCATTCAATTGTAGAGCTTATCGACTACGCCAAATTATATGAATTAATATAATATTAATTGTAATTGATCATAAATATCGCATCCGCTTTCGCCACACCTGGCCGAACACCGCTGGCTAACGCTCGATAATTGGCAAAAAAGTTTAGTGTGACATTGCCATTTGCATCTACTTCCTCAGTCGGGCTCGCCTCCCCCAGTGCGAGCCGGGAGCGATCGCTATTACGTAATTCGATGGCGACGGTTTGTGCCATTGCGGGATCATCCAGAGCCAGCAGGTTGGCATCAGATGCCGGCGTTCCCGTAAATAAAATCGCAACTGAACCCGGAGGACATCCCTCCAGCCGCAGGCTAAAAGGGACGAGTGCCGTGGTATCGCCAGCGTTCAGTAATTGTGTCGTAGGCCATCTGCCTAAATCTACCGTCTTATCCTTATCCGCTGTGTTTACGGTACAGGAGAAATCAACAACGTTACCGTGCAAATTGATATTAATCGTTCCTAAAGGGTCAGCTGCCCATCCACTGGAACTCCACAGTAACCCGCAGAAACAGCTAAAGAGTACTCTTCTCATTCTCCGTACCTCATTGATAATCGACGCGTAAATACCCCAGCGCGCTAAACGGCCCCTCGGTCGGTTTTTGACCGGTAATACTGATAGGCCAGGCGCGAAGTGTGACATTGGCTGCCGCAGCTGCATCCAGACGGAAAGGAATAACGCTATTGAGATCGTTAGGCGTGATCGGCGTATCGTTCTGATCGGCCACAATAAAACCTAAATCCTGATTGTCCGACACCATCGCCTGACCAGAAACGGCACTGGCTTCCAGACGCATTGTTAAATAAGCCTGCGCAGCAACATTCGTACATTTGACCGCAATGCTCTTGGTTTGCGGCATGACGCCAGCTGGTCGATTCCCCGGCCCTGCCGCACTAAATAACGATGCGCCGATATCACCAAAATCAAATTCAACAATCTGCCCGGCATTTAATTCGCAGTTTTGCGGCACTTCAACCCGGCCACCAAAACTAATGGTATAAACAGGTGTAACCAACGGATCGTAAGGCGTTGATGTCACATACACGGTAAACATCACCTGTCTGGGGATCTCCACCATGTTAATAAAGGGACGAATAACCTTTAAACGAAATATTAAACGAGAATCCATCACCCCGAATGGAAGGTTTTGCGAAACGTTAGGATCTGTTCCCATCCGAATATAATTTTGCGGGGGGAACTGAATATCCATCACACTATCAACCAGACTCATCGCACCTAATAGATAATCATGTAATTGCATATATTTATAATTATCGATAGTTTCCTGAACAATAAAGTTGGTGACATAACTACGGTATGTATAATTCACCAGCGTACCGGGTGGACAAATTGCTGAGACACCTACCCAGCCGGATTTTTCCGGTAAAACAACAATCTGCCCTGGCTGGTTATTGGTGCTATTAAAGATATTTGAGAGATCATAGTGTTCATCTTCTGCTACGCCAGTACTATTTGCACAAACAGTAGCCCAGGATATGTTTGCCAGACACAAACATGCCATCGCCAATAATAATCTGCAGATTATCTTATTGATAATTTCCTTTATGAGCCAGGATGTGTGCAAACTGCCGAAATAACAGTGACGGCTTGCTGTAAGCTTTGCTTCGGCAATACATAGTGCGCAATGCAGCGTGAGTTCGCGCCGTCTCCCCACTGAACCAGTAATTCACCAGACAATGGCGCACCACTTAAATAAACTTGCCCGTCATCACCCACCATACTGGTTATTCCGGTACTGTTTTCCCGTACCAGTGATCCAAACGGCACCGGTTTTCCGCCCTGGGTAACGGTAATGAGCGCCCGCACGCCTATGCGGGTATCAAAATTGGCACGAACCAACGCGCCTTGCGTCGGCACAACGCTGCTAATATTTTTTTCAACATCGATGGAATTCCCCATCGTATTGGTATCAAGCGCGATACGGTTATACCGATAAACCGTGGCATACGGCATCACCGCATAGCCGCGCCAGTCGGTTAAAATTCCAGTTTGATTTTCAATGCGTACACCGCCTGCGCCAGGCGCTTTAATCAAAACATTGGTATCCCCTAAAGGCTGGCTCAGCGTTATGCCATTTTCATGCCCGACCACACCGCCAGACAGCTGCCAGTTAACGTCATGTTGATCGCGGTCGTAGTTATACCCGACCCCCAGCGTACCGTAAGCGGCCTGCCAGTTTGCCGTGGCGCTGCCCGTGTACCCATTATTCGAGGTATCACCCTGGCTTACGTGATAACTCAGGTTGTGGCCTTCCAGTAAGGTCCCACCAACGCCTGCCAGCCAGCTATTTTGACCGTTGCTGTTACGGTTGGCGTTAAAGGAGGCATAAGCGCGGTCGAGCGCATTTTCCCGGGTGTAGCGACGTTTGGTCAAAACATTGAAAGGCACTGAAACATTAAGTCCGACAATACGTTCGTTATCGGGGATCCCTACAGATTCATTCCACGAAAATGAGAGCGAATAACTGATGCCAACCCAGCTGCTGGTATACCCCACCTGATACCACGTATCTGAATCCGAAGTATTCCAGTATTTTTGATGGGTACCAGAGATATAAAGCGAGCCAAAGTCATTAAGTGATTGTGAAATATTTAACTGCAAACGGTCTTTACGGCTAAAGCGTAAATTGTGGTAATTCACGATTATCGGTTCATCGCGATGCTCACCGTCGTAATCGTAATCATATTCGTACCCCTCCATTCGACGATACGCAACATCATCAAGGGTATAAAAACCTTGTGTCGAATAGCGGTAACCCATTAACTGAAAATTGGTGCCGAAGGTGTTCATTGATTTCGCATAGAGGAAGCGAATGGAATCCCCCTCATGACGACTGTCGTCGGCTAACTGACTGCGCGCATGCGTTACATCCAGCGACACTGCGCCCCAGTTCCCGAGGTTGCGCCCCAGCCCTAACAAAAAGGCGGTGTAATTGGCAGATAATTGCGTCCCGCCGTAGGCAGTAAATTCCTGTGGTAAACCACCGAGTGCCGTGCCCTGAAAAAAGAAAGGTGATGATTGCTGACTATTACCGCTACGAAAATCGCCCGCCGTCAGATCAAATTTGAAACGCCCTTCGCGTTGTAAAATTGGCACTGTTGAATACGGAATTGTGTAATTCTGCTGATTGCCATCGCGCTCGTCGATGGTGACGTCCAGATCGCCATTTGAAGATGTCGGGTGCAAATCTGTAATTTCAAAAGCGCCGGGGGAAACATAGCTTTGATAGATAATAAAACCATTTTGCCGAATCGTTAGCTGGGCCGCCGTACGGGCAATCCCATGTACCGTTGGGGCAAACCCTTGCTGGCTATCAGGATACATATTATCAGAAGAATAAAGCCGTACACCACGAAATCCAACGCCATCGAAAATATCACTTCCTGTATTGCCGTCTCCCATTACCAGTTCACTTTTCAGCGGAATAATGGCGCGCTGTACCCAGGTGCCAATATTATTCCACTGTTCTGAATGATATCCATTTCCGCGAAAATAGTTCCAGGAACCATTGTTGCGTAAACGCCACGGGCCAATATTAATCCCGCTGAGCTCACTAAAAAAATAGCTATCGTTACCATTACCTCTGTTACCGGTGAAATTATAATTCAGGAGTAAAGCAGGAATACCTTCATCCCACTCTTCAGGCGGAATGTAACCGTGAGCGCTACTCAACAACGCTATCTGAGGAATAGTGATGTTCAGGCGCATCGCTGCAAAATCAAAGTTAATTGTGGCATCAGGTACAGCTTTCAGTAAATTGATGCATTTATTGTTTTGCTGCTGGGCTAACTCGGGAAATGCACTGCTATTAAGGCCAATTCGTTCAAGAAGTACCTGGTTAAAACAGGGCATTAACCCACCTGATTTATCACCTGTATTTTCTGTTGTCGATTCAAATACGATATCCTGCGAACCAATGAACTCATCATTACGCCAGAGATCCACCCGATACACGCCCGCAGGTTGATGATTACCTCTCTCAAAGCGCGATAAATCAGCAACGGATGTGCCATTCTCTAATAAAAATGCCGGGTTGAAATAACTTTCCGCATAGCTTAAAAAGGAGGGTAAAATGGCAAGAGATGAATAACAAATTCCGGCCAGACACCAGGTATACCTCTGCGGAATATCCGTAGTAGTGGGTATTTTCATAATTAGCTCTGATATTGTCAGATGATTCGGTTAGTTTAAGTTCACTTCTCTGACCGGAGTTACTGAACCATAATCATTAACGGTCTGAAATTTCAGCTTTCCCTGCACTCCTGAGGGTAAGGGAATTTGTGAATTAACTCTGGGTGCAGCCATAGCATTCCCCAACTTTTGGCTGCCCACTTGTAAGTTAACCAGGGTGACATAAAAAGGTGATGGATTATGAACATTGATATAGTTACCGGATCGCGAAAACTTGAGTGTGTCCGGCGCTTCTGCGGGTAATTCTTGTAATTGAATTGGACGGAGAAATAATTTCATGCGCGATAAAATCGCCAGTTGCAAAACATTCCTGCCGTTCAATGCATTTTTATCTACCGAAGGGATCGTCTTAACATTCATCCAGAACAGAGACTCACGATCTGCTGCCAGCGGTGGACCGGTGTAAATAATACGCAAAGTATTTTCGCTTTTGGGTTCACTAACAAACAGTGGCGGTGTAATGATGAATGACTTTTCTTTTACACCGCTGCTGTTTTCAATCCACGAATTGACCAGAAAGCGCTCATTGGTATGGCTATTTCTAATCCATACCGCAGTCTGTTTAGCATCAGCGGGATAAATAATACGCGTGGCACCTAATGCGATCCCTCCGGCAGCATGGGCGCTGGCCGAAATGATTAAATAAAATATAATGAGCATCAATAACTTTATTTTAGTCATCATAGTTAATACGCCTTGTGTATTCCTGACGGCAAAAATAAGGAATATAAAGAAATGATTGCTTTGGTTTCTTACAACACATCATTCCCTTTTCATTTAATAAAGCGGCATGATACAAAGTGAACATGATTTCGATTTACATTGCCACCATACCGCTTCAGACAACCGGTACATTACTTTGTTATAAGACGTGATATATAATTCAAAACAACGTGGTTTTGATTATTCATATCTCATAATAAAAGTCGCGTCAGCATTTGCTTGCCCTGCTGATGCACTTGTACCGGTGCCTTTATAACGTGCAGAAAAATGAAGAACGTTGGTCCCGGGGATCAAGTTCTGGTTGGTTGAGAAGCTATTCCCATCAGGTTTGAGAATTGCGGATGTATTATCAAGTATTTCAATACCGACACCCGTTGCTGTTGTTGTATTGGTACTGGATGCAATGGCCAATAAATTATCATTGATTGCATCAGCCTGACCAGAAAATGCAACGGCAGCATTAGCGGCAACAACAGGATCGCAGTCGTTCAACTGAATGGTGAATGGAATTAATGCAGAGGTATTACCAACAGCATTGAAAATATCGGTACGATATTGACCGAGTGTGACAACCTGGTCTGCCGAGTCAGTATTCACTGAACAGGCAGCATTCACCAGTTCGCCTTCAAAGTGAATTGTACCGCCATCTACAACGGCAGCATAACTACCCGTAGCGGCGAATAGTGCGGCAGCCAGCGCAGACGAAATAAATCTTAATTTCATATATATTCCTTCAATCTCATTTATCGACTCCACATCCGTATATAACCGATTACTTTATTTAAGACACTGATAGTAGTAAATTCCTTTTTATCCTCTAAGAATGTCTTAATTGAAAATATGCACTCTATTCTAAAAAATAGAGAGCCCCGTTAGATGAATACTTCCGCGCATAATATATTCAACACAAATATAGACCTGAAGCGGTAAATTACCAGGCTGAAAATTCTTTTTATATTGTCAGGTATTTCTTAAATTATCTTAATCCTTAGACAAGGAAATAAATCAGTTCCAGATTTACAACGCCATCATGGACGAAAAATGAAGCTTTCAGTCTCAGCGACGGTGCGCCTCACCTTCGCAAGAGGTCGCTTCACGCGATAAATCTGAAACGAAACCTGACAGCGCGCCCCGCTTCTGACAAAATAGGCGCATCCCCTTCGACCTACGTAACAGATGGAATCCTCTCTCTGATGGCAGCAAAGATTATTGACGGTAAAACGATTGCGCAGCAGGTGCGCTCTGAAGTTGCTCAAAAAGTTCAGGCGCGTATTGCAGCCGGACTGCGGGCACCAGGACTGGCCGTTGTGCTGGGGGGTAGTAACCCTGCATCGCAAATTTATGTCGCAAGCAAACGCAAGGCTTGTGAAGAAGTCGGGTTCGTCTCCCGCTCTTATGACCTCCCGGAAACCACCAGCGAAGCGGAGCTGCTGGAGCTTATCGATACGCTGAATGCCGACAACACCATCGATGGCATTCTGGTTCAACTGCCGTTACCGGCGGGTATTGATAACGTCAAAGTGCTGGAACGTATTCATCCGGACAAAGACGTGGACGGTTTCCATCCTTACAACGTCGGTCGTCTGTGCCAGCGCGCGCCGCGTCTGCGTCCCTGCACCCCGCGCGGTATCGTCACGCTGCTTGAGCGTTACAACATTGATACCTTCGGCCTCAACGCCGTGGTGATTGGCGCATCGAATATCGTTGGCCGCCCGATGAGCATGGAACTGCTGCTGGCAGGTTGCACCACTACAGTGACTCACCGCTTCACTAAAAATCTGCGTCATCACGTAGAAAATGCCGATCTATTGATCGTTGCCGTCGGTAAGCCAGGCTTTATTCCCGGTGACTGGATCAAAGAAGGCGCAATTGTGATTGATGTCGGCATCAACCGTCTGGAAAATGGCAAAGTTGTGGGCGACGTCGTGTTTGAAGACGCGGCTAAACGCGCCTCATACATTACGCCTGTTCCCGGCGGCGTTGGCCCGATGACGGTTGCCACGCTGATTGAAAACACGCTACAGGCGTGCGTTGAATATCATGATCCACAGGGTGAGTAACATGGCGACATTTTCTTTAGGTAAACATCCGCACGTTGAGCTGTGCGACTTGCTGAAACTGGAAGGCTGGAGCGAAAGCGGCGCGCAGGCGAAAATCGCGATTGCCGAAGGCCAGGTGAAAGTCGACGGTGCGGTTGAAACGCGCAAACGCTGCAAAATCGTCGCCGGTCAGACAGTGAGTTTTGCAGGTCACAGCGTACAGGTTGTTGCCTGATCCCTTTCCCGGCCTGTAACAACAGGCCGGTTCTCTTTTCAGACTTTTGCCCTCTACGCCCCGTTCATCCATGCTGATAGCATCGACATTTTGCCGAAGCGACCATCATGCCAACCGTTATTACGCACGCCGCCGTTCCCCTATGCATTGGTTTAGGGTTGGGTTCGAAAGTCATCCCTCCGCGCCTGTTATTTGCCGGAATCATCCTGGCGATGCTGCCCGATGCCGACGTCTTGTCGTTTAATTTTGGCGTTGCTTACGGCAATGTTTTTGGTCATCGCGGGTTTACCCATTCGCTGGTGTTTGCGTTTGTTGTCCCGCTGTTATGTGTGCTGATTGGACGTCGATGGTTCAGGGCTGGGCTGATTCGCTGCTGGCTGTTTTTAACCGTCTCGTTGCTATCGCACAGCTTGCTGGATTCGGTAACCACTGGCGGTAAAGGGGTTGGCTGGCTGTGGCCGTGGTCAGATGAACGCTTTTCGCTCCCTGGCAGGTGATTAAAGTCGCGCCGTTTGCATTGTCTCGTTACAGCACGCCGTACGGGCATCAGGTGATTATTTCTGAATTGATGTGGGTGTGGTTGCCGGGGATGCTACTGATGGGAATGTTGTGGTGGCGCAGACGATAACCGGATGCGAAAACTCGCATCCGGCAATAGCGCAATTACTTACGACGCCAGGTGGTCCCTTGCGGGCCATCTTCCAGCACGATCCCCATCTCATTAAGACGGTCACGCGCCGCATCTGCCGCCGCCCAGTCTTTCGCTTTACGGGCATCCAGACGCTGTTGAATTAACGCTTCAATCTCAGCCACTTCGCTGTCGTCTGCCTGCGCGCCGCTTTGCAGGAACGCTTCCGGTTCTTGCTCCAGCAGGCCCAATACGGCGGAAAGTTTACGCAGGTGAGATGCCATTGCATTCGCCGCTGCCATATCTTCTGCTTTCAGACGGTTTACTTCACGCGCCATATCAAACAGCACGGAATAGGCTTCCGGGGTGTTGAAATCGTCGTCCATCGCTTCAATAAAGCGCGCTTCAAACGCTTCGCCACCCGCAGGCGCAACGGTTTTATCTGTGCCGCGCAGCGCAGTGTAGAGACGCTCCAGCGCCGCACGCGCCTGCT
>ERZ791625.1617-NODE-1617-length-11041-cov-28.212452_pt1 | contig 11041 bp, 7 predicted proteins | sample MGYA00510267_ERZ791625 | MGnify/ENA primary metagenome ERZ791625 (study PRJEB30046, sample SAMN00715229) | human gut metagenome | study: EMG produced TPA metagenomics assembly of the A metagenome-wide association study of gut microbiota in type 2...
GTGCTTACAGCGTATAGCTGCTTAGCACATTATTGAATTATTAACGAACTATTGTCTTCATAATCCTTTAATAATTAATAATGTGTTAATACTTCTATTGATTGTCTCTTTTCGAAAACGGACCTTCATTGGTTGCCATCCAAATCAAGCTTTTTTTTACACTATGTTCGTTTTCGGCTGCAAAATTAATACATTTTGTCAGAATTTTAAAGAAAATAAAAACATTTCGCTTTTACTTTTTATCGAATATTTTAAATTTATCGAGGCTTATCACATTCTCCTTACAATTTGTAAGACAGAAAGTATTTTTATGACACAAATTGTAAGATTGCGAAAAATAATCAAGATTTCTGTATTTATTTTCTTGCATATTTCAACAAATCGTCGTACCTTTGCAATCGAAATCAAACAAATAGTCATCGAAATATTCGAAAGACTAGCAAAAAGTCAAATCTCAAAAGAGATAAGACATGAGAGATAAAAGAAGAGTATTCAAACATAAAGAACAACGCAGATGAAAGAAACAGTTCATTTTACAAAGATGCAGGGAGCGGGTAACGATTATATATATGTAGATACCCAACAATACGACATCCCTGACCCAGAGAAGGCGGCCATTGCCTGGAGTGCTTATCACACGGGCATAGGAAGCGATGGACTGGTTCTCATCGGAAAGCCGCAAGACAGCAGAAGAGCAGATTATTCGATGCGCATCTTCAACGCCGATGGTTCAGAAGCGATGATGTGCGGCAATGCAAGCCGATGCATCGGTAAGTATCTTTACGAAAAAGGATTGACCCGAAAGGACACCATCCGACTGGAAACACTTTCGGGTATCAAGATATTGAAACTTCATCTTCAGGATAATAAAGAAGTTGTGGAATCGGTAACAGTAGACATGCTGGAACCCAAACTTGAAAATCCCGAGCAATTCATAGGCCCTTCGGTGCTCGAAGCTGATGGCAGAAAATTTGAAGGCACCTATGTTTGCATGGGTAATCCGCATTTCGTTACCTTCGTGGATGACATCGACACCATCGACATCGCCCACTATGGTAAAATTCTGGAAAAAGACAAGGCATTTCCCCAGAGATGCAACATAGAATTTGCACAAGTAACTGACACAGACGCCATAAGGACACGAGTTTGGGAAAGGGGAAGCGGAATAACAATGGCTTGCGGAACAGGAGCCTGTGCCACAGCCGTAGCCGCAGCCCTTACCAAGCATACTGGCAGGAAAAGCAGTATCGTGATGGATGGCGGAACGCTGGAAATAGAATATAGCGAGGCTGATGATCATGTTTACATGACGGGACCTGCAGCCTTCTCATTCGAAGGAGAAATTGAATTATAAATAAGAGCAAACTTAAATAACAAATGGTCGATAATGACCACAAATAAAAGGAGAAACAAAATATGGCATTAGTTAATGAACATTTCCTGAAGTTGGCCAACAACTACTTGTTTGCCGACATCGCAAAGAAGGTGAACGCCTACAAGATTGCACATCCAAAGCAGCGTGTAATCAGTCTGGGCATCGGTGACGTAACCCAGCCTCTCTGCCCTGCCGTCATCAAGGCGATGCACAAGGCTGTAGACGAGATGGCTGAGCAGGCTTCTTTCAGAGGCTATGGTCCGGAACGAGGCTACGACTTCCTCCGAGAGGCTATCATCAAGAACGACTTCCTGCCACGTGGCATTCATCTTGACGCCAACGAGGTATTCGTAAACGATGGAGCCAAGAGCGATACGGGAAATATCCAGGAGATTTTGAGATGGGATAACAACATCGGCGTTACCGACCCGATTTATCCGGTTTATATAGACTCTAACGTGATGATAGGTAGAGCGGGAATCTACGAGAACGGCAAGTGGAGCAATGTTACCTACATGCCTTGCGATGAGAGCGATGACTTCATCCCTCAGATTCCAGATCACCGTGTGGACATGATTTATCTCTGTTATCCAAACAACCCAACGGGTACGGTCATCTCGAAAGAAGAACTCAGAAAATGGGTAAACTATGCTATCAAGAACGAGAGCATCATCCTCTATGATGCAGCCTACGAGGCATATATCACCGACCCATCAATTCCTCATTCTATCTACGAGATTCGTGGAGCCAGAAAGGTAGCGATAGAATTCCACAGTTATTCGAAGACTGCCGGATTCACCGGTGTGCGTTGTGGTTACACCATCGTTCCTAAAGAGTTGAAGGCAAAGACATTGGCAGGTGAGGAAGTGGCATTGAATCCTATCTGGGACCGCCGCCAGTGCACCAAGTTTAATGGTACAAGCTATATCAGCCAGCGTGCTGCCGAAGCCATCTACACCCCTGAGGGTAAGGAACAGGTGAAGGCAACCATCAATTACTATATGGAGAATGCCCACTTCATGAGAGCCGAACTCCAGAAACTCGGCTTGAGAGTATATGGCGGCGAGAATGCACCTTATCTCTGGGTGAAGACGCCAAACAATACACCTAGCTGGAAATTCTTCGAAGAGATGCTTTATGGTGCCAGCGTAGTCTGCACTCCAGGTGTCGGCTTCGGTCCATCGGGCGAAGGCTACATCCGACTCACCGCCTTCGGCGAGCATGAGGACTGCAAGGAAGCCATGGAGAGAATTGCCAAATGGCTGGGAAAGTAAACGTTCCAACAGATTATAAAAACATTGAAAATCAGAAATTTTAAAATATATAAGGTATGAGCAACTTAAGATTTGAAGCTGTTTCAGAGGCTTCCAAGAGAAAGCCTGTTGAGGTAACCGCTCCTAGCGAGCGACCAAGTGAATTCTTCGGAAAGAAGGTATTCAACCGACAGAAGATGTACAAGTATCTCCCTGCAGATGTCTATGAGAAACTGGTAGACGTCATCGACAACGGAGCACGTCTCGACCGTAACATCGCCAACGCCGTAGCCAAAGGCATCAAGCAGTGGGCTGACGAGAATGGCGTAACCCACTACACTCACTGGTTCCAGCCACTGACAGAAGGTACTGCCGAGAAGCACGATGCCTTCATCGAGCATGATGGCAAGGGTGGTATGATCGAGGAATTTTCAGGCAAGTTGCTCGTTCAGCAGGAGCCTGATGCATCATCTTTCCCATCTGGCGGTATCCGCTCTACCTTCGAGGCTCGCGGTTATTCAGCATGGGATCCAACATCTCCTGTATTCATCATCGACGATACACTCTGTATCCCTACCGTCTTCATCTCTTACACAGGTGAGGCACTCGACTATAAAGCTCCATTGCTCCGTTCATTGCACGCTGTAAACGTAGCAGCAACAGAGGTTTGCCACTACTTCAACCCTGATGTCAAGAAAGTTATTTCCAATCTCGGTTGGGAGCAGGAGTACTTTCTGGTAGATGAAAGCTTGTATGCAGCACGTCCTGACCTGATGCTGACAGGCCGCACCCTGATGGGTCACGATTCAGCCAAGAACCAGCAGATGGACGACCACTACTTCGGCGCCATCCCAGAGCGTGTTCAGGCATTCATGAAGGATTTGGAAATCCAGGCTCTCGAACTCGGTATTCCTTGCAAGACCCGTCACAACGAGGTAGCACCAAACCAGTTTGAGTTGGCACCTATCTTCGAGGAGACCAACCTTGCCGTTGACCACAACATGCTCCTGATGAGTTTGATGAAGAAGGTAGCTCGCCATCACGGTTTCCGCGTACTTCTCCATGAGAAGCCATTCGCAGGCATCAACGGTTCCGGTAAGCACAACAACTGGAGTCTCGCTACAGATACAGGCATTCTGCTTCATGGTCCTGGGAAGACACCAGAGGACAACCTCCGTTTCGTAGTCTTCATCACAGAGACTTTGATGGGTGTATACAAGCACAATGGTTTGCTCAAGGCATCTATCATGAGTGCAACCAATGCGCATCGTCTGGGCGCCAACGAGGCACCTCCAGCAATCATCTCTTCATTTCTCGGCAAGCAGCTGACCGACCTTCTCGAGCACATTGAGAAAGCCGACAAGAAGGAACTCTTCACCGTAGCTGGCAAGCAGGGCATGAAGTTGGATATCCCTGAGATTCCAGAGTTGATGATTGATAACACCGACCGTAACCGTACTTCTCCATTCGCCTTTACCGGTAACCGTTTCGAGTTCCGTGCCGTAGGTTCTGAGGCTAACTGTGCATCAGCAATGATCGTATTGAACACAGCTGTAGCCGAGGCTTTGACCGACTTCAAGAAGCGTGTGGATGAGTTGATTGCCAAGGGTGAGGACAAGACATCTGCCATCATCGATATCGTTCGTCAGGATTTGAAGACCTGCAAGCCAATCCGTTTCGACGGCAATGGTTACTCAGATGAGTGGGTAGAGGAAGCAGCTAAGCGTGGTCTGGACTGCGAGAAGAGCTGTCCTAAGATTTTCGAGCGTTATCTCGACCCTGCCTCTATCAAGATGTTCGAGGATATGGGTGTCATGAAGAAGAACGAGTTGGAAGCTCGTAACGAGGTGAAATGGGAAACCTACACCAAGAAGATTCAGATTGAGGCTCGTGTAATGGGCGACTTGAGCATGAACCACATCATCCCTGTGGCTACTCACTATCAGAGCCAGTTAGCTAAGAATGTGGAGAACATGATTGATATCTTCGGCGACGAGGAAGGCAAGAAGTTGACAGCCCGCAACATCAATATCATCAAGAAGATTGCCGAGCGCACTCAGATTATCGAGACAGGTGTTGAGGAGTTGGTAAATGCCCGCAAGGTTGCCAACAAGATTGAGAATGAGCACGATAAGGCGATAGCTTATCATGACACGGTAGCTCCAAAGATGGAGGAAATCCGTTATCAGATTGATAAGTTGGAGTTGACTGTAGCCGATGAGCTCTGGACCTTGCCTAAGTATCGTGAACTCCTGTTCATCCGCTAATCAGCAATGTCTTCCAACATAAGACATATTTCTGACAGATAAAAAACAAAGCTCTAACAAGAGCTACTCTTCATCAGATATAACAATTGAACGATCAATCTATTTCTTTTATTGGTTGTTTAAGTTTGCGCGGAGTGTGGTTGTGAAATCACGCTCCGCTTTTTTGTTTCCTGATTTACATAAACAAAAAACAGACCGACATGAACGCTTGTTCACATCGGTCTGTTTACTCTTTTACTTTTTTACCTTTTTACCTTTTTACTCTTTTACCTTTTTACCCTTTTACCTTTAAAAGATTGATTGTCTGTGTTTTTCCCGTGATGCCTGTTACCACGGCGATTCCATTGTCACGAATCTCCACCTTCTCATATTTGGCATCAACAATCACTTTTCCTTTCAATGTCATAACACCCCAATGTCTGGGAATCTCTTCAAAGGCGCAATAGGCACCAACAGGTTGCGCTATACTGCAGTAGAGGGGTGGCACGATAACTTTACCATCTACCTTCACGCCCCATTTCTTTCCTGCTTGATACAATTCCACATGCCCTGCCTCCGACTTCTCATGCAAAAGAAGCATCTCGTTTGCTTCCATTTCCTTCTTTTGCGACATCGCCTCATGATAATATTTCTTTCCAAGGCGAGGCATCACGACATTCAAATCTTCCTTCTCATTCTTTGGATGATTGCATCCTATATAAGTCTTCTTCAAATTTGAATCCACCAGGTAGTAGTCCTCTTTGCTGTCCATGACAACGATACGTTCACCATACAGGACTGCACATAACCAATACACATGTTCGTAATCATTACGCAGGAAACATACATTCCTGCTCTCTTCATTGCTCATGCGCATCTTCCCTTCATCACCCTCACAATAGTACCATACCTGACAACCGGGAACAGAAGGTCTGAATCTGAATATCATGTAGTACCCATAATTCAGAAAATCATATTGTGAAGGATGATAGGGCAGAGAAAAATCTTCTTGGGTTCGAGACATGAAGATGTCGTTATATTCTATAAACTCCCATCCTTTTATGTTGACAACATGGGGAGCTTCTGCTACGTTAGTGCCATCGTCGATGACAGCTTTTGCCAACAGGTCATAATAGCATTTCGCCTTTCTGCGAGGTCGGTAGAACAGGATGTTGCCATCCAACAGCTTCATGTCATAGTAATCGCCTGGCTCCAAGACCTGTTCTCCTTGTCGGTTCACTACCGTCATCTTTCCATCAGGCAGCTTGATGATGGCAAACTCCCCTTTGCTATCTACAAACTCACGATACTGTAGTGTTTGGAGCAATTCTTCATGGCTCATCACCATCATCATTTCCGAGTCTGGATGAATCCGAATATCGTCTTGCTTCTCGTTCATCAGGAAAAACTCTCTATCCTTCGGAGTCTCCTTTCTCTTGCCAACTTTCAGCTTTCCCTCGAACATAGCATTCCAGTTCCATACTTGCGAAGGCAACCCGAACACCCGATACAGTCCCACGTTATCTATAATCACGCAGTTCTTCTTTCCCTTGGCTACTCGCAATCCACGTCCCACCATCTGCAGGTACTTGGCAAGCGACAGCGTAGGTCGAGCCAACTGCACAAACTCCACATCCGGGCAATCAAATCCCTCCGAGAATATATCCACATTCACCAGCACTTGGATAGGAGCAAGTCCATCACCAGCCCCATCAGCAAGTCCATCACCAGCCCGCAAACAAGTAGCAGCAAGTCCATCAGCAACTCCATCAGCAGCCCGCAAGCAAGTATCACCAAGTCTATCGCCAACTTTATCACCAGCTCGCAAACAAGTATCAGTAAGGCGGTCCCATCCCGCACAATCTGGCGAGGGCTTTGATGCCCCGCCAACCTTAGAGCGTAGCGGTTCCGAGCGACGAGGAGGAGCGGTTACATCCCCTGTCCCCTGAGGGGAAAGGGGCTTGGGGAAAGCGGTGGAGCCTCCCTTAAGGGTAAGGGAGGACGGGTGGGTTTTCGAAAAATCTCCTTCTTTAATGGTAAAGAGGGACGGGGTGATTTTAGAAGAATTGACAGGGTGATTCGAAAAAGGAAGATTTTGAGAAGTATTAGAAGAAGCTTTGAACCTTTCTATAAGTTCTTTACGTAAAGAACTTGGCGTTTTACTATCAATAGCAACAGCCGCTATGCCGTGTTCTCTGTAGAACTCGGCAATAGCATTAGCATGAGAAATATTAATAGCATACACGATGCCCTTTCTGTCTTTGCCATATTCCTCCAAGCTCTGATAGAGCCTTTCGATATTCGGCTTCTTATTCAGCAACATATCCATTTCCTTGTTCTGATAATCACCATCTGCCCCTCGCTTCTGCAAGGAGTCGATGAGCCGTTGTGTCACACCATCCGATTTGATGCTCACGAAATCGTATGTTGCCAATCTTCCCTTGCTGATAAACTCAGGAACACTCCACGACTGCACCAAGATATCAAACAGATCCGTGAATCCCTTACCATTCAATCGGCAAGGAGTAGCCGTCAGTCCCAGGAACTTAGCATTCGGGAATCTATCCCACATTTCCTTATAGGTCTTGGCAAGGGCATGGTGCGCCTCGTCAATCACAATCATCCCCGGTTCTTCCTCTATCTCGTCATAGTGTTTCGACAACCATTGTATCGACACAGCCTTTATCGGCATCATGTCAGAAGTAGGATTAACAGAAGAGGCAGAAGTTGCAGTAAGCCCATCTCCACCCCTCTCACTCAGGCGGTCCCCAAGTTCCTCAGCAGGCCGCAAGCAAGTAGCAGTAAGGCCATCACCAGCTCGCAAGCAAGTAGCACCCAGGCGGTCCCATCCCGCACAATCTGGCGAGACCTTTGATGGTCCGCCAACCTTAGAGCGAAGCGGTTCCGAGCACCGAGTAGGGCGGTTTCCTCCCTCTCCCCTGAGGGTGAGAGGGTCGGGGTGAGAGGTGGAGCCCTCTTTAATGGTAAAGAGGGACGGGGTGATTTTAGAAAAAACTCTTTGAATCGTTTCTCGAATCTGAGAAACCAGCTCCCTTCTATGGGCAACAATCCAAACATTGCAATTGGAATGTTCCCTCAAAAACGATTCTACGACCGAAGCGAGTAGAACCGTTTTTCCCGTACCCGTTGGCATTTGTGCCATTACGGACCGATGAAGGCGCAACGCCTTCTCAATCCGTTCCTTCATATCCTCTTGGTAATCAAATAACTTTATTTCTTTCATTCAAAAGAGATTATTTCTTCAATAGATTCTTTTTGAGAATGCCATGATTACAGACATAGAAAGTGCAACCTTTGAAATTTAAGCGTTATGATATAGAACAAATTATTCCGTGATTGCCTCGCTGCAGTAATGCATCAACTAAAAAGATACAGCATGCAACGTTTGTAAGCCAAAAATGCCTACAAATATCATATAAATATTGTAAATTATTCGTTAATTGGTCTTAAATATGTAAAAATCAAAGGGATAAATTTGTTTAAGAAAAAAAATACCCGTAACTTTGCAGCAGCTCATTAACCAAGTTGTTAAAGGAGTTACGAGGTCGTATAGCAGGTTGCTATACGACCTTTGCTTTAATCATTTATCCTTTGCATTATATTTTTTATAAGTTCATCAGGTGTTAAAACTCTTCCTGATAGCCTTAACCATTCTTCATATTCCTTTGCTTTCTTCCTCACTTGATGAGGATAATCGGCATAAAAAGCAGTCCATAACAGCACAAAGGTCTTTCTAACATCTAAGACAACAAAATAGTTGTCGCCATCATCTACCTCCAGCCAAATGCATACACGATGCTTTCCGCTTCTAGTTTGCTCCCAGCATTTCACCTCACCCTTCTGAGGTAAAATTTCAACAGTAGGCTTTGCCCATGGCATTCTTTCACATCTTCGTAAATCAGGAACTCTTTCATTTTCCACATTTCCCTTATGTGTCATGTGATAAAAAGTATAGGCCCTATCTTGAAACTCAGGGTGCACTTTCATTTGTAAAGGCCAACTTCCGAAATACGCTTTACGTCTTATAAAATCTTTCTCAAATACAGAATATACAGCATCTATATAAGTAGAATAATTCCCGCCATAATCAGACAGGAATAATTTGTCGGGCATATCATTGATACTTACAGCCATATTACACCTGCCTTCCCTTCCACACAAAGATATTAACCTTATCCTCTTTCACCAATGTTGACTTCAGCAGAGAATATTTTGAACGCCGCTTCATTTGTTCCACAAGTTCTAACTTTGCAGCACTAGTTTTTAAACCTCTATGCGCATAAGCTACGGCACCTATCAAGAAATCAGCGAGTTCTATGAGTTCTACCTCATGAGATCGAACTTGTTGTATCTTCCGAATCATTTTTTTATTATAGTCATAAGCATTGTTAGCTAGCACATCCTTCAGCTTTTCCACCTTTCTTCCACCATTAGTATCTTTTATGTCTAGATAAATACAATACTCATTCGATGGAGTCAAGATTGTCTTTAACAAGTCAAAGTACATTTTATAATAAAACTGGTCATGTGTTTGCCCATATTGCTCATGATGTAGAACGGATTTATCTGGTACAACCAACACCCTAAAATGCAAATCAGAATTATCGAAGAAGAAATCCATTACTTCTTGATAATATGCCAATTTGGCTTGAGAGACAGCATTCCACTTTAGTTCACAAGTAGGTTTAAGTCCATACTTCACCTTAATGGCACGAAGTCTCTTAAAGATAGCATCTTTCTTTTGCTCTTCACACCACACACACCCTAAAAGCATCGGCTTAATCCCATCATGTTCTAAATGGCAGCTCTCATCACAATAAATATTTATTTTTGCCATGACTATTAAATTTTATATCTACAAAATTACCTATTAATTTTGAAAACACCAAAAATCTTGGCTATATTTAACGATAATAAAGAGATAATCTATTCCACCTGATACACAGATGCCGAGCAAAAGGTTGGGTAGTAAACTCATCAGCATATTCTAGAATACCAAGAAATTCACAATAAATCGACAAAATCCCCCAAATACAGTAAACCACCAATACAGCGTCCCCACTATTTATCAGCGGGTTAGCCGTACCTGTATTTTTGAATAAAGTTTTGATTTTCTAAAATTTAACTATCAAGCGACGGCTTGGGATGTCTTCGTTACCTCCGCATCCGTACCATCTTCAAAATGGCGAACATAGTCACATGGCAGGAACGAGGCATCAACCTCCTCGCCACAAAGTATGCGAGTAAGGATATCCTCGATGTAATCACCAAAGTTCACTTTGTTCAATTTGCAACTTTCCAACAACCCGAACATAAATGCCAAATTCTGGGCAGAGAAGTGACTTCCTGTCTGAAACCAATTGCGTCTTCCCATAGTGATATGTCTAAAATATCTCTCTACCGCAATATTATGCATGTCGATTCGGCCGTCCGAAAGGAATGTTCGGAAGGCATCTTCGTCATCAAGTATGTAATCTACGGCTCTGTGAACCATCTGACCATATTTGTCACCTGCAGCACGCATTTTTTTGAGCATTTCCATGATGCGATCAACGATAGGCTCGCTCCACTCTTTACGGAACTCCAGGCGATTTTCAAAATATTCTTTGCTTTCCATTTTATGTGAATTTTAAAACGGCTGCAAAGATAATATTTTTCATTCAACCCACCTTACGCTGTATTGGTGGTTTACTTGCGGAAATAAGGCTTTTTACTTTTTTACCTTTAAATTTATACGTATGTCTCCAGGAACTTCAGGGTTCCTTCTACCTTCAATGTCTGGGTAGAGGCAGGAACTACGATGCTTTCGCCGTCCTGCAGAGTAATCTCGTTACCCTCGTTGTCGGTAATCTTGGCCTCACCCTTCAAGCCAATCAGAATCACGAAGCTGTCCAAATCTGAATAATCCAGCATCATTGGCTCATCGAGATCATAAACGGCTGTGGTGAAGTAAGGGCACTGCACCATGCTTACACCCTGATTCTTGGCAGAAGTGTAGTGCTGGCGATAGTCTGGCAATACGGTGTAGTCGATGCACTCGGCAGCCTCCTTGGTGTGGAGCTGGCGATAGTTGCCATCCTTGTCCTTGCGTTTGAAGTCGTAGATGCGATAGGTAACATCGCTGGTCTGCTGAATCTCGACAACGA
>ERZ791625.1618-NODE-1618-length-11037-cov-2.421781_pt1 | contig 11037 bp, 9 predicted proteins | sample MGYA00510267_ERZ791625 | MGnify/ENA primary metagenome ERZ791625 (study PRJEB30046, sample SAMN00715229) | human gut metagenome | study: EMG produced TPA metagenomics assembly of the A metagenome-wide association study of gut microbiota in type 2...
ATCAGGCCGGTGAAGATGAAGGTGCCGACGGTGGAACCCAGGATCCGGCCCAGGCGCTTCATGTTGGCCATGCTGCCCACTGCGGAGGCGATGGACACAAACACCAGAGGAACCACAATGGTGAACAGCAGATTCAGGAAGATATCGCCGATGGGCTTGATGGTGGTACCCACAGAGGGCGCGAAAGCGCCGATCAGGGCGCCGATGGCGATGCCGCCCAGAATCAGAATCAGGCCTCCGTACTGCTGCCAGAAGCTCTTCTTTTGAATGGTTGCCATGTTCTTTCTCCTTTTCCCTTATTTCTCTGCGCGCTCTTGCTGGGGATTACAGGCTGTTGACAGCGGCCTCCAGCTGGCGCATGGCCTGTTCCAAAGTGGCGCGGGGGCAGGCGGCGTTCAGGCGCATGAAGCCATTGAGGCTCCGGCCGAAGGAGCAGCCGTCGTTGAGGCCCAGCTTGGCCTTCCGGATCATGAAGTCGTGGAGCGCCTCATTGCCCATGCCCAGCTCCCGGCAGTCCAGCCACATCAGATAGGTGGCGTCGGGGGCATAGGTCTTGATCTTAGGGATGCGCTTTTCACAGTAGTCCACCACATAGTCAAAGTTGGCGGAGAGATAGGGAAGCAGCTGGTCCAGCCACTCATCGCCCTGGTTGAAGGCCGCCTCCATGGCGGTGAGGGAGAAGGCGTTGTTCCGGTGGATATCCATGTTCATCCAGAACTTGTCAAAGACCTCCTTTTTGTGCGCGTTGGGGAACACCACTGTGCTGGCCTGCAGGCCGGCCAGGTTGAAGGTCTTGGTGCCAGAGATGCCGGTGATGACGTTGGCGGCGATCTCGGGGGACAGGGTGGCAGTGGGGATGTGCTTTTTGCCGTGGAAGATCAGGTCGGAGTGGATCTCGTCGGAGACCACCAGCACGTGATGCTTCAGGCACAGTTCCATCATCCGGCGCAGCTCCTCTTCCGTCCAGACATGGCCCAGGGGGTTGTGGGGGGAGCACAGCAGGAACAGGTCCGCCTGCTTCAGTTTCTCCTCAAAGTCTGCCCAGTCAACGGTCCACTTGCCGTCCTTCTCCACGAACTGATTCTCCAGAACCTTGCGGTTCCATGCCTCGGTCATATCATAGAACTCGGAGTACACCGGCGTCTGAATCAGGACGCTGCCACCCTCCGGGGTGAACAGCTTCACGCAGGCGGACAGGGTCTGCACCACGCCCAGGCTGAAGCTCATGAGGGACTGGTCGATATCCCAGCCGTTGCGGCGCTTCTGCCAGCCCCGAATGGCCTCAAAATAGCTGTCCGGCCGGGCGGTATAGCCCCAGATGCCCTCCTCGGCCCGGGCCTTCAGGGCGTCGATGATGGGCTGGGCGGTCTTGAAGTCCATGTCCGCGATCCACAGGGGGATCACGTCCTCTGTGCCGAATTTCTTCTTCCGCTCGTCATACTTGGCGGAGTGGTTCCCGGAGCGGTCCACCACCGCGTCAAACTGGTAGGTCATTAGTATCCATCCTTTCTGCGGCGTTCTTGTGCGCTGATGCTTTGTTATATAGCAAAATATATGCCAAAAAAGCGGGAATTACCGAGGAAACGGAAAAAGAATTTAAAACAGAGGAGACAATCGGAAATTCTAACCAAAAATCTCCGGGCGGGTTTGGCAGATAAGCCAAACCCGCCCGGAGCCGTATTTTGGTACCGGTTTTCTCAAATTTGCTTTCAAATGGTTTTATTGGTTGATCTAAATATCAAATTCGACCAGTTTCGTATAGCTGCCGGCCCTCCGGCGTCAGCTGGCTGCCGCCCCCCCGCGAGAAGCTGCCGGTGAGGTCCTCGTCCACGAACCGCTCGTAGTGGCCCAGGTCCAGGTCCGTCTCGGCTCCGTCCTCGGTGACGAACACCTCGCCGTGCTGATAGGGACTCATAGTCCCCGGGTCCACATTGATATAGGGGTCGAACTTCTGGTTCCGCACCCGGACGCCCCGCTGCTTCAGAAGCCGCCCCAGGGAGGCCGCGCAGATCCCCTTGCCCAAGCCGGAGACCAAGCCGCCGGTAACGAATACGAATTTCGTTGACATGCCGCTCACCTTGCCTTTCCACGCAAACAGTTTTAGCAGGAAACCGAATTGTACGCCCCGGGCCGACAAACAAAAAACAAACTTCATGCGCGGTACAGTGCACCACGAATACAGGCAAATGCCGCTGCGCATGAAGTTTTGCGCATCATTTCCGGTTGCCCCAAAGGGGCGGGGAAATGGCGCATTTTCGTTTTTTGTTATGCAAAAGCATAACAAAAAACACCGCCGGACCGATTTTGCGGCTGAAAGTCCCAGTCTCTTTCGGGACGTTCGGCCGCGGTCCGCGGTGTGTCTGTTCGGTTGTCGCGTTGCGGCATCCGCCGCAAACCGCTGCCCAAAGCGTTTCCAAAAAATACTGTTTCAGTGTAGCACCGGCTTGGGAAAATGTCAACGGCCGTCAGATGGCAAAACCGGCAGAATCCGCAGGGCGATTCCAACTGGTTTTCTGTGGATTTCGGCAAAGGCCGGGCGCGGAAACTCCGCGCCCGGCCTTTGGAAGAGTCATGGAGCCCCGTAGGTCTGGTGGATCTGGACCAGCTCCATGGGGGACTCCACCCAATTCTCCACATACCCGCAGCCGCAGCTGACGTAGCGGATCACCGGGACCTTGCCCAGCAGGGTGTACCGGGTGGTGTAAATGTTGCTGCCGCTAGCGTAGCGGCTGGGGTGGTCGGGGATTCGGACGATGTCTCTGCTGCCGCACTTGGGACAGGTGTGCGAATTCTTCATTTCGGCTCCTTTCGATTCAGGAGGGCCGCCCCGCACAGGGCCAGCAACGCGGCCAGGTCCGCCGGGGCCGGCGCCGGGCAGAGCGTTTTCGGTGTATCCTCCATACCGCTCACCGGCTCCGGCGGCCGTAAAACCGGATGGCGAGAGGGATGGACACCACGGTCAGCACCACGGCGGCGATGGCGGCGGGAACCAGGGAGAGGGACAGATAGAAGCCGCCGTCCAGGGAGGACTGCTCAATGGTGGCGATGCCTCCGGCGCTGGCACACACCAGAAAGATGATGAGGAACATCGCCAGCCGCCCCTTTTCTACGCCGAACCGGAACATCATGGGCAGGGTGATGTCCAGGATGCACACGGCCACGCACACGGACAGCAGGATGACGGGGATGGAGGGACCCTCCACATCGCTGAGCCAGATGACCGACAGGATGGTCTGAAGGACAAAGGTGGCCGCCGCCGAGACGGCCACGGCGATCCAGCCGAAGAGATACTTGCTCAGCACCACGTCCCGGGCGGAATACGGCATCATGGCAGCCATCTGGTCCCAGCGGCTCCGCTCGTCATAGGCCAGGGCGGTGTAGGGCAGCATAGAGGCATACACCACGGCAAAGGTGCTGTAAAACGTGCCGGGGATGCAGGAGAACACCAGAATTAACAGCAGGAAGATCTTCATCTGCCGGAAGATCACGTAGTAGTCTTTCAAAAGCAGGGCACTCATTGCTCCTTCGCTCCTTTCACCAAAAACAGGACGATATCCTCCACTGTGGGCCGCTCCAGCGCCCAGCCCGCAGGCACCAGCGCCCGCTTCACCAGGCACCGGACGCCGCCGAAGCTGCTGTTCTCCCGGGCTACCACGGCCCCGTCCTGAAGGCTGTTCACTTGATCTGCCGTGCCCACGAAGATGCCATACTCCTCCAGCAGCCGATCCTTCTCGTCGCAGAACAGCAGCCGCCCCTGGTGGAGGAAGGCGATATAGTCGCACAGCTTCTCCAGGTCGCTCAAAATGTGGGAGGAGATCAGGATGGAGTGGTCCTCCTCCCGGGTGAACTCGTTGAAGATCTCCAGCACCTCGTCCCGGACGATGGGGTCCAGGCCGGCAGTGGCCTCGTCCAGCACCAGCAGCCTGGGGCTGTGGCTCAGGGCCACGGCGATGGCCAGCTTCATCTTCATGCCACGGGAGAAGTCCTTGAAGGGCTTTTTCTCCGGCAGGCCGAAGCGGGTGAGGTAATTCTGGTACTGTTTTCCGTCCCAACGGCGGTAGGTCTTGGCCATGACGCCTCCCACCTGAAGGGCGTTCAGGCTCTCTGGGAAATAGGCCTCGTCCAGCACCACGCCGATGTCCTCTTTCAGGGAGAGAAACTCCGGCGCGGCGGAATCCGCCCCCAGGACGGTGCAGGTGCCGCTGTCCGGCCGCAGGGCCCCCATCAGCAGGCGGATGGTGGTGGACTTGCCGGCGCCATTCTCTCCCACCAGACCGCAGATGGTGCCGCTGGGCACGGTGAGGGACAGGTCCTGTAAGGTAAAGCCGGGAAAGTGTTTCGTCACATGGCTCAATTCAATGGCGTTCATACGTGAGGTTCCTCCTCTTTCAGCAGGATGCGGAGCATTTCCATCAGCTCCAGTGCCGAGACGCCGCACTGGGCGGCCAGCTCCACGGCGGCGTCCAGGTGGTCCTCCAGCTCCTTCAGCTTCTGCTCCCGGATCAGGTCCAGATTCTTTTCCGCCACAAAGCAGCCCTTGCCGGCCACGGTGTAGAGGAAGCCGTCGGCCTCCAGCTCGTCGTAGGCCCGCTTGGTGGTGATGACGGAGATCCGCAGGTCCTTGGCCAGGGCCCGGATGGAGGGCAGCGCCTCTCCGGGGGAGAGCTTCCCGGCAATGATCTGGGCTTTGATCTGGGAGTAGATCTGATCGTAGATGGGTTGGTTGGTGGTATTGCGGATGATGAGTTCCATGGAAGTCACTCCTGTTCGTACTGTACATTTACAGTATATACAGTATGCACGGATTGTCAAGAGGGAAATGCTGGATCCCGCAAAAATTTTTGTGGTCCTTGGGGCTAGGCTCTCAACAGAAAATGTGATACACTACTAAAGCTGAGACTGACGGCTTGTCCGGAGAAAAGGAGGTGAGCGCCGTGGAGACCATCCCCGGCAGCGGAAACTGGAAGCTAACCATTCGCCGGGAGGCGGCGGGGATTACCATCCTGCGGGCGGCCACCTGCGACGCCCGGGCCCGCCTGCCGGAGACGTTATACGGCCTGCCGGTGACGGCCCTGGGGGACCACGCCCTCTCGCCCACCGCCGCTTCCGCGGAGGGGGAGGACCTGCTGGTGACCTGCGGCACCGGGACGGACCCGGGGACCTGGAGCAACCGGGACCTGGAGGACCTGACCCTGCCCCGGTCCCTGGAGCGGGTGGGGGATTACGCCCTGATGAACTGCGGCGGCCTGCGGACCCTGCGGCTTCACGACGGCATCGGTCAGTGGGGCGGCGGGGTGCTGATGAACTGCCGACGGCTGGCAGCCTTCCATTTGACCCGGGTGGGGGAGCAGGGGGACACCCTGGCCTGGTTTGCCGACGAACTGCCCTGGGAGCTGGACGTCACCGTGGAGGAGACGGACGGCACCGTGTTCCGTTTGCTCTTTCCGGAGTACCGGGAGGTTTATGAGGAGAACTGCCCGGCCCATCACTTTGATTACAACATCTTCGGCGCCGGATATCCCTATCACCACTCCTTCCGCCGGAAGCGGCTGGACCTGCGGACGTATGACGAGCTGTGGAGCGGTTTTCTGGGCATGGAGCACGATGAGGACTGCGCGGTGCGGCTGGCCTTCTGGCGGCTGCGCTACCCGGTGGAGCTGACGCCCCGGGCGGAGGGGCAGTACCTGTCCTACCTCCGGGCCCACGCCGGAGAGGCGGCAGTCTGGCTGGTGGGAGAGCGGGACATGCCGGGGCTGGCGTTTCTGCTGAGGACGGCGGAGCCGGACCGGGAGGCCCTGTCCGCCGCCTGCGCCCTGGCGAGGGAGAGCGGGGTCTCCGAGGCCCTGGCCCTGCTGCTGGAACAGCAGCGGGATGTGGCCCCCCGGGGGCTGGACAAGACTTTTGACTTATAGCAGGGAAGGAGGCGCACCATGGCGGCCAAGGACCTGACGGCCATCGGACTGGAGATTTTGCAGACGGCCCGGAATGAACTGTATCTGAATCTGCCCTATCTGGATGTGGCGCTGTGCAGCCTGGACTTCCAGCCCGGCGGCGGGGTGACGCTGTCCCTGGCCACCGACGGGGAGACGCTGTACTACGACGGCAGCTTCCTCTCGGAGCGGTATCTCCGGTCCCGGACGGCGGTGGACCGGGCCTATCTCCACGTGCTGCTCCACTGTATGCTGCGGCACCTGTGGAAGAAGCGGGGCAGGGTGGCGGAGCTGTGGGATCTGGCCTGCGATGTCGCGGTGGAGAGCATCCTGGACGAGCTGGACTACCCCTGCCTGGCCGGGGGCTTCGTCCCCGCCAAGCAGAAGTTCTACGGCGAGTGCCGGGCAGAGATGCCGGTGCTGACGGCGGAGGGCATCTACCGCCATCTCCTGCGGCTGGACCTGCCGGAGTACGAGGTGGCCCGGCTCCAGCGGACCTTTCTGGTGGACGACCATGGCCTGTGGGACCCGGACCAGCAGGACCAGGAGCAGCAGAAGCAGCGGGAGCAGAAGTGGCAGGGCGTCTCCGAAAAGACCCAGACGGGACTGGAGACCGTGCTGGCCGGCAAGGCCACCGGCGGCGAGGCGGTGCTGGAGCAGATCCAGGGGGCCAACCGGGACGACGTGGACTACCGGACCTTCCTCCGGCGGTTCGCCGTGCCCCGGGAGGTGATGGCGGTGGACGGCGACGCCTTTGACTATATCTTCTACACCTACGGCCTCCAGCTCTACGGCAACATGCCCCTGGTGGAGCCGCCGGAGACGAAGGAGGAGAAGCGGATCGAGGACTTCGTCATCGCCGTGGACACCTCCATGTCTACCTCCGGTGAGCTGGTGCGGCAGTTTCTGGCCTGCACTTACGCCATCCTCCGCAGCACGGAGACCTTCACTCGGAAGGTGAACATTCGCATTCTCCAGTGCGACGACCAGGTCCGGTCCGACACCCCCATCCGCGACCTGGAGGAATTGAAAGCCTATATGGAGAACTTCTCTCTGATGGGCGGCAGCGCCACGGACTTCCGGCCGGTGTTTGAACACGTGGCGGAGCTCCAGGTAGAGGGGGCCTTCACCTTCCTTCGGGGGCTGGTATACTTCACCGACGGCATGGGCGTCTATCCCCGGAAGCGGCCGCCCTATGACACGGCCTTCGTGCTGTTGGAGGAGCCGCCCCTGTCCGTAAAGATGCCCCCCTGGGCCATCCGGCTGGTGGTGCCCACCCCGGCCCTGGAACAGGCCGCCCGGGAGGCAGCGGAGGAGGCCAAAGCCGCCGGGCTGGACCTGATCGATTTGGACGAACTTCCCCAACTGTAAGGAGCTAACGATATGAACATCAAACAGGCAAAGCAGGAGATCACCAATACCTTGAAGGCGTATCTGGCCAAGGACCAGCTGGGGAACTACCTGATCCCCACAGTGCGCCAGCGGCCGGTGCTGCTGATGGGCCCGCCGGGCGTGGGCAAGACCCAGATCATGGAGCAGATCGCCGCCGAGACCGGCGTGGGCCTGGTGGCCTACACCATCACCCACCACACCCGACAGAGCGCCATCGGCCTGCCCTTCATCGAAAAGCGGACTTATGGCGGGGAGGAGGTCTCCGTCACCGAGTACACCATGAGCGAGATCCTCTCCTCCGTTTACCGGCTGATGGAGCGGACCGGACTGCAGGAGGGCATCCTCTTCCTGGACGAGATCAACTGCGTCAGCGAGACCCTGGCCCCCATGATGCTCCAGTTCCTCCAGTGCAAGACTTTCGGCAACCAGGCCCTTCCCGAGGGGTGGCTGATCGTGGCGGCGGGCAACCCGCCGGAGTACAACAAGTCCGTCCGGGACTTCGACGTGGTGACCCTGGACCGGGTGAAGCGCATCGACGTGGAGGAGGACTACGGCGTGTGGAAGGAGTACGCCCGCCGGAAGAACCTCCACGGGGCCATCCTCTCCTACCTGGACATCAAGAAGGACAACTTCTACCGCATCGAGAACACGGCAGACGGCCTCCAGTTTGCCACCGCCCGGGGCTGGGAGGATCTCAGCGAACTGCTGTACGCTTATGAGACCCTGGGCATCCGGGCGGACCGGGAGGTGGTGGGGCAGTACATCCAGATGCCCCGCATTGCCAAGGACTTCGCCAATTACCTGGAGATGTTCTACAAGTATCAAAAGACCTACCACGTGGAGGGGATCCTCAGCGGCACCTGGGAGAACATCACCGTGCTGGAGCTGCGGGAGGCGCCCTTTGATGAGAAGCTCTCCGTCATGGGGCTGGTGCTGTCCCGGCTCAGCGAGGAAGCCCGGAACACCCGCTGCCAGGACGCCCTGACCGACGCCCTCCACACCTCCCTGACAGAGTTTCGGGAGAAGATCGCGGACGCGCCGCCGCTGACGGTGCTGGACCAGCTGCTGTGGAAGCGGCGTACTGCCATGAAGCAGGCCAAAGAGGCCGGCCAGTTGGACAAGGAGTCCCGGGACCTCAAGCAGCGGGAGATCAACGCCCTGGAGGACTACCGCCAGCGGCTGGACCGGGAGGCCGTGGCCCCGGAAGGGGCTATGGACGCCGTCCGGGGCTGGTTCGGTGAAGAGGTGGAGCGGCGGAAGGCCGTGGCCATGGAGACGAAGGACATGTTCGACAACGCCTTCCGTTTCCTAGAGACCACCTTCGGCAACAGCCAGGAGCTGGTGATCTTCGTCACGGAGATCACCGTCGGGTACAACACCTCCTGGTTCGTGGAGCAGTTTGGCTGTGACGCCTATTTCCGCCACAACCGGGAGCTGCTGTTTGACAGCACCCGCCACCGCATCCGGGAGGAGATTGCCGCCGCCAAGGCGGCAGAACAGGAGGAAAACACATGAGGGAAGAGTGGAAGCAGATCGAAGCCGTGCTGGACGAGAAGGTGCGCCCGTCTCTCCGGGCCCACGGGGGTGAGCTGGAGATCGACCACCTGGAGGACGGCGTGCTGTATATCAAGCTGCTGGGCCAGTGTGCCGGGTGCCCCTCCGCGGACCTGACCAACGAGACGCTGATCGAGCATGAGCTGACGGCTGCCCTGCCGGAGCTGGTGCAGAAGGTCGTGGTGGTCCAGACTGTCAGCGACGAGCTGTGGGAGCAGGCCAAGCGGCTGCTGCGGGACCATCATCTTTGAAAGTCGGCAGCCCCTGAAGAGAAAAAAGCGCCCCCGGCAAAAGCCGGGGGCGCTTTTCAACAGCTTACCAGCTGTGGTGCTGCCAGGACTCTTCGGCAGTCATGGCGAAGTAGTCGTAATTGGGGGCGGGGCCGCTGTCGCCCCAGGTGGTGTCGATGTGGTAGTCTGTGCCGTCCAAGGTGGCCACGGTCCAGATGTGGGAGTTGTTGGAGAGGGCTGTGCAGTCGATGCCCTCCAGCTTCAGCAGCAGGTTGTAGGCGCCGGTGTACCCGTCGCACACGGCGGTGCCGTTTTCAAACAGGCTGTATGCAATATGGCTCAGGGAGCTGTCCCCGGCGGTGTAATCATAGACGCAGTTATCGCAGATCCAGGTGAAGTAGACCCGGGCCTTCTCATAGTCGGACATGGAGGTGGTGATCTCTCCGCTCTCCCACAGGGCATCATGGACGGCAATGGCCGCCTCCATGGCCGCGTCGCGGTAAGTCAGGATCTGATCTCCCGCGCTGGCGGCGGAGAAGGTGAGGGTGATGGACCCGTCCGCAGAATAGGTGCAGTTGACCGTGTTGTAGCATTGCTCACAATAGGTTTTCACAGCTGCCAGGGCCGCCTCCATCACCCGTCGGGCGGAGGTTACGGAGAGACTGGGGTACTGCAGGACCAGCGTGTTCTGGTTGGATGCCAGCATGTAGCGGACGCTTTCATCTATCTCCGCCGCAGTGGCGGGAGCGGCGATATACGTCCCCAAGGGCACCAGATCTCCCATGGCAGCGCCCAGGGCGCTCCAGGACTCCTTTCCCAGGTCCCAGTCCGGCGTTGCCCGCAGGCTTGGATCCACCATGCGGGTCAGCATGGCGGCGGCCGCGCCCCGGGTGATGGGCTGGTCCGGCAGGAAGGAGCCAGCGGCGTCGCTGCCTACGGACACGCCGGTGCGGTAGAGGGTCAGGATGTCCTGGTAATAGGGGGTGTACTCGGTCACGTCGGTGATGAACTGCCGGCTGGCGTAAGCCTGAGTTACCAGGTCCGCGTGAACGGGCGGCAGGGCCTCCTCCGGAAGCGTGTTCGCCAGCACATGGGCCACCTGGGCCCGGGTGGCGGGGGTGGAGAGGGACTCGTCCAGCTCCGTGCCGATGGCACCCTCCGACTGGAGATAGCGCAGGTACCGGAGGGCCGCTGCCTCATTCTCGGCGGCATAGGCGCCTGGACCTGCCTCCGCGTCTCCGGTGCGGTACAGACTGCGGATGCGGCCGGCGAAAATCACCACCTGCCCAACGGTCAGCTGGTCTCGCAGGCCGAAAGTGCCGTCGGCCTTGCCTACGGAGAGACCATACGCATACAGCGCCGCCACATTGTCGTAGAACGTGGACTCCGGCGTCAGGTCGGAGAACTGGCCGGCGTAGGTTTTGCTGCGGACAAAATTGTCCGGGGTGTCCTGGGCGGCCCAGGCGGGGACAGTAAGAGCAAGCGCCAGTGCCAGCACCAGCGCGGGGACCCGTTTCTTCATGACGGCACCTCCTTATACAAAATGGAAGATCGAATTCAGGATTTCTGCCTGATGGAACAAAACGCGGACAGGGGCCTTTTCAGGAGGGGATGTCCAAATCCTCCATGGTCCGGTCCTCCACATAGGGATTCAGGTACTGGTTGACCAGCTCCAGAGTGGCGTCCGGGTCCAGATAGATGTAGGGGGAGCGCCACTCGTTGGGCAGAGTGGAGAAGGAGATCTTATCCACGCCCATGCTGATGGCCTCCTTCCCCAGCCAGGCCAGGTTCCCAAGGGACAGGTCCGTGTCCACATACTGCTGGAAGATCTTGGCGAACTCCCCCACCTTGTCCACGTTGGAGAGCGTCAGCGTCTGTTGAGCCACGGCTTTTAGGAAGTTCTGCTGGGTCTGCATCCGGCCGATGTCCTC
>ERZ791625.1621-NODE-1621-length-11012-cov-7.004928_pt1 | contig 11012 bp, 10 predicted proteins | sample MGYA00510267_ERZ791625 | MGnify/ENA primary metagenome ERZ791625 (study PRJEB30046, sample SAMN00715229) | human gut metagenome | study: EMG produced TPA metagenomics assembly of the A metagenome-wide association study of gut microbiota in type 2...
CGAATCTTTATAACAAGAGGGCGGAGGACTGTTTACAGCTCGAGCGCTTGGCTCATCAAAGAGACCGTCCATCCATTGCCCTCCCATTATAACAAAAATAAGCATAGCCTCCGAGGCTTCCTATACGCTTCGGGTGCTATGCTTATTTTGTACCAACTAAAGAGAACGACTACCGCCCTATCCTCTCCATACAACAAATCAGTAGACTGTAAAAATCATCTTAAATGGATTTTACATTTCAGGTGCCATTATTTGAACGAGGTATCATTTCGTTTGCCTGACTATCTAATTTCAACCCTTGCTGCTTGTACCTTTGGGCGAAAAAGATTATACTATAATTGATTTGTAAAATTCAAAGATAATAGTGGAGAACCATCATAATGAGTAAAATATTATTAGTAGAGGATAATCCAGATGCAGTAAAAAGGATAATCCGATATATCAATAAAATATTCGCTGAATTGGACGTGGTTTCTTTTCCCGAAGCAGGCGATGCCCTGCAATACGCAAAAGCGAACGATATTTCCCTGTTTATCCTTGATATTCAGTTAGAGGACTATAAAGGAACAAATTTAGCAAAGCAGCTCCGCGAATTGCCGGAATATAAATATACGCCGATCATTTTTGAAACGGCATTGGCAGGAGAAGAACTTTCAGCTTATCGAGATGTGAAGTGTTACAGTTTTCTTGTAAAGCCATTTGGCGAAGAAGAATTTGTAACGGCATTTCGTGACGCGTTGGGATTGTCTAAACAGATGAGCCAACAAGCAAAAACCATTCAGATTGAGCAAAAGCAATTTATCTTAGAATATGTTACACAGGATATTGCCTATATCGAAGCCTTTGGAAAAAAACTTGTGATCCATACCAGTAGCCGTCTGTCCGGCATCAAAGAAGATACGATTTCCGGGTACACTTTGTCTGGTTTATTGGCGTTGCTTGATGATCCAGCATTTGTTCAGTGCCATAAGAGTTATGCCGTGAACAAATCCCATATCGAGAAAATTGACAAATCTGGGCGGAAGATTTGTCTGAAAGGATTTACAGATACAATCCCCGTCGGAAATAAATATCAGGCCGAATTGTGGGGGTAAGCATGGACTTTCTAATGAATCTGATACAGTTGGGATTGGATGCGGGAATACTGGCTCTCTGCTGTGAAGTCGTTTTCCGGCAAAAAGCAGAAATAAAGGCAAAGGATTTTTTCGTTTTTCCTATTCTTCTTGTACTTTGTGTTGTGCCGAGAGTGGATTTCTCTATTGGCGCAAATATGACGGCATCTTTCCGCAGTGAAGGTTTTGAAATACTATCAGCAGACAATATTGTTGGATTGCTGTTTTTGATTTTTGCAGTATTGTTGTTGAGCAGTATTTTCTTCGGCTCCAAATCCAGCGGCACGGTTTTCTGCGGCACAATGGCGGCTTTCTCCGTTTTCCTGTTCGTCAAATGTCTGTGCACGGTTCTTTTTGCCGCTTGCGGAGCTACGGATATTTTACTCCTGTTGAGTAGCCGTATAACGGCATTGTGCCTTATAGTTGTACTGGAGTTCACACCGTTTTTCGACCTAATCCATCAGCTCGTCCAAAGAAGCGATTTTACAGTTTTGATCGTATCTTCCAATATCGCTCTGCTTCTCATGACAGTGCTTTCGATTCTCTCTTTTGATGTGGATAGGCTTCTTGCCAATCTATGGATAATTAATATACTGATCCTTGCGGTACTGCTGCTGGACAGTATATTGCTGTTCCTACATCAGCGTCGAATTCAGGAGCAAAAGCGAATCCACATGATTGAGCAGTATGTGCCCATTGTAGAAGAATTGATCTCACAGGTTAGGGCAAGGCAGCATGAATTTAATAACCGGATGATGGCGATTGAAGCCGCCGTTACCTCTGCTGATACTATAGAAGAAGCCCGGAAAGAAGTGACGGCTCTCACGGGAAGTATTGGAATCAGTCTTAATGACAGGGAACTGCTCTCATGTGACAGCAAAATGATTGCCGGGATGCTGTTTGGAAAAATAAAGCAGGCAGAAGCGGCAAATCATCACATAGAATTATCTTTACATGGTCTTTTCAAGAAAACTGTCACCCCGGAAACAGAATGGATCGAGGTCATTGGGATTTTATTGGATAATGCAATCGAGGCTTCACCGAAAGGAAGTACAATTTTTTTATCCAGCAAGAAACAGGGGGATTTTCTGGAGTTGACAGTTTCCAATCCGGCTCCGCCACTGTCAAATACTGAATTTATGGCCTTGTTTGGAAAAGGCGTAACAACAAAGACGAATCGTGACGGCCACGGCTTTGGTCTGTATAACATCCTACGCATGACGGAACGGTATCATGGAAAAATCCTGACCCGCAACGAATCCATTTTAAATGAAAATTATGTTGTCTTTGGCGTACTCATGCCATAAAAAGGGGTATGAACGAGGGTTTTAAGGGAACGAAATTTATCTTGTTCCCTTAAAACCCTCTCTTGTTTCCAACCTATTGAAGCGCTTGAAAGCCTTCGATATACTGGAAAAAACAAAGAAAGGGATGAATGAAATATGATAGGCCTTGTGAGAAATGAGTGGAAAAAAGTTTTTCTGCCGGTGCTATTGACAACGGTTCTTCTGGCAATCGCCATGGGTGTGTTGTCCTGCACAATTTACCAAAACTATGTACTGCACTACGATTTAGAGGCATGGGAAGTTGGAACAGAACTGTTTTCTCTGCTTTATCCGCTGTTTGTTGTGGTGCCGCTATGCTGGAATTTGTATTACGAGCGCAAAAACAACTTCCTGCTCTATGTCATGCCGCGAGTGAAAATTAAGAAGTACCTGACTGCCAAATGGATTGCATATGCGCTGGGAACCCTTTATATTATTGTGATTCCTTATATACTATCGGCGGTGTTTGCCCTCTATGTGAAACCGCCAGTGGTTCCTTTTGTTGAAAATCCGTTTAGTCATATATTTGAAAACGCATTTATAAAGACCCCGCTGTTATATGCAGTTGCCCTGTCCCTTTGGAGAGGCATAGTCAGCCTTTTTGTAATGACCTTCGGATTTGTCCTCGCTTTATACTGCAAGAACATTTTTGTAATCCTTACCGGGCCGTTTATGTATTCCATTTTAGAAAATTTTGTCCTGGCTATTCTCTGCCTGGAGAGACTGCGGCTGGTCGTAGCTTTTGATCCCACAACAGTCAATCCAGAGGTCGTGTCAATCTTCTCTTTCTTCTTTGGCCCAATCGTTTTAAGCATTGTGATTGGCCTGACAGCGTTTCTCCTTTCTAAGAAAAATGCTATCGTAACCATTTAGGAGTCCGTTATGATTGCGCTTATCAGAAAGAATCTCCGTTTGTGGGGATATGGAAAGTCGCTTGCCCTATTTACCGGATGTATACTTTTTTCCATCAGCGGGAGGTTAAACGGAGGTATTGCATACGAGCGGCACATCTTGTCGGCGGTATCAGACCATTACTATCTGACCTATTTTGTGCTGCCGATTGTACTGTTAAGCTGCTTTTCCTTTATTGATGACGATGGAGAGCCAGTAATCTTACGGTTTCAAAGTTACCATTCTTATTTTCTGAAAAAATGGATTGGGGTCGGTTTGATTGCAGTCATTCTGACGGCTGTTCAAACTGGGGCAATTCTTCTGTCTGGTATAGGATTACCTTTAGGCAACGAATGGAACCTTGCTGCGGGTGCAATGGAAGCCGAGTTATTTTCCACTCTGGAACAGCTTTTTGCCAGTCCCTTGCAGGCATTTGTCTGTTTTACCCTCTATCAGCTTATTGGAAGTTGGCTGATATTTGGAATCTGTATGTGGATTGGACATTTCACTGGGAGAAAGTGGACGATCCGAATTGTAATCGTTCTTTATGTCCTCTCGGCTGTGTGGATCAAGCTTCCGGCAATTCAAAATATTCCGCTGACGAGTTTTAATCATTTGCTGATTTTACACCACAATTTTGGAGAGCCTGCTCGTCCATGGAGTACAGGATTCACGCTGCTGCTATTCATGCTGACAATTATGTTTTCTGTACGGTTCGCATGGCGGGGGCATTTGCCCCAACTTCGCCTGAAATGTCACGGTATTGCCGCGTACTATTCCTATGAGCTGATGACGAAACGCAATATTCTGATTCTTCTGGCCGTTGTGGTTGGAATTACGCTTTATAAAGGGCTGGGATATGGCGCCGCAGAATCCGACGCAGAATGGATATATTCGCTGTTTGCGGGACACGGAACAGGATATTTTCAGGTGTTCCCATTTCTGGAAATGCTTATTACCAGCGGTGTACCGCTATACCTGCTGGCAGCTTTTGTGGAACATACGGTAAACGGACAATCTATTTTTATTTCTGTGCGTGCAAAAAGCCGTAGACATTTAGTGAAGGGGATCTTATCAGTCAGTACAAAATTTCTCATAATATATGCATTCTTTTGGCTTATGGCTGGCCTTATAGGGGCATCCCTATTCAGCACTGGATTAACAATCGTTTCTTTCAGGCTTATGCTCTATGCGGTTTTAATGAAGTGCCTTGATATATTGGTGCAATATCTGATTGTGCTCGGCATCTACATTGCCACAAGACAAGTTACAATCGGTTTCCTTGTGTTAGTGGCGGGAAATCTGCTCTGTATCCTTCCGGGGAATTGGGTAGCTTATTCGCCCTTTGGCCTTTCCAGCCTGACAAGAATTTCTGTTGTGGAACCGGGAATTGGAATTTCCGCTGTGTCCGCCTTTGGTATAGAGGCCGCTATTTTAACGCTGATGATTGCAGGAATTCTTATGTGGGGCTACAAGAAAATATTGAATTAGGAGGACAGAATATGAGTTCATATATTGAAGTGAAAAATGTATCAAAAAGTTTTAGCGGCAGGGCAATTCTTCAGAATATTTCCCTGCCTGTAGAACAGGGAACAACTGTTGGTTTGGTTGGCGCTAACGGCAGCGGAAAGTCGGTGCTGTTCAAGATTATATGCGGCTTTGAGAAGCCAGATCAGGGCAGCGTATATGTGCGCGGAAACCAGCTTGGTAAAAATGGCTGCGACTTCCCCGAAAGTTTGGGAGTATTTATCAATTCCCCTGGCTTTATCGGTATTTACAATGGTTTTCAAAATCTGAAATTCCTTGCGGACATTCAAGGGAAAATTGGAGAAAAAGAAATCCGACAGGCCATGAGCAAAGTGGGGCTTGACCCTGATAATAAAACGAAAGTAGACAATTATTCTCTTGGCATGAAGCAGAAATTGGGGCTTGCACAGGCGATTATGGAGGGGCAGGATATTCTGATTTTGGATGAGCCTTTTAACGCGCTGGACTACAAAACCTATGAGGATGTAAAGACAATCATCCGTATGCTGAAAGCAGAAGGCAAGACCATTTTTCTGACTTCACACCATTATAAGGATATTGAGCAGTTATGCGATCAGGTGTATTCGCTTGAAGATTGTCAGCTTCTGCCGATTACAGAAGAAATCGCGGCGCGGTATCGAGAAATGGATTAGCCTGCAAAAGTATATTGAACATACCGGTTGCCGCCCTGGGCAGCGTGAAGTCCAAGCTGCTGAAAAGCTTGTCGTAAAACATGGCGGCGCTTTGGGATGTAAACAGCGTCACATCCTGAATGATTTCCTGTCGGTAGATAGCGGTCAGCCCCTTTCTGGTTGGTTTTCTCTCAAGTCAATTTTACCAAAAAGGGGCTCCGCTTTCTATATCAATGGAATGATTTTCGGTTGAAGCCATGTCTGGGAACCATTGCAATTACTACTCTTTTGGAGTTTTACTCATGGCTGCGTCTCTTGAAAGTAGAGATAATCGTATGAAAAAGGCATTCTTTTTGGGGTCTCTGCTTGTAATAGGGATTTTTTCTGCATTGGCTGTGAGAGCGCCATGAACGGCCAACAGATAGCTCAACTCATAACGGCGCAGAAGCGGAAAGTGAAGATAGCTGAACCATTGATGGCATTGAGTGGGAACTAAAAGGCGGAGTATTAACGATAAGAGGCGAAGGCGCTTTAAGGGAAACACCTTGGAGTGAAAACGTTGATTGCATCCAAAAAGTCATTATAGCCGCCGTTGGAGATTCTAATAGTCTCTTTACTCGATACCACAAGCTGCCGGGTATCCTATGCTTTGTGACTTCTGTGTGCAGATGCCCGAGATCATGGCATTCTATCACATGGTCGGCAACTTTAATGTCCTGTTGTGTTTTGCAGTTCCTGATGTGAAAACGCTGGACGCTCTTGTCAGCAGGGTCAGGACCTTCGGAGATTCAAGGACCTCAATCGAATTGCAGACCGTGTTTGAAAAAGTCGATCCGACCAATCGCACAGTAGTGAGTCTATATTCACTCTATTACAACTCAGCAGGGGCGCCGCGCACGGCGTCCCCTGCCTTTGCGCTGCCGGCCTTACCTTGACAATCCTCCGCGTTCACTTTATATTGGTAACAGGCGAAAGCCAAATCTCGCGGCTTTCCGGTGAGGTCCACACCGTAAGTGTGACCTCAGGCGTTCATGGACCCCGTAGGGCATTATGACCACCCTGTACGCAGGAAGTTCCATGAAGGTCGACAGTTTTTGGCGCTGTACCGGCAGCGCGGGTGTGTACCCTTCCGTCGAAAGCGGAAAGGACACAAATGAACGACTATGTCGTTATTATCTATAACGGTGAGCAAGTATCAGTGCCAAAGGAGGTCGCGGACTTCCTTGAGCAGGATCGGAAACGGCAGCAGGCGCAGGAGAATCAGGACACAAGGTACCTGAGTAAAAGTGAGTTTGAAACGGTGCTGTCCGGTTTGGAGTGCGTCAAGCGTCCCGTGGAGGATGCGGTGCTCAGGAACCTCCAGCTTGAAAATCTGCGGGGAGCCATTGCGGAACTGGATGTGCAAGGTCAGAACCTGCTCTCCCTCCGATACAGCGGTGAGCTGACGATGGATGAGATCGGTCAGATCTACGGCATCTCCAGAATGGCGGTATCAAAGCGACTGAAAAAGCTACATGAAAAGCTGGGAAGCTCTGTCTCATGACAGGGCTTCCCAGCTTTTTTGAAAAATTTTCTGTTTTCCGGTTTACAAATGCACTCTGAGTGTCCTTATCAGTGAGAGACAAATTTTCCGACTGAGTTGGCCGCAGTCACGATCGTCTCACCTGAACACAAGGAGCGTGTATGACCATGAATCCATCCGAGCAAAACGAACAGCTGCTGCATTTCCTGACATCCCAAGTCGAGCGAGAGGTCATTGACTACATCCGCCAGGAGATGCAGCATGACGCACCGGACAGCGTCCCAACTGAAGAAGAACTGCTCACCTTCTTTCAATTTCCGGATGCGCCGACTGAATTGGATGCCTACCAGCAAATGCTGGCGACCGATAAGCTGCTGGAGTATGCGGAGATCAGTCTGCGCACCCTCTGCGACCTGATCCGTTATCAGCAGCTCAAGGAATTTGGTATCGTCCATTCCGCAAAAGAGTTCATTCAACTCTTCCATCCCGACGAACAGGAGGATACCCCATGAATCATTTCAGTAACAAAAACTATTTCACTATGCCGAACGAGATCTTCTCGCTCGGGCTGGACGCAAGTGAGATCGTGGTGTATGCCTATCTCCGATGTCTTGAAAGCCGCAGCACCTATCAATGCTGGCCGAGCTATACCACCATCGGCAATGCCGTTGGCCGCGCAAAGAATACGGTCATGCGGTACGTCGATGCGCTTGCAGAGAAAGGTCTCGTCTCCACAGAGCCAACCTCTGTCCTGATGCGTTCCGGCATCAAAAAGAACGGCAACCTGCGCTACACCCTCAGACCAATTCGTGAAGCGGTAGAAATCTTTCACGCGCGCCAACTATCTGCGGTCGAGCGCGCAGCAGAGCGGCAGCGAGTTCAGCGCAAGCTGTCCGCGATGGATCTGCTACCCGGCGCATGAGGAAAGGAAGCGAATGATGAAACATTCCACCTACACAAGCTATGACGAGCTGCCGCTGATGCTCTCCGTCGCGGAGGTCGCTGCGGTGCTCGGGATCTCCCGCGCCGGCGCTTACGAGCTGGCACACAGCGACGGCTTCCCCGCGCTCAAGATCGGCAGCCGGATCGTTGTTCCAAAGGATAAGTTTTTCGCATGGATCGACGCGAACAGCGGTTCAAAAAACGCACCGCTGTAACTAAAGAAGAATCCCCTACGCCGCAGCCACAACTCGCACCACAAGCAAAATCACAACAGTCACGTTAACAAATTTTTCTCTCTGCCCTTCGTCGCAGCGATTACACCCCTCCGAGGCTCGCCGGTGCAATACAAGATCCGGCAGGGACAACGCGGCCCCGCGAGGCCGCGGCGCCTCGGAACGGAGACGCGCACCGTGCGCGTCTCCGTTCCGAAGGCTCTCTGCTTCTCTCCGACGTTCCCTCGGTCCATGCAAAGATGGCAAAGAATGCTCTTCTGACCGCTGCGCGCGCAGAGGTTCCGATCCACGCAGCGCACGTTGAGGGTACGGATACCACCCCCATCTGAAACACGCCCTGTTTGCACGCGTGAGCCGCTGTGTGCGCTCCTACCGATAGGGGCAGGGTGGAGATACCCTTGAACGATAGTGGCAACGACTTTTAGCGGTGTCTGTGAGTAGTTTTCCTCTACTGTACAGTGGATGGTTTTCAGCGTATTTCGGGCAGATCGGGTGGTTATTGGAGGATTTTATCTATAGCAGGATAAAGGGCTGGCGTCGGAACCGACGCTCCGCCCGATCACTTCTGCCCGCAGTGCGAGCAGTTGACGGGGGTTTCAACGCAGGCGGTTGTGGCGTCTATTCGGAAGATTTTTTGCACGATTGGCGTCTAACGTCCGTGAAAGGCCGATGAATACAGGCTTTTCGACGGCGTCTTAGCGAGAAAGAAGGCATTTTATGAGTGATAACAAGGATCGCTTGACCTACCGGCCGGAGCCGGAAACCAAGCAAAAAATCGAGCGGTGGTATCAGGCGGATAACTGCCGCAGCAAAAATGAGTTCATCGAAAAAGCGGTGAACTGCTACGCGGATATGCTGGCCGCAGGCGAAAGCACCGCGCTGCCCCGTGCGGTGCAGTCTGCCATCGACAGTCGGCTGAAGCTCTTCGAGGATCGCATCGCGTCGCTGCTCTACAAGCAGGCGGTGGAGATGGACATGGCAATGTCCATCCTCCTGCAAAGCCTCAACGTGAGCGAGGAAGTGCTTCGGCAGGAACGGGCCAAGAGCATCGCCGCCGTCAAGCGCACCAACGGTCAGCTTCGGATGGAGCAAAAGCTCCGTGAGCTGGAGAGCGAAGCATGGCAAAGCTGATCGTCAAAAGCCCGTACATCAAGTGCAGCACTGGGCAAAGCGCTGGCGGGTACCTCAAGTACATTGCGACGCGGGAGCGGGTGGAGATCATCCCGGATGACCGTCCGCCCACCCAAAAGCAGACGCAACTCATCGCAAAGCTGGTGAAGGATTTCCCTGACGCACAAGAACTGATGGAGTACGAGGACTACCTCTCACGCCCGACAAAAGCAACGGCGTCCGCGCTCATCACACTGGCGCTGGAATCGAATTGGGACAAGCTCTCCTCAATGGAGGGCTACGCCAAGTACATCGCCCTGCGACCGAGAGCGGAGCGGTTGGGGGAACACGGTCTGTTTAGTGATGACGCTACCGTTGACCTCGCCGCTGTCGCGGATGAACTGGATCACTACACCGGCAACGTGTGGACGCACATCATCTCCCTCCATCGTGAAGATGCGGAGCGGCTTGGGTATGATCACGCGGAGACATGGCGCACACTCCTGCGCACCCACCGCAATGACATCGCCGCGGCGATGAAGATCCCACCGGAGGACTTTCGCTGGTATGCCGCCTTCCATGACGAGGGCAACCATCCCCATGTCCACATGATGGCGTGGTCGGTGAATCCGAATCAGGCGTACCTGTCCAAAGATGGGATACGGCAAATCAAGTCCACGCTCACCAACCAGATCTTCCGTCAGGAACTGCTCCATGTCTACGAACAGAAAAGCAAATCGCGAGACGAGTTGGTGGCGGAAGCTCGAAAAGCCATGCTGGAATTGGCGAAGGCGATGCGGGAGATGACCTGCATCCACCCGGAGGCGGAGCAGATGATCTGGGAGCTGTCGCGGCAGCTCGGTCAGGTCGGCGGCAAGAAAACCTACGGCTATCTGCCGAAGCCAATGAAAAAGCTGGTGGACGAGATCGTCGACCAAATGGCGCGGCTGCCCACCGTGGATACGTGCTACCAGACATGGTGGGAACTGCAATGTCAGGTGGAGGATTACTACTCCGAAGAGGAAAAGAGGATACGCCCACCGCTGTCTCAACAAAAGCAGTTCCGCCAAATCAAGAACGCCGTCATCAAAGAAGCGGAGCATCTTCGCATGAACAGGTTTTCCTTCGAGGACGAGGAAATGCAGGATGACGGCGAACAGATCAGCGCCTATGACATGAGCTACGAGTGTCAGGATCTGCAAAGCGTGGCGAACGATGAGAGTTACCCTCTGGAGGAACGGGACGAGGCGGCAGAGCAGTTGGAGCAGCTTGCGGAGGACGGCGACGCTTACGCTCAGTACATCATCGGCACGGCGTACCGTGACGGCGGACTGCTGATACCGGACACAGCCAAAGCGCAAAAGCTGTTGGAACGCGCAGCCGAGCAGGACTTGGACGCGGCGCAGTATGCCCTCGGCAAGCTGTATCTCTCCGACGATGCCGACATTCACGATCCCGCCAAGGGAATCTATTGGCTGAAACGCTCTGCTGACAACGGCAACGATTACGCCGCCTACCGGTTGGGAAAGGAATATCTCAGCGGCAAAAATACGATAAAAGATGCCGAAATCACAGCGTCATATTTGCGGCAGGCCGCGGATAACGGCAACGCCTACGCCCAATATCTGTTGGGAAAGCTGACCCTCATGGGCGAGGGCGTTCCGAAGGACATGGACGCTGCCTACGAATGGTTCGCGGCGGCGCGGGATAACGGCCAC
>ERZ791625.1622-NODE-1622-length-11006-cov-5.497215_pt1 | contig 11006 bp, 8 predicted proteins | sample MGYA00510267_ERZ791625 | MGnify/ENA primary metagenome ERZ791625 (study PRJEB30046, sample SAMN00715229) | human gut metagenome | study: EMG produced TPA metagenomics assembly of the A metagenome-wide association study of gut microbiota in type 2...
GCAGCGCCGGCCGGCGGGGAGCCTCCCGCTGGTAGACGGCGTTTTCCAGCCCCAGCCACAGCAGCTGCTCAAAGAGCTGTTCCTTGGAGCAGCCGTGGAGGGATTCAAACAGCCCTTCTATGGTCTCTGCTCCGTAATTCTTCCGCACGGCGCCGATGATGCTGTTCCAATACAGGTCTGCACGGCCATCCTCGTCGTATGCCTTGAAGTCTGGCTCAAAGGAGTAATCCGCAGCGGCGTTCCAGATCAGGTTCCGGGCCCGCCGCTTCTCACTGTCCAGGATCTCCATCAGTCAAACACATCCTCACGGCGGAGCGTCTCCGGCAGGCGGGTGCGGATCACGTCCCGCACCAGCTGCCGCTCAAAGTCATCAAAGGACTTGTTGACAAGGCCCAGATCCAGCGCCCGGTTGCCCTCCAGCCCGGTGCGCATCAGTCGCACGGCGGCCAGCAGGCCCCGCAGGTCCAGAGGCTTGGTAGAAAGCTCTCCGCCGTCGCATTTCTTCTGGATGTCCTGGAACAATCCGGCGAACTGCTCGGCATACACGCCTTTCAGAGAGGGGAACTCCCGCTTCAGGAGCTTGATGAGCCCCTCGGTGGTGATGGCGGGCATGTCGATCACCACGAACCGGGAGGCCAGAGCCTCATTCAGCTCCCGGGTGCCGGCGTAGCCGTAGTTCATGGTGGCGATGAAGCGGGTCTCCTCGGCCAGCGGGATGCGCTCATAGCCCGGCACATCGATGGCGCGGCGGAAATCCAGCACCGCGTGCAGGACGGCCAGCGCCTCGTTTTTGGCCATGTTGATCTCGTCCAGAACGCCGAAGCCGCCGCTCTGGGCGCAGCGGTAGACCGGGCCGGGGCGGAACTTGACCTGTCCGCCCTCGAAGGTGTCCATGCCGATGAGGGACGCCGCGTCCATATTGACGTGGAATGAGATGTCCCACGCGGGGCGTCCGAAGGCTGCGGCGAGGTTTTCGGCCAGCACGTTCTTGCCGGTGGCCTTGCCGCCCGCCAGCAGCAGATTTTCGCCGCAGAGCAGGGCGGCCAGCGCCTGTTCCCACACCTCTCTGCCGTAGTAGACGAAGGCAGGGGAGGGGATGCGGGGGCGCAGGGCCTCAGAAAGCTCGTGAGAGGCGCGGTATTCTTCCACAGCGCGCAGCAGGTCGGGGGAGATCCCTTCCTGCCGCAGCGTATCCATCAGAGCAGATGTTTCAGACATCCATGACATCTCCTTGCGGTTGGCAGTGCCAAACCAAAATTTCACCCTTATCATAGCACAACCCGCGCGGTTTGTGTAGGGCTTTGGCGGGCAAAAAAGCGGCAAAGAAGCAGAGAAAATAAAGGTGAAGCTATTTTAACAAACTTTCAGCCGGGACGTGCAGATTTCACGTTCAAAGTAAATTGACAGGCCGCTTAAAATACGATAAAATAATTTTCGTTGTGTCAAAGTGAAAAAGAAAGGCGTAAAAGTATGCTCGAAACCATCACAGCCGTCAATCAGGCGGTCAACAGCTTTATCTGGGGCATCCCGGCGATGGTCTGCATCATCGGCGTGGGCCTGCTGCTCAGTGTGCGGACAGGCTTTTTGCAGCTCCGGAAATTCCCCTATGCCATCAAAACGACCATTGGCCGCATCTTCCGCAAAAAGGACGCCTCCGACGGCGCGATGACTCCGTTCCAGGCAGTGTGTACGGCGCTGGCCGCTACCGTCGGCACCGGCAACATCGCCGGCGTGGCGGGCGCGATCGCCATCGGCGGGCCGGGTGCGGTGTTCTGGATGTGGTGCTCGGCTCTGCTGGGCATGTGTACCAAGTTCTCCGAAGTGACGCTGGCTGTGCATTTCCGCGAGCGGAACAAAAACGGCGAGCTGGTGGGCGGCCCCATGTACTATATTAAAAACGGCCTCGGCAGCCGGTGGCAGTTCCTCGCGGTGCTGTACTCGCTGTTCGGCGTGCTGACGGTCTTCGGCACCGGCAACGCTACCCAGGTCAACACCATCGTCACAGCCATCGACTCGGCTCTGCTGGCCTACGGCAGCAGCCTGAACAGCATCCTGCCCACGGTCAACCTCGTCGTGGGCGTGGTGGTGGCCATGATGGTGGCTATGGTGCTGCTGGGCGGCGTCAAGCGCATCGGCAGCGTGACCGAGAAGCTGGTGCCGTTTATGGCACTGTTCTACGTCGTGCTGGCGCTGGGCGTCGTGGTCATCAACTACCGGCGCTTCCCGGCGGTGCTGGCCTCCATCGTCGGCGGTGCATTCGACCCGCAGGCCTTCACCGGCGGTGTCATCGGCAGCATCTTCCTCAGTATGCAGAAGGGCGTTTCCCGCGGTATCTTCTCCAATGAGGCCGGCCTCGGCACCGGCTCCATCGCTCATGCCTGCGCCGATACCCGCAAGCCCGTCAAGCAGGGGATGTTCGGCATCTTCGAGGTCTTCGCCGACACCATCGTCATCTGCACCCTGACCGCCATGGTCATCCTGTGCAGCGGCGTGCCGGTGGGCTATGGCAGTGCGGCAGGCGCAGAACTGACCATCTCCGGCTTTACGGCCACCTACGGCGGCTGGTCGTCCATCTTTACGGCGGTGGCGCTCTGCAGCTTTGCATTCTCCACCATCATCGGCTGGGGTCTCTACGGCTCCCGGTGCATCGAGTTCCTGTTCCACACCGACAAGGTGGTCGGCCCCTTCCTCGTGGTCTACTCCTTCGTGTCCATTCTGGGCGCGACGGTCGATCTGGGCCTGCTGTGGAGCATCGCCGACACCTTCAACGGACTGATGAGCATCCCGAACCTCATGGCCCTGCTCCTGCTGTCCGGCACGGTGGCAAAGCTCACGAAGGAGTTCTTCGCGGGCGAGGGCGCAGGAAAGTAAAGAATCATTCAAAGCGCTCTCCGGCCCGCGCCGGAGGGCGCTTTGCTGTCAACAAACCTCCGATTTTGTCTACTTTCTCTGCAAAAATTCAAAAAAGTATAAAAATTTCATGGAAATCATAAGAATTGATATTGAATAAATTTTAACAAAGTGGTAAAGTAAAAGCAAAGAGAGTCGTACCCGCCGCCCGGCGGGGCGCAAAATCAGGAGGTTTTACCAATGGCTGATCGTATCGTTCTGAATACTATTTCTTATCATGGCCACGGCGCTATCGAGAATATCGTTCCCGAGCTGACCGCCCGCGGCTACAAGAAGGCTTTCGTCTGCTCTGACCCCGACCTTCTCAAGTTCGGCGTCACCAAGAAGGTCACCGACCTGCTGGACGCTGCAAACTTCGCCTACACCGTCTACAGCGAGATCAAGCCCAACCCCACCATCGCCAATGTGCAGGACGGCGTGGCCGCTTTCAAGGCCGCAGAGGCTGACTGCATCGTGACCATCGGCGGCGGCTCTTCCATGGACACCGCAAAGGCCATCGGCATCATCATCAACAATCCCGAGTTCGCCGATGTGCGCTCTCTGGAAGGCGTCGCTCCCACCAAGAAGCACGCCGTCTTTACCATCGCAGTCCCCACCACCGCCGGTACTGCCGCTGAAGTCACCATCAACTACGTCATCACCGATGTCGAGAAGAAGCGCAAGTTCGTCTGCGTCGATACCAACGACATCCCCGAGATCGCTGTGGTTGACCCCGATATGATGGCCTCCATGCCCAAGGGTCTGACTGCCGCCACCGGCATGGACGCTCTGACCCACGCCATCGAGGGCTACATCACCAAGGGCCACTGCACCATCTCCGATATGTTCCATCTGGAAGCCATCAAGCTCATCAGCGAGAACCTGCGCGGCGCTGTCCAGAACACTCCGGAAGGCCGTGAGGGCATGGCTCTGGGCCAGTACATCGCCGGCATGGGCTTCTCCAACGTGGGTCTGGGCATCGTCCACTCCATGGCACACGGCCTGTCCGCTCTGTATGACACTCCCCACGGCGTGGCCTGCGCTATCCTGCTGCCCGTCGGTCTGGAGTACAACAAGACCGTCGCCGGTGAGCGCTATCGTGCCGTCGGCAAGGCCATGGGTGTGAAGGGCATCGACGAGATGAACGACGCACAGGCCGCAGATGCCACCATCGCCGCTGTCAAGCAGCTGAGCGCTGACGTGGGTATCCCCGCAAACCTGAACGGCATCCTGAAGGAAGAGGATATCCGGTTCCTCGCCGAGTCCGCTTATGCTGACGCCTGCCGTCCCGGCAACCCCCGCGACACCAGCGTGGAGGAGATCGTGGAGCTGTACAAGAGCCAGCTGTAAGCTGAGTCGGAGCGATTTACCCTTATAAAAAATACAGGCCGCTGTAAAATAACCTCTCAGTCTCGCATTCGCTCGACAGCTCCCCTACCGAGGGGAGCCTCTGGCGAAAAGGCAAGGCTATCCGTCATGCCAAAGCCTCCCCTCGCTAGGGGAGGTGGCAGCGCGTTAGCGCTGACGGAGAGGTTTCTTACAGCGGCTTTTTTGCGTAAAAATCCCGTCTCCCTCTTGCGGACGCGGCCAAAACTGCATACAATAGCCCTATAACCGTTTATATGGGAAAGGAAACACGCAATGGAGCTGAATTTTTATACCCTCTGCGTCATCTATCTGGTCTACTCGTTCCTCGGCTGGGTAGCCGAGACGGTGGTGGCGACCATCAAGGGCCGCGCTTTCGTCAACCGTGGCGTGGCGTCCGGCCCGTTCTGCTTCGTGTACGGCACGGCGGCTGTGCTGATGGCGGTGGGCTTTGCCGACCTGCGCTCGACGCCGGTGGCCCTCTTCTTCGGCTGTGCGGCCAACGCCACCGTGGTGGAGTGGGTGACGGCCAAGCTGCTCGAGAGGATGCACCGCCGCCGCTGGTGGGACTACTCAGACAAAAAGTTCAATCTGGACGGCTACGTCTGCCTGCAATACTCGGTGCTCTGGGGCCTGCTGGGCATGGCAAGCGTGCTGTGGGGCAACGTCCTGCTGCTGCGGCTCTGCGCCCTGCTGCCGGGCTGGCTGCTGCATGTCGGCGTCTGGGTGGCGATGACGCTGGCCGTCCTCGACCAGCTGGGCGCAGCGCTGGCCGTCAACCGGTACGCCGCCAGCCATCCGAGGCTGGAACAGCTCAACCTCGAGCTGGAAAAGCACTCGGACAAGCTGCGCCAGCGGCTCATCGCCCATGTGGAAAAGCGTATCCAGCGGGCTTACCCGGCCATTGTCCAGCCCGAGCCGACTGTTCAGAAAGAAAAGGCTCTGAGCTTCGGCGACCTCGTCTGGCTCTTTGTCATCGGGGCTTTCCTTGGCGACGTGGTGGAGACGCTGTTCTGCCGGGTGACGGCGGGCGTCTGGATGAGCCGCTCGAGCCTCGTGTGGGGACCCTTCAGCGTGGTGTGGGGGCTGGCGCTGGTCATGGCGGCGGTCCTGCTGCGGGGCAGCGAGGAGCGGAGCGACCGCTCCATCTTCCTGTTCGGCTTCGTGATGGGCGGCGCGTATGAGTATATCTGCAGCGCCGTGGGTGAGCTGCTGTTCGGCGTCATCTTCTGGGACTACAGCGGCTTCAAGTTCAATCTGGGAGGCCGTGTCAACCTGCTCTACTGCTTTTTCTGGGGCATCGCGGCGGTGGTCTGGATCCGGTACGGCTACCCCCTCGTCGCAAAGCTGATGGCAAACCTGAAAAAGCACATCCTGCCCTGGATGACCGTGGTGCTGACGGTGTTCATGGCCGTGAACATGGGGCTTTCGGCACTGGCGCTGGCCCGATACGACGCCCGCACCAGCGGCCTTGCCCCGGCGAACCAGCTGGACGTCTTCCTCGACGAACATTTTGACAACGCCCGGATGGAGCGGGTGTACCCCAACGCCAAAAAAACCGGCTGACCCGGCAGCCATAAACGCAAAAAAGCACTGCACCCGCCCGCTTTTGGGGAGTGCAGTGCTTTTGGTTTGTTCAGCCCTTACTGAGCGGCAAAGACCTTTACCTCGTCCTTGTCCATGAAGGCGGCACCGGCAAAGCCTGCTGCTTCCAGCTGGCCCAGCTGCTTGCCGAGCTTCTTGCCCTGAGGCAGGACGGTGACATTGTAGGTATCGCGCAGGGCAGCGGCCTTGCTCAGGACGGCGGTGAAGTCGGCGTCCTTGCCGTAGAGAAGTGCGATCTTCTGCTTTGCGCCGGGGATCTGATAACCCTGCTCGAGCAGGATGCCGCAGACGCGCTCGAAGCCGATGGAGAAGCCGACTGCCGGCACCTGAGTGCCGAGGAACTTGCCCACCATGTTGTCATAGCGGCCACCGCCGGCGACTGCGCCGCTGAACTGCGGGCAGGTGATCTCAAACACCATGCCGGTGTAGTAGCCCTGACCGCGCACGAGGCTGGGGCAGTAGGCCAGCTGATAGCGGCCTGCGGCCATGGCGTTGGCAGTAGCGAGGACGTACTTGAGGTCGTCGGCGATGGCGGGGTCTGCGCAGCGGGCGGCCACAGCGTCCAGCGTCACCTCGCCGGCGGCGATGAAGTCGGCCAGTGCGTTGACCGCGCTCTCGGGCAGCTGCTTCTCGAGAAGCTCGGCCTTCACGCCGTCGGCACCGATCTTATCCATCTTGTCGAAGGTGATGCAGACGGAATCCAGCGTGTCAGCGGCAAAGCCCATGCTCTCCAGCATCCCGCGCAGGATGCGGCGGTCATTGATGTTGACGGTGAAGCCGTCGAAGCCGATGCCCAGCAGGGCGCGGGTGGTCACGTCGATGAGCTCGACCTCGGCGTTGGGGCTCTCGTCGCCCAGAATGTCGATGTCGCACTGGACGAACTCGCGCAGACGGCCCTTCTGGGGGCGCTCGGCGCGGAAGACGCGGTCGGTCTGGATGACCTTGAAGGGGTGGGGGAGCTTGTCCTTGTTGGCGGCGTAGAAGCGGCTCAGGGGCAGGGTCAGATCATAGCGCAGGCCCATGTCGGAGAGCTCTTTCGGGTCGCCGGAGTTCAGGGCGGCGGTGAGCTTGTCGCCGCGCTTGAGCACTTTGAAGATGAGGTTCAGGTTGTCGCCGCCGTCGGACTTGTCGAGGTTCTCCATATCCTCCAGCATGGGGGTGGAGATGCGCTCGAAGCCGGATGCACGGTAAGTCTCGAGAATTTTGCCCTGAATGTAGTCGCGCAGGGTCTGCTCGTTGGGCAGAAGGTCGCGCATACCTTTTAAGGCCTGAGTTTTCATAATATAGTCCTCTTTCTGTATATCAAAAATAAAATAACATCCAATACTTATCTATTATAAAGAATACTGTCTTTTTGTCAATCGAAAAGGACACACTATTCTCTGAGGTGATGCACGAAATGCAGAAAACAAGACCCTGGGCCATCCTGACGGCGGGCGCGGCCATTCAGGTATTGACAGGCCTGCCCGCCGCGTGGGGCGTGTTTCAAAGACCCGTCATGGAGGAATACGGCCTCAGCGAGCAGGGGGCAGGCTATGCCTTCGGGGTGCTCATCGCATTTTTCGGCATCGGGTGCGTCATCGGCGGCTTTCTGCAGGATAAGCACGGGCCTCGCTTTGCGGCTTTGTGGGGGACGGGCCTGCTCTGCGGCGGATTCTTCGCGGCGGCGGCTCTCCCGGCAGAGAAGGGAAGGGCTTTTTTCGGGGTGTTCAGCATCCCGGCGGGGCTCGGCACGGCCTTTCTCTATCCGTCCATCCAGTCCTGTGCCCAGAAGTGGTACAAGGGCCGGAAGGGCCTCGCCACCGGCGTCATCGGGGGCGCAGTGGGGTTGAGCGGAGCGTTCCTGACCGTCTTTGTCCGCACGGCGCTGCGGGGCTTCGGGCCGGTGCAGGGCATCCGGGGCGCGTTCTGGGCGCTGGGGGCGCTGACCCTGCCGGTCTGCCTCGCGGGCAGTGCATTGCTGACCGACCCGCCGCCCGAAAAGCCTCAGCCCAGCCAGCAGGAAAAGGCTAAAGCCGCGCCGCCCCTCGACCTCTCGCCCCGGCAGATGCTTGGCACGCGGCAGTACTGGCTCTGCGCCGGAGCGGTCTGCTTTTCCACCCCGGCGGTGCTGCTGTTCAGCCCCATCATCCTGAAACTTGGCATGGAGCGAGGGCTGGACGAGAGCGCCGCCCTCTGGGCCGTGGTGCTGGGCAGTGTGGGCAGTGCGGCCGGACGGCTGCTGATGCCCCTGCTCAGCGACAAGATCGGCCGCCGCCCCACCGACCTCATCCTCTTCGGCGTGTCACTGGGGCTTTCGGCGGTGTTCCTGTTTGCCCGGGGGTGGGCCGTCGTGGCAGTGTATGCGGGGCTGACGTTCTGCTACTCGGCGCTGGCGGCGGTGCTGCCCGCCCTCTCCACCGATTTGTTCGGCCTGCCCCACGCCGGGGTGAACTACGGCTTTCTGGCGCTGGGGCAGAGCGTGGGAAGCCTTTTGTTCCCCTGCATCGCTGATTTCTGGGGATTCGAGCAGGGGCGGCACATCCTCGCCATCGCGGGTGCGGCGGCGGGCTTCGCCTGCATCTGGGCCGTCACGCCGGTGCGGCGGGAGCCGCAGAAAAAACCGAATTGAGAAGTTGCGCTCCTGCGCAGAAAAACGAAAACGACAAAAAGATTGCGAAAAATTTGTCAGAAATGACTTGCAAATTGGGCCAACGTCCTCTATAATAAAATTGTGCGTGGTAGTACCGGGAAAAGCGCTGAAAAGAGAGCGGCACGGCCCGGTCAATGCAAGGCGGCAGGGGAGAAAAGCTTCTGCCGCACGGCATCAATTTGTCAAAAGGAGAGTATGATTATGACCTATTCGCAGCAAGTACAGAATATGTGCCCGATCACCAAAGGTCCTAAGCATGGTCCGGCCCCCATCCCCGAAGAGGGCGCATGGGTCAAGGCCTATGAGATCAAGGACATCAGCGGCTACACCCATGGTGTGGGCTGGTGCGCACCTCAGCAGGGTACCTGCAAGCTGTCTCTGAACATCAAGAACGGCGTCATCGAGGAGGCTCTGGTGGAGACCATCGGCTGCTCCGGCATGACCCACTCTGCTGCTATGGCAGGCGAGATCCTGCCCGGCAAGACCATTCTGGAAGCTCTGAACACCGACCTCGTCTGCGACGCCATCAACGTGGCTATGCGCGAGCTGTTCCTGCAGATCGTCTACGGCCGCAGCCAGACCGCTTTCTCTGAGGACGGTCTGCCCATCGGCGCAGGTCTGGATGACCTGGGCAAGGGCCTGCGCTCCATGACCGGCACCATCTTCTCCACCAAGGAGAAGGGCGTCCGTTATCTGGAGCTGACCGAGGGCTACATCAACAAGCTGGCTGTGGATGCCAACGGCGAGGTCATCGGCTATCAGTTCGTCAAGCTGGGTAAGATGATGGAAGACATCCGTCACGGCAAGACCCCCAACGAGGCTTACGAGAAGAACGTGGGTACTTACGGCCGCTTCAGCAAGGAAGCAGGCGCTGTCAAGTACATCGACCCGCGTGAGGAATAAGAGAGGAGGAACAACTCATGGCAACTTTTGAATCTATGGATCGCCGCATGCCGAAAATCGAGGCATGCCTGAAGGCCAACGGCCTCGAATCTCTGGACGCCTGCAACGAGATGCTCCTCGCTAAGGGCATCGACTGCGACAAGATCGTCCGCGGTGTGCAGCCCATCTGCTTTGATAACGCTGTCTGGGCTTACACCCTGGGTACCGCGATCGCCGTCAAGCGCGGCCTGACCGATGCTGCCGAGTGCGCAGCCGCCATCGGCGAAGGTCTGGAAGCTTTCACCATCCCCGGTTCTGTCGCTGAGCAGCGTCAGGTCGGTCTGGGCCACGGCAACCTGGGCGCTCGTCTGCTGAGCGAGGACACCACCTGCTTCGCTTTCCTGGCAGGCCACGAGTCCTTCGCCGCTGCTGAGGGTGCTATCGGCATCGCCCGCACCGCAAACAAGGTCCGCAAGACCCCCCTGCGCGTCATCCTGAACGGCCTGGGCAAGGACGCCGCTTACATCATCTCCCGTATCAACGGCTTCACCTATGTGCAGACCGAGTACGACATCCCCACTCAGACCCTGACCGTCGTCAAGGAGATCCCCTTCTCCGAGGGCGAGCGCGCAGCTGTCAAGTGCTACGGCGCTAACGACGTCATGGAGGGCGTTGCCATCATGAAGAAGGAGGACGTCCAGTGCTCCATCACCGGCAACTCCACCAACCCCGTCCGCTTCCAGCACCTGGTCGCCGGCACCTATAAGAAGTGGGCCATCGAGAACGGCAAGAAGTACTTCTCCGTCGCTTCCGGCGGCGGCACGGGCCGTACCCTGCACCCCGATAACGTCGCAGCCGGCCCCGCCAGCTACGGCCTGACCGACTCTCTGGGCCGCGTCCACGGCGATGCTCAGTTTGCAGGTTCCTCTTCTGTGCCTGCACACGTCGAGATGATGGGCCTCATCGGCATGGGCAACAACCCGATGGTCGGCGCTACTGTCGCCTGCGCTGTTGCTGCTGCACAGGCCAACGCCTAAATCCTTTTCCCAAGTTCGGCAGAGGGGGCTGCTTGTAAAAGGGCAGCTCCCTTTTTATGCTGATAGATGTTCGCAACCACAAACCACGAAGTAAGCAAGGAAGGAAAATCATGAAGAAAGCTCAGATCAAAAAGAGCGTGTCTGCACTGGCTATGGCAGCGGTCATCGCGGTCAGCCTGTTTGGCTACGGCTGCGGTGCAAAGCCTGCCTCTACCAGTTCTGACGCAGGTGTGTCCGGCGACTTCACCGGCACTGCCAAGGGCTTCGGCGGCGACGTTTCCGTCACCCTGACCCTGACCGACGGCGCCATCACCGGCTGCACCGCCGAGGGCAAGGAAGAGACCCAGGGCGTCGGCTCTGAGGCCATCGCCAAGATGCCCGGCGAGATCGCCGAGAGCGGCAGCATCGCCGTGGACGGCGTGTCTGGCGCTACCATCACCTCTACCGCCATCAAGGAGGCTGCTGCAGCTGCCCTGACCGCTGCCGGCCTGAACCCCGATGACTACAAGACCGCTGTGGAGAACGACGCTTCCGCCGAGGACTCCACCGTTGACGCTGATGTCGTCGTCGTCGGTGCAGGCGGCGCAGGCATGACT
>ERZ791625.1634-NODE-1634-length-10930-cov-4.879540_pt1 | contig 10930 bp, 10 predicted proteins | sample MGYA00510267_ERZ791625 | MGnify/ENA primary metagenome ERZ791625 (study PRJEB30046, sample SAMN00715229) | human gut metagenome | study: EMG produced TPA metagenomics assembly of the A metagenome-wide association study of gut microbiota in type 2...
TATCCGGATTCCCAGGCAGCCAGGGATTACCTCGACAATGCAGCCGCACTTCTTCCGGAAGATTCCGAATGCCTCGGCACCTTCATCAGCCAGGGCCGCGTTCATTCCTTCCACATCGGAAAGCGCAGCGAGCACGCCAAGCTCGTCCATCCGATGACCCCTGACAGACTGGCACGTCTGCAGGAAGCGGAAAAGCATCCGAATGAGGACGACTTCCGCCGCGCAGGAGAATGGGCCGTTTCCATGGCAGAAAAAGCACAGGCCTGAGTCTTTTGAGAAGACGCTTCCGGAACCTTTCGGGGGCGTTCTTTTTTTTATGCAAAGAAAACTGGGAAATGAAAGAGAAAACAGAAGGAAATAGGAATAAATCCGTCTTTTGTAAAGGTTTTTTCATTGACAGCCATGCCCGACTTAGCTATAATTAGTCTGTTATGGTGCAGATAAATGGCACTGCCACTACGTAAGGAGGTGTTGACTAATGGCAAAGATGACGTTCCAGCCGAACAATCACTGGAGAAAACAGACTCACGGTTTCCGCGCTCGTATGGCTACGGCTAACGGTCGCAAGGTGCTGGCTGCGCGCCGCGCAAAGGGCCGCAAGAAACTGACCGTATCGGACGAGTCGACGTTCAAGTACGCTTAATTCCTGCGGGAAAATGACTAAGAGGTCGGCTTTCGTGCCGGCCTTTTTTATTGGTTCAGATGATGCTGACGATACGATGGGCCTGTGAGGCCGATTGCGCCCTGATACGCCGCCTTGCCGACGAGGTGTTCCCTGCGACCTACCGTGGGATCATCACTCCGTCGCAGATGGAGTATATGATGGAGTGGATGTACGGGGCGGAGGTGCTTGCGCGCGAGATGTGCGGGGAGTTCGCCTGGTTCATCGCCTCGGCCGACGGCGAACCGTGCGGTTACCTTTCGGTGCAGCACGAGGCCGAAGACCTTTTCCATTTGCAGAAAATCTATGTCCTTCCCCGCTTCCAGGGAATCGGCGCCGGGGAATTCCTGTTCCGCCATGCCGTGGAATATATCCGTTCGGTGCATCCTGCGCCTTGCCGCATGGAGCTGAACGTCAACCGCAACAACCGGGCGCTGCACTTTTACGAGCGGATGGGGATGCGCAAACTGCGCGAAGGCGATTTCCCGATCGGTGACGGATATTATATGAACGACTATATCATGGGGTTGGATATAAAGTAGGGCCGGCGCGTCGCTGCTGCGGTTCGCAAGATAAAAACGGATGCCTTTGTGGGTGTCCGTTTTTTCGCTTGGAGGCCGGTCGCAGGTGATTTGGCGCGGCTCTTGGCCCCTCCCGGGCTGCCGGAGTCTTCGGTGGCGGGGCTGTTGCCCGATGCCGGCATCCGGCTCCCCTGATGCCGGGGCGCGCTATCTGGCTGCGTTGCCTCCGGAACGGCCTATTTCGCCGTGTCGGTCTTGAACAGGTCGATTTCTCCGCGTTCGACTTTGCCGTACATGTCTGCCAGGTTGGCGATGACGGGCGAGATGTATTCGAGCGTGTCGGTGACGGCCTGCTTGTCACCCTCGCCCTTGATGCGGTAAAGCATCGCCGCGTAGAGTGCCCGGAAACAGAGTTCCGTGTCGTTCATGCCGGGATTGCCCACGACGGCGCGCAGACGAGGCAACTCGGGCTCCAGTTTCGCGTAGGTCTGGCGGTAATGTTCGCCGACGGACAGCTTCATCAATTGCAGGTGCAGGTCGTGCAGGTCGCCGATCAGGTGGAGCGTATGCTCCAGGTGCCCTTTCTCGTCCTTGCCTTCCTGGTGCAGGAGGTTGGCGATGTCCATGTACCACAGCAGGTAGACGTGCTTCTGCTCCTCGGCGATGTCCTTGCGGGGGGCGATCAGTGTCGAGAAGATCGCCTCGGGACTGAATTGCAGCGCCCGCAGCAGGTCTTCCAACTGCCAGAGGTAAAGAATGTATTCGGCGATGTTCTCCCGCCGCTTGGCCTGTGCTATATCCATGTCGTATGCGTTTTTTTGTGTAACCTGTCGTGTGCTTTCGTGCAGGATGCGCTTATGTGTTTTCTCTGCAAAAAAGCAATCTCGAGTACCTTTGGGTGACAAAAGGTAGCTAAAACCATCTGCAAGCTGTTTTGGGGGGAGCGTTCGCGGTTTTTCCCGAACGGCTGCGCTTTCCGCCCGCCTGCTCCGGGCGCCCGTTGCCGCGTCTGCTTTTATCCCGCTGCAAACGGAATGCAGGGATTTATACGTAGTCGTTATTTAATCCACTTCTGCGGCCCCGTGCGGTGCTTGAGAAAGTATTGCTGTGATTTGAGCAGGTTGCGCGATTGCAGCACCATGTTCTTGGTTTCGGTGAGGATCGTCAGGTACAACATGCTGGCCTTGGTATTCGAGCGGGCTTCGTTGATGCGCGAGAGCTCCGATTTAATGGCTTCGGCGATCGACTCGAACAACTGGTCGCGCAGCGTGAGCACCATCTCGATTTCGGAGAAATCGCCGTCGCGCAGCATCTGGTTGATATGGCGGTAGATCGACTCCACGTCGTCGTTGATCGACATGAGGTCTTTGGCCTGCTCCTTCGAAAGCCCTTCGTGGTTGTTGTCGATGTGCTCGAACGCCGGACGCGTGATGTGCATCAGCGCCTTGGTCATTTCGTTGAGGTAGTCGACCACCTGTACGTAGTAGTGGGCCGTGTTGACATCGCTGCTCTGGAGTTTCTTGAGGGTGGGGAGCAGCGTGTATTTGCGCTCGCGCGACTGGTAGAAGAGGTCGTTCGACTCTTTGACCATGTCGCGCAGCACCTTGCGGTTCTCCTTGAATACGGCGATCAGCGTACGGTCATAGATCTTTGTCGCCGACTCCATCGTACGGCATACTTCGTCGCGCAGGTTGATGATGATGTCTTCCGTGCTCTGGGATTTCACCCCGGCTGCGGCTGGGGCGGCGGATGTCTTGCCTTTCTTGAGGAAATTGCTGTGGATGAGCATGTAGCCGCAGAGTACCGTGACGATAACGAAGGCCATCGTGCCGCCATAGATCAGGGTAAGTCCGACGACGAAGGCGATCAGGAATCCGCCCAGCGCCGTGATGAACCACCCGGCGATGACGGTCATGACGCCAGAGATGCGGTACACGGCGCTTTCGCGGCCCCATGCGCGGTCTGCGAGCGACGAACCCATGGCTACCATGAAGCAGACATAGGTGGTCGAAAGGGGGAGTTTGAGCGAGGTGGCTATGGCGATCAGCATGGCCGAGGTCGTGAGGTTGACCGTAGCGCGTATCATGTCGTAGGGGGCGCCGCTATGTTCGATGTCCTCGTATTCGAAACGGTGTGAGACGGCTGCCCGTACGCGTGCGGGGATGATCCGTTCGATGCCGGCGTTGATATTGAGCGCTGCGCGGACAATCGTACGGGACATGACCGACGAGCCGTACTGTTCGGGGCCTTCGTCTTCCTGCGCTGCGGAGAGCGACAACTCGGTTTCGGAGACGTGCATGGCCTTTTTCGAAGTCCAGAGCGTGAGGATCATCATCGCCCCTGCGGCAAGCAGAATCAGGAAATTGGCCGGGACGTTTTCCGAGAGTGCCCCCATCATCATCTGCGGGTCACCCGAATGCTTGGCGATCGAGAAGGCGTCGAATCCGGCGACGGGTACGCCGATGAAATTCACCAGGTCGTTGCCCGCGAAAGCCAGTGCCAGGGCGAACGTACCCGACAGGATCGTGATGCGCAGGATGTTGATCTTGAACCGTTGGATGAAGAACAGCAGCACGGAGCATGCCACCCAGCAGATGAAGAGCGACAGCAGCAGGTGCCGGTCGACCATTCCGACGAAGGCATTGTCCGCAAGCAGCGATTTGAGTCCTTTGAAGACTGCGAAATAGATGATCGCCGTAAGCGATGCGCCGCACCACAACGACCCGAAGCGGCGAAAGATCACCGTATAGCGAAACGAGAAGATTGTACGCGAAATATACATGACGATCGTACCGCAGGTGAAGGCGATGACTACCGACAGCAGAATCGCCGAGACGATACCCATGGCGCGCGAGGTGTTGATGAAATGCCCGAGCGAACCGACGCCCAGCGCGGGGTCGTTCGAGATCTTGTAGATCGACACGGCGATGGCCGAGCCCAGCAGGCAGAAGATCAGCGAGACGGTGGTCGAGGTGGGCAGTCCCCACGAGTTGTAGAGATCCAGCAGGATAATGTTGGCGAACATCACGCCCAGGTATAACATCATGACCTCGTGGAATGTGAACAGTCCGGGATTGAACATGCCGCTTCGGGCCACTTCCATCATGCCGCTCGAGGTGACTACGCCGACGATAATGCCGACAGAGGCGACGGTGAGGATGACCCGCATCGAAGCGGCCTTGGAGCCGATGGCAGAGTTGAGGAAATTGACTGCGTCGTTCGTGACGCCGACGAAAAGACCTGAAATGGCGAGGATTCCCAGAATAACTACGATTACGGTGTAGATTTCGCTCATGTTAGGGTTTAGTGCAAATTGTGAACAAATTTACGCCATTTTTTCCGATGAAACGGTTTTGGCACCGATTGTTAACATTAACTTAACATGAGGCGGCTCTGTTCGTTGCGGCCGCGCTGGATATGCCGGGATGCCGGGCGGATTGGGGCATACGCCATACCGCAGGGCGTGCGGAGCGCCGGTGGGCGGAGGCGGGGACTGCCGGTTCCCGGACGGCGAAAAAGGGCGGGCAATCGTGCCCGCCCCTGTCCGGAAGGGGGATTGCCCGCCCGCTGTATTTCTCCGCTGCCGGGGATTATTCGTCGTCGGTATCGGTGTAAGCCTTCAGCAGCTTGTCCTGCACGTCGGCCGGCACCTGCTCGTAGGACGAGAATTTCATGGTATAGGTGGCCGAGCCCGACGTCAGCGACGAGAGTGTCGTCGAGTAGCGGTATAGTTCAGCCAGCGGAACCATGGCGTTCAGACGGTCGAAGCCCTTGTCGGACTCCATTCCGGCGATCATCGCACGGCGGTTCTGCAAGTCGGACATCACGGCGCCCATGTAGTCGCTCGGGACGAGTATCTCGACATTGTAGATCGGCTCCATGATCTTGGGCCCCGCGTTGCGGAAAGCCTCCTTGAAGGCGTTGCGCGCCGCCAGTTTGAAGGAGATTTCGTTCGAATCCACCGGGTGCATCTTTCCGTCGTATACCACCACGCGGATGTCGCGGGCGTAGGAACCCGTCAGCGGGCCTTCGTCCATCTTCTCCATGATACCCTTCAGGATGGCGGGCATGAAGCGTGCGTCGATAGCGCCGCCCACGATCGCCGAGTAGAATTGCAATTTGCCGCCCCATGCCAGGTCGTATTCTTCCTTGGTCTTGGGGTTCACGATCATGTCGCCCTTGCCGGGAACCTTGTAGTTCTTGGGCTCGGGCATGCCGTCGTAGTAGGGTTCGATGATCATATGCACCTCGCCGAACTGCCCGGCACCGCCCGATTGTTTCTTGTGGCGGTAATCAGCCTGCGCAACCTTGGTGATGGTCTCGCGGTAGGGGATTTTCGGTGCGATATAGTCGTAGGAGAGCTTGTTCTCCTTCTCGATGCGTGTGCGCAGAATATTCAGGTGGTGTTCTCCCTGACCCTGGATGATGGTCTGTTTCAGTTCTTTGGAGTATTCGACCAGAATCGTCGGGTCTTCGAACTTGGCGTCGTTCAAGACTTTGCCCAGTTTCTCTTCGTCGCTCTGCTCCTTGGCCTTCACGGCGGCGCGGTAGCGCGGTTCGGGGAAGACGATGGGTTCGATGCTGACCGGTGCCGAAGGAGCCGAGAGCGTGTCGTTGGTGCGGGTGCCCTTGAGCTTCACCGTGCAGCCGATATCGCCGGCCGACAGCTCCGTGACCTTGATGCGGTTCTTGCCCGCCACGGCGAACAACTGCGAAATCTTCTCCTTGTTGCCCGTGCGGGTATTTACCAGCTCGGTGCCCTCGGCGATCCTGCCGCGAATGACGCGGAAATAGGTGATCTCGCCGATATGCTGTTCGACCTGGCTCTTGAATACGAACGCCACGGCGGGTGCCGTCTCGTCGGCGGCGATCTCCTCGCCCTTGGTCGAGAGGAACCACGGAGCCTTCAGCGGGCCGGGTGCCACGTTGATGATGAATTCCATCAGGCGCTTGGTGCCGATGTCGCGCTTGCCGCTGGTGCAGAAGATCGGCATCACCTCGCGTTTCGAAACGCCGATTTTCAGACCCGCACGAATGTCGTCCTGCGTGAGTGTACCTTTGTCGAAGTAGAGCTCCATGAGCGCCTCGTCGTGTTCGGCGGCCATTTCGACCAGCTCCTTGTTCAGTTCCTGCGCCTTGTCCATCTCGTCGGCGGGAATCTCCAGCTCCTCGCGGTGGCCGTCGTTGTCCTTGAAACGGTACATCTTCATCAGCAGTACGTCGATGAAGGCGTTGAACTCAGGCCCCTGGTTGACGGGGTACTGTACGATGACGGGCTTCACGCGCGATGCGGCCCTGATCGACTCGATCGTGGCTTCGAAATTGGCTTTCTCGGCATCGAGCTGGTTCACCACGCCGATGACGGGCTTTTTCAGCAGGCGTGCATAGCGGGCCTGGATCTCGCTGCCGACTTCCCAGCCGTTCTGTGCGTTGAACAGGAATACGCCCACGTCGCCTACCTTGAATGCCGAGAAGAGGCTTCCGCAGAAGTCGTCCGAGCCCGGGCAGTCGATGATGTTCAGCTTGCGATCCATGAATTCGGTGAAGAGGATCGTGGAATAGATCGAGCGTTTGTATTCGTGCTCGATATCCGTATTGTCCGAGAGCGTGTTGTTCGCCTCGATACTACCCCTGCGGTCGATGACCTTACCCTCAAAGGCCATCGCTTCGGCAAGGGTAGTTTTTCCCGTGCCGGGCGCGCCGATGAGTACGATGTTTTTAATTTCTTTTGCTGAATAGTTTTTCATATTCCCGTATGGTTTTAAGGTTTTGCGGTGGTGCGGGGCATCGTCGGGAGTACTTCGCGGAGCCGGGTTCCCGGAACGGAAAGTCGTGCTGCGGAGCATTTTCCGATTAGCCGACTATAAATATACAAAAAAATCGGGATAACCAAACGGCGACACGAAAAAATCGCCCTCAGGAGGCGATTTTACGGTCGAAAAGCGGGAGGTCGATCCATGTGAGCTTTTTCCACACCCATTCGACGGGGCCGTGCGTATGGCGCCGTAGCCAGAGGCGGCAGAAGAGATACTGTACCAGGATGATCCCCACGCCCGCCAGCGTGCCGTAGATCACGTCCACGTGGCGGTAAAGCCCCAGCCCCCAGTTGTAGAAGAGCGCCGTGCCGAGCAGCGATTGCAGCAGGTAGTTGGTCAGGCTCATGCGCCCGAAGAAGGTCATGCCGTGCAGCGCCCGGCGGAACCCCGGCCAGCCGTACCACAGCAGGACGACCGTCGAAACGATCGCCGTGGCCGTCATCAGGTTGCGCATCGCCTCGAACGGTACGAGCCACGTGCCCGCGATGCCCACGGCCAGCAGCCCGCCCCAGATGCGTCTGTGCTGCCCTTCGTCGTAGAAGAGCCGGTAGCGGCCGGCCAGCATGCCCAATACGAACATCAGCAGCGTCTGCGTGCCGCGTCCGTGTTCCAGTCCCCAGCCGAACGAACTGAGCGGGCCGTAGAGCAGGCTCACGCGGGCGCTCTCGGCGAAGGTGCCCGTGGCGAGGGTGGGATAGAGGGTCTCCATGCCTTCGATGCCGCGGATCGAGAGCGTATGTCCGCTGAAATACTGCCAGAGTTCGAGCGGCTGGATGAAAAGCAGGGCCGCGATGACCCACACCCATCGGTTGGGGAGCTTGCCGATGGGAATCATCAGCAGCCCGAAAAGGGCGTAGTAGGTCAGTACGTCGCCGTTGTAGATCGCCGCGTTGACCAGCCCGATGCCGAACAGCAGCACCATGCGCCATGCGAAGCGCAGCGAAAAGTCGTTGCCCCGCTGTGCCTGGTTGTCGCTCTGGATGAAGAAGCTCAGCCCGAACAGCAATGCGAAGATGGCGTACATCTTGCCCGAAAGCAGGAATCCCAGCATATCGGCTACGGGCTGTTCCCAGCTGCCGAATCCGGCGCGGGGCAGGTCGAGGGCGCTCCAGTAGAGGTTGAAATGCTCGCGGGCGTGAAACAGGATGATCCCTGCCACGGCGATGCCGCGCAGTGCGTCGGCCACTTCGATACGGGTGTTGGGTCGGTTTGTCGTGCGGTACATGGGATATTGCGGGGTTTGGGGTTGCTTCGTAATAGTTCGTTGTCGCCGTAGGCTGTATGTTCCGGGTTGCCGGGGCGTTTCCTAATATATGTCGTTGCCGGGTATTTCCATTCAGGTCAGCCGGAAGAGCGGCAGGCACAATTCCCGGATACCGCATCCGCGCCATCGGTCGATGACGAGATATTGTCCGTTCGGATTTACTCCCGGGATCCATTGCGAGCCGTCGAAACCCATCAGGCCTTTGTCTGTCGTATCCATCTGCCTGCAGCCGGCCTTTTGCAACCGGGCCATGTACTCCAGCCATGCCTGCCTGCCGAGGGCTTTGCTCTCGTCCGCCGCGATTTTCCCGGGCTCGTAACCGCCCGCCCCGCCGGCTGTTTTCCTGCGGAGGGTGGTTTTGTTGCCGTTCTTTTCCATCCCTACGACGACGGGATTGTCGAATGTCCGCAGCCCGAGGAAGCGTACCCGACTCCCGTTGGCGGCCTGCCACAGGGGCGCCTCGCCCGTTGCACGAATTGCGGCGATCAGGAGCGGAAACAATAATAAAACGGACTTCATGACGGAACGTGTTGGAGGTGGCCGGCGGTTGCTCAGGGGATCACCCCCGTCAGTGCCTCGATGGCACGGCGGCCTTCGTCGCCCAGCGAGAGCGAATATCCGTTCACGAAGAGCGCGATATGTGCGTCGATCACCTTGTCATCCAGCTCCTGTGCGTGCTGTTTTATATAGGTGCGCGAAGCTTCGGGATGTGTGAAGGCGTATTCGATGCTTGTGCGCAGCAGGCGTTCGGCCTCGTGCCGCACCTCGTCCGGCAGGCTGCGCCGGGCTGCGATCCCGCCCAGCGGCAGCGGCAGCGCCGTCCGGTGTTCCCACAACTGCCCTAGGTCGGCGACCAGTTCCAGTTCCCGTTCACGGTAGACGAAGCGGCCCTCATGGATAAGTACTCCGGCGTCGAAATCGCCCCGCTCGACGGCAGCCGCGATTCGGGAGAAGAGCAGCGGTGTACGCTCTTCGATTTCGGGGAAGAGTTTGCCCATCAGGGCATTGGCCGTAGTGTGCAGCCCCGGGACGGCCACGCGGCGTATCGGCCGCGTATCGCCTGCGCGGCGTACCAGCAACGGCCCGTTGCCGCGTCCGAGTGCCGCACCGCTGTCGAGCAGCGCGTAATGTTCCGCGATGGCGGGCAGCACGGCGCAACTTATCTTGCTGATGTCGGCACGTCCCAGCCCGGCACCGCGGTTCAGCTCCTCGATGTCGTGGTATTCGACCTCGAAGCGCAGGCTGCCCGTGTCGATGCGGCCGTTAACGAGCGCGTCGAACATGAAAGTGTCGTTCGGGCACGGCGAGATATGCAGCTTCAGCCTCACCGTTTCTGCGCCTCGGTGATGTTGCGGGCGTTTTTCTCGTTGTCGCTGCGGTTGCGTTTACCCCCGAAACGGCCCAGCAGCCATCCGGCGGCAAAAGTCAGCACGAGGACGATGATGTCGATAAATACGTTGGCCAGCCACCGCTGGATGGCGGGGGCGAATTGCCAGACCAGGATGAAGACGACCAGTATCAGGATCAGTCCCGCCCAGAGCATCCAATTTTTATTCATTGCTTTCGAATATTTGGTTTAACTTTTCCGTCAGGTTCCCGACGGCCTCCTCCACGGCCCACTGGCCGAAGGGTTCGCCGACGTAGTTCGACACGGCACGTATCTGGCAGCACGCGACGCCCAGCGCGTCGCATACGGCGAAAAAGGCTGCGCCTTCCATGTTCTCCACTTCCGGCAGGTACCCGCCCGGTGTGTCCTCCGGGTTTCCTTCCGGCGTCTGGTGATGGGTGCCTTCCGCTGCGTGTCCCGCCCTGTCGTCTGCCGTAAATCCGGGGTGCGGCTCCGCGAATCCGGCGTCCCCTGCCGCGTGCCCGGTGCCTTCCGCCGCGCTTTTCGGCCCGTCCTTTGCCGCGGCTCCGTCGCCCGAACGGCTGACAGTGACCCCGGCTGCAAGGGGCAGCCCCAGGTCGGGGCCCGAGGTCTCGTATTCGCGGGCGTAACGCTCGGGGATGCCCGCTATGCGTTCGGTGACCACTTCGACCACCTCGCCGCGCCGCAATGTCCGGTCACAGGCACCGGTAATGCCGGCCAGCACCACCAACTGCGGCTTTTTGGCTTTCACGGCGCGCAGCGTCGCCGCCGCGATTTCGGCCATGCCCACCCCGCCGACGAATACCGGGTCGCGAGGCTCGGTGAGGATGAACGCCTTGGCCTCCTCGATGGTCGGGAAAATGAAAATCCGTTTCACCTTACCGGCCTACGACTGCTTCGAGCTCCTCGACCGTGACGGGTATCTTCTTGTCGCCCAGCATACGGCTCCCGCTTTCCGTCACAAGGATGTCGTCCTCGATGCGGATGCCGCCGAAGTCGCGGTAGCCCTCCAGGGCGTCGTAATCGACGATCCCCTTGTAAAGGCCCTCGGCCCGGCATTTGTCGATCAGCGCCGGGATGAAGTAGAGCCCCGGTTCGTCGGTCATCACCGTCCCCGGTTCGAGGCGCCACGCCGCACGGTAAATGCAAGTCGCGGACTTGGCGGCGCGTTGGGCGATCGAGGAGAAGTCGAAGCTCCGCTCGCCCATCGCCTCGCAGTCGTGCACGTCCATGCCCAGCCCGTGCCCCAGCCCGTGGGGCATGAACATCGTCATGGCACCCGCGGCCACGGCGTCGGCT
>ERZ791625.1642-NODE-1642-length-10876-cov-5.128731_pt1 | contig 10876 bp, 7 predicted proteins | sample MGYA00510267_ERZ791625 | MGnify/ENA primary metagenome ERZ791625 (study PRJEB30046, sample SAMN00715229) | human gut metagenome | study: EMG produced TPA metagenomics assembly of the A metagenome-wide association study of gut microbiota in type 2...
CAGAGTACCGTGCCCCCACGGTGGGCGAAACCGTTGTGCGGATGCTGCATCACATGAGCAGAATTTTTGAAGACAACAGCAAGATCGACCAGATCCACCGCGGCTTGCAGATCGACCGCAAGCGCCGTCAGGAATTGCGGCGCAAGCGTCTGGCGATGGGACACAAGCCAGATGACCATGAGGAACAGATATTCAGATAAAAAATGCTGCCGTAAAATCACGGCAGCGTTTTTATGAAATCAGATCTGTGTTTGTGTGGGGACAAATTCCAGCTTGAGCGCCATCCCCATACCCGCGGCAAGACGCTTGAGCGTCCGCAGAGAGGGATTGGCCGTTCCGCTTTCCAGCCTGCTGATATCAGCCTGCGTAATGCCGGTGATGTCAGAAAGCTGTTTTTGCGTCATACCGTTTTCCTCACGGCCCTCCACAATGGCGCGCATGATCTGACGTTCCGGCTCCTGCGCGTCCCACTCAGCACGGAACGCAGGGTCCTGCATTCTCTCGTTCAAGGTCTCACGGAAATTCTTTCCCATCGATCACACCTCCCCTTTTCGGCTAAAGTCCGCGCGATACCGCTTGGCGCGTTCGATCTCGCGCGGCGGCGTTTTCATCGTCTTTTTTACAAACCCATTTGTCAGGATCACTCTGTGTCCTAACACTGCACAGCCTATGCATTTGCCGCATTCTTATTTGCACTTCATCATATGTGATAAAACACATATTGTCAACAGAAAGAGCACTGATCTGAAAGGAAACATCATGAGCAAATATATTTATTTCACGCCGGAGGAAAAAGCGCGGGCGCAGAACACGGATCTCGTGTCGCTGCTGCGCGCCCAGGGGGAACGCCCCGTGCGCTCCGGCCGGGAGTTCCGCACTCCCAACGATCCCAGCATCACCGTCCGGGGCAACAAGTGGTTCGACCACTCCAAGCGCGAGGGCGGCTATGCCGTCAGCTTCGTGCAACACTATTACCGTCTCCCTTATCAGGAGGCGGTTTTGCTTTTGCTGGGCAGAAAGAATGGAAAATCGTATGAGCAGGCAAAGCCCGCAAAGGAGGCTCCGAAGCCCTTCGCTCTGCCGGAGCCTTACGGAACCATGCGGCGTATGTACGCCTACCTCATGCGTCAGCGCCACATTGACCGGGAGGTCATCTCCTATTTCGTACATGAAAAGCTGCTCTACGAGGACACGCATCACAACTGCGTTTTCGTGGGGCTGGATGGCAGCGGCGAGGCAAAACACGCCCACATCCGCAGCACCAACAGCGAGGGCCGGGTGTTCCGTATGAACATTGAGAGCAGCGCCAGCGAGCACTGCTTTCATAAGAACGGCACGGATAAGTCCCTCTATGTCTTCGAGGCCCCCATCGACCTCCTGTCCCACATCACCCTCTACCCATACGGCTGGCAGGAGCACAGCTACGTCGCCTGCTGCGGGACATCCATCCAACCGGTGCTGGAACGACTGCGGCAGAATCCAAAGCTGGACACGGTGTACCTCTGCCTCGACAACGATGACGCGGGCAATGACGCCTGCGACCGCATGATGGATACGCTGGAGGACATGGGCTTGGAGGTGCAGCGGCTCTGTCCGGTACGCAAGGACTGGAACGACGATCTGTGCGCCAAATTCGAGAGAAAGGAGAACCAACCATGAACGGGGATACCTGGATCTTCCTCGCCCTCTGCGGCGCTCTGCTGGTGTTTTTGCTCATGGCGTCCTTCCTCTCCAAGAGCTACTCCCTTGACCGCATCAAGAGCAAGACGGTGGGCGACGGCCAGCACGGCACGGCGCGGTGGGCAACGCCCAAGGAGATCGGCAAGACCTACCACACCGTACCCTTCCGCCCCCGCCGCTGGCGCAAGGGGAAGGAGCTGCCCACGGAGCAGGGGCTCATCCTCGGCAGCGTGGGCGGCGGAAAACGTAAAAGTAAGGGAGGTTTCCTGCGGAAAACCTCCCGCAAGCTGCTGGAAAAGCTGCGCCGTCCTGTGGCGGGAAAGCAGAAACGGAAGCCGAAGAAAAAATCAAAGGCGCTTTCAAAAGTCAAAAAGATGATCGAGGAGCAGGGGGATATCCGGGCGCTGGTGGACAGCGACGACATCCACTGTCTGATGATTGGCGCCTCCGGCGTGGGCAAGACGGCGTTTTTCTTGTACCCCAATCTGGAATACGCCTGCGCCTGCGGCATGAGCTATCTGGCGTTGGATACCAAAGGGGATCTGGCGCGGAACTACGGCGCCATCGCCTCCCGGTACTACGGCTACCGGGTTTCCGTCATCGACCTGCGGAATCCCACCCGCTCGGATGGCTTCAACTTCCTGACGCTGATGAATCACTACATGGATATTTCGAGAGCAGATCCGTCCAATTTGGCGGCGCGGGCCAAGGCGGAGAAGTACGCCAAGATCCTTGCCAAGACCATCATCAGCCCGGACGGTGACGCCTCCCAATACGGTGATAACGCCTACTTCTATGACAGCGCCGAGGGATTGCTGACGGCCGTTGTGCTGCTGCTGGCGGAATTCGTGCCGCCAAAGGACGGAGAGCCGGAAAAGCGGCATATCGTATCGGCCTTCAAGCTGGTGCAGGATCTGCTGGCGATGCCGAGCTCACGGGGCAGAAACGGTTTTCAACTGCTGGTGGACATTCTGCCGCCGGAGCATAAAGCACGGTGGCTGGCTGGCGCGGCGCTGACGGCGGCAGATCAGGCGATGGCCTCGGTCATGTCTACCGTCCTCTCCCGTCTGAACGCCTTTCTGGACACGGAGCTGGAGCAGGTCATCTGCTACGACAGCCCCATCAACGCGGAAATGTTCGCCTCGGAGAAGTGCGCCATTTTTCTCATTCTGCCGGAGGAAGACCCCGCCAAGAATTTCATCGCGGGCCTTATGATCCAGAACCTCTCCCGTGAGCTGTTCTCCGTGGCGGACGAGCATGACGGCAGACTCAAGAACCGCGTGGTGCTGTTCTGCGATGAGCTGGGCACCATGCCGCCCTTCGACATCCTGCCCCTGTTCAGTGCGGGCCGCTCCCGCGGGCTGACGCTGGTTCCCATCATCCAGAGCCTTGCCCAACTGGAAAAGAACTACGGAAAAGAGGGCGCGGAGATCATTTGCGACAACTGCCAGGACACCATCTTCGGCGGCTTTTCGCCCCAGAGTAAAACCGCCGAGGCCCTCTCCGCCGCCCTTGGCAGCCGCACGGTGCTCTCCGGCTCCGTCAGTCAGGGCAAGGAGAGCAGCCAGTCCTTGCAGATGATGGAACGACCGCTCATGACGCCAGACGAATTGAAGTCCATCCCCAAGGGAGAGTTTGTGGTGATGAAGACCGGCACCCATCCCATGCGGACGAGACTGCGCCTGTTTTTGGATTGGGGCATCACCTTCGATCCAAACGGCTACCGGATGCCGGAGCGGGCGGCCAGAAAAATCGCCTATGTGAACCGCGACGAGCTGGCCCGCAGTATCCAGAACCGCCGCGAAAACAGCCCTTACAACACGGAGGATGCCAAATGAGCAAATTTAACTTTATTTACGCCGAGGATCTGAGCCACCGGGAAAAGACGGTCTACATCTACCTCCGGGACCGTGCGGACGCCTCCGGCGTCTGCTGGCCTGGGATCAAGACCATCGCCGGTGAACTGGGGCTTTCGCCCCGCACCGTCCAGCGGGCCTTGGCAGATCTGGAACACAGGCAGCTCATCGAGAAGCGACAGCGCCACCGCGCCAACGGCAGCCTGACCAGCAATCTGTACCGCCTGACAGCGGCAAAAAAGTCACAGTCTCCCGCCAAGGGGGGACTGTGACTTTTTCTCTCCTAAAATTCTGTCCATAGGGTGGCGTCATCATGGCGCATCCAGAAGAACCTACTCTATCGGAGGATATACCAGTACAGAGAAAGAACAAGAATTATACAGCGTGTCGTCACATTCCATATTGTAGTAATCATTGAACACATAGTAGCGGAAATTGGGGTGGTCGGTCTTCCCCGCGAAAAAGGACGCGCCGCCCTCATGCAGATGAGGCTTGTATTTTTCCGGATAGGCGATGGTATGCAGCGCAGGCAGCGCCGCAGCATTTTCCATTCATATGGTTTGCTCCTTGCGCTCAGACGCCCGGCATGCGGGTTTAAACAGGCACACACCTCCGCCAAAAGTGTCGGATCTCTGCCGACTGCCAGTATCTTCATTCCACGCCTCCTCCTTGCTGCGTGTTCCGCCGACAGCATTTTTTCCTGTGCGTTCGCATAGGTAGATGCTTTCCTTTTTCGCAGACATGTGCTGCAATGCGGCATATCCAGATACGCTGTATCAGCATCATTCATATGCACCATCATTACAGAGAGCACATCTGTTTCCCGCAGTACAGGTACGAGCTTTTTAGTGCTTACCGCTTACCATGAAAGAGCAAGGCGAGAATTTACGTTCTCACCTTGCTCTTTCGCCATGTTATGGAGCGGTACGGCTTAAGCCGCACCGCTCCTGCTCGTTATTGGGAATTGCATTGAACTGCTTCTGCTCTGCCGTGCGGGTCAGTTCTCATACCGGGTCCAGTCGGGGTTCTTGTTCATGCCGGTCCAGATCTCATAGTTGCCGGCCTTGTGCTTGAAGTCGTGGGAGTTGGTGGCTTCCTGCACTGCCAAATAGAACCAGTCGCCGGGGTTGCAGTCCGGCCAGACGTTCATGCCGGTCAGCAGGTCACTTTCCTCCTCCGGGATGCGGTTCAGCACCCGGTTGATCATGGTCATGGCCTGTGCACGGGTGATGTAGGTATCGGGACGGAAAGTCCCATCCTCAAAACCCTTGATCCAGCCCAGCTCCGCGGCCCGCTGGATGTACTTCTCCGCCCAGTGTCCGCTGATGTCGGAGAAGGTCTGGGTTCCGCTGCTGGTTCCGGTATCGAACCGGGCGCAGATGGCGGCGAACTGGGCACGGGTGATGGGGGACTGGGGGTCAAAGGTTGTGGTGCTGCGTCCCTGCACGAAACCCAGCCCCGTCATGGTAGAGATGGCGGTATTGGCCCAGTAGTTGTCCGGCACATCGGTATAGGTGTTACTGGTAAGAAGATTGCCATCCCGGACGCTGTCTTTCAGCAGACGGAAGAAGATGGTGGTGGTTTCCGCACGGGTGATCAGGCCGTAAGGTTTCACCAGACCATCCTTATAGCCGATGACATAAGCAAAATGGTCGGTGTCATTCAGCACATTGGGCGTAGAACTGCGGTAGTTTCGCACCGTTTCGGCTTTTCTGATGGCAGCGCTCTGGCTTGTGTAGAAATCGTTTTTCGTGATCTTATGCTCCGTGCTATCCAGTACATAGCCTTCGGGAGCGGTGACCTCGACATAGTACCAGTCGCCGCCATTGCCGGTAATGCTGTCCACGCTGAACAGAGCAATGCCGCTTTCAGAGCCGTTCCGGGATGTCTTCGCTGTTGTTCGGTTGACTGTTTTGCCATTGCTGCTGTACTGGTACAGTGCAAAAGTAGCGCCGTTCAATGCATGGCTGTCCTGCGCATCGATCTTTTCAATGGCGAAATAGTAGGAATCTTTGCTGTCATCGCCGCCAGGCTTAACCGGGTCTATCGGTTTAGGATCGCCCACACGCTCAAAGTGCGCAATATAGTGGGCCGTCTTCCAAATCCTATCCTCCGGCTTCCGCGGGGCAAAGGACGCGCTGTCACTGAGCTTATCGTCCGTCTCGCTGTACCAACCAATGAACCGGTAACCGCTTTTGGCGGCAGCAGTCGCGCCGGAGGCCGTTTCGGTCGTCACCGCCTTTACGGGCTCGCTTTCGGGGCTGACCGTTCCCATCGTCGCATCCGCCGTATCATAGAACAGCGTGACGCTTTCCTGCTGCCACACGGCGTAGAGCTTTGTATTCTCTACGATGTTCACAACCTGCTGGTTGTTGTAGGTGACTGGGCCGCCTTCCGTAGTTGCCCAGCCCAAGAAGCTGTAGCCGGGGCGGACAAAGGCATTGGCCGTGAGTGCCTCGCCCTCTCCATGGATAAAGGTCTGCGGTTCCATTTCTCCGGTGGCGTCTGCCGCATTGGCATCAAAAGTCACCTGATATTTTTTCTGCACAAAGCTGGCAACATAGGTTGCCGCCTGATACAGGCCGTCGGTATTCGGCTTCGGCTCAAACTTCAAAGCGTTTCCGACCTTCGTAGTGTTCAAATACCAGCCGTCAAACTCCCAGCCCTCTGCGGGTGCGGCGGTCGCACCTACGAATGTGCCGGTCTCCGGATTGCCGGTTTCCTCTACATCGCTGGTTAGCTGTGCGTCGTTTGGGTTCAGCGTGACCGTGCCGGAGCCGAACGCCTCATAGCGAATCGTAATATTCGGCAGGGCCTCCCAAATCGCATAGAGAGTGACTTCTCCCCCATCCCCAATCGGCTGATCTCGATAGGTGTGCACAGCGGCAAACTTAAAGCGATCCGGATAAGTGCGGCTATCCTGTGTCCGTCTTACGGCAGGATACTCGCTCCAGCCCTTAAACGCATAGCCCGGGCGATGGAACTGATTGGGATTGAGATAAAGCGACTCCTCCTCGCTGGCGGCGCTGAAGGTGAAAGGCTGATCGTTCATCGTGCCCGTCGCATCGCCTGCATCTTTATCAAACTTTACCGTGAAGCTGTTCGGCGCGAACTGCGCTTTGAAGACAAATCGATTTTCTGCATCTGCGGCTTCAAAGTTCGAACTTGCAATGGTCAGCGATGCTTTGGTCAAGGGCCCGAACGAAGCATTAATACTGTCAGGCACCATTTCCACCGTCCATTCGGTGAAATGGTAGCCGGGGTTCGCTGTAGCCACCGATGTGAGATCCATGCCGGTTACAGAATCACCAGCCACAGTGAACACGCCGCTTTTTACAGAAACACTTCCCATATTGGGGTCGTTCACATTGAACTCCACGGTGATTTTGTCGATACTCCGGTAAACGGCGTAGAGCGTGACCTTTTTGTCATCATCTGTGACTTCCAGCATATCTGAGTCCACAACGGCACCGGCTCCCTGTGTAGGGACCTTTTCCTTCTCATCTTCCGTCATACCGCTTGTGTTTGTCAGGCTCCATCCGGCAAAGTAGGTATTTTCCGGCGGCGTTCCCTCAAAGTTCTTGAGCGTGATGTCCGCGCCGAAGGGAATACCGTCTTTCGCCACAACGCCGGTTTTGCCATTAGTGTAGCGACTGTACTCGAATGTTGTATGCCCCTCTGGCGCCGTTCCCTCGACGCCTGCCAGATCGTACTGTACGGTGTAGGTCTTGGGTGTGAATTCCCACTGCGCCGTCAGCGTCAGATCATGGCCGGGCATTGTAATGTTTTGCTCCGCTGAAGCAATCTTCCCGGTATCGCTGCGCTTCCAGCCTGTAAACTCCCACGTGCCCTCCAGCTGAAGTGTGTCGCTCAGCATCACTTTGTTGCGAGACGTGGTCAATGCGCCGGCGACCGTCACATTGGCATTCTGATAATGGCTGCTGCTATTCGGTACTTCGCTCGTTTCTGTCGGTATCCAGCAGGTCGTGTTGTCACCGCCAGAATAGCTCAGCTGATACGCGCTGTTCGGTACCCACGTCCAGTATCCCACCAGCACATAATCCCGATTCACATTCAGAATAGAGCCGGTCAGATAGTTGCCGTCCGGGGCGTTTTGATCCTTCCATCCGTTGAACACCCAGTGTCCAGGCACGTCGTTTACCGTATCTTCAATTGGATGGCCGCTTCTGTACATGGTGCTGATCGCATAGGAATCTCCCCGCAAAACAAAGTTGCCAGTCGGGCACGCAGGCTGAATTCCTCCTGCCAGAGTCCATTGGGGATTTGCCCATTCATATGTGACTGCATACTTCTTTGCAAAGCGGGCGTACACCGTCCGAGTTTCCTGCCCGGATACACGGTAGGTGTAGGTGGGGTGGGTGCTTACATATTCATCTTCATCAGACCCCTTCACCGCCCAGCCGAGGAAGTAGTAGCCGTCGTTGGCTGTGGCGGTGGCGGTGACGGCGGCTCCGGTCTTGGCGTAGCATTCGCCACTGCTGTTGGCCACAGCAGCATCGTTCGTTTCAGCAGCACTTGTAATGGTCACCGTTCCGGCTTTATCGTTATCCGCAAATTTTCCGTCCTCGCCGCGCAGCTGCACCTGAGCGCACTGACGGTAGCTCCACTGCGCCACCAGTGTCACGCCTCCGTGAGAGATGGTTGCATCATTCTCACCGTCGATTTTGAAGGTAAAAGCGGGGTTTGCCGAGTCATAGTTGTAGGACACCGTATGTTTTGCCGGCAGCAGAAGGCTATCCCGCACGGACAGCCAACCGTCAAAGTGCCAGCCGTCTGGTCCCGTTGCAGCATGAGAGGTATAAGGGAGCCTCTCATGTTCTCCGGCAGCATCCGTAGTTTTCTTGAAGCTCACGACGCCGGAAGCATTTCCGGACTCTGCTTCATAGGTTCCGCCGTTGGCAAAGTAGGTCACGGCGGGTGACTGCACAAAGATCAAACGGATGGACACCGGATCACTGACGTTCAAGGTAAATCCGTAATGCTTCTGTCCGTATTGGTCCTCTGTTTCTACCTTTGTCCACATATCCGCAGGGTCTCCAATGGGATAGAACTTCGAGCCATCCGGCCCAATCACCAGCGCGCCCGCGAACTCCGTGTCCAGTCCATTCTTCAAGGCATTTTTGTTCTCCCACACCGTCAGCGTAAGATCGTTGTTGTTGCGCACCACGATGGAACCGCCGTTCTGGGAAAAATCCAGTTCCTGCTTCTGCCCGTTGATCTCCGTACTGGCCGTGATCTTGCTGCTGCCGGGCGTGGCGGAAATCGTCACAGTGTGGTACAGCGAGAACTGCAAATCGTCGATCAGGTTGCCGAAGGTCTTGGGAACCAGTGAGCCGGCCGGAGCCGTAGAGGAATACGAGCAAAACGCAAAGGTCGTCTGCGTCTGACCGTCCGGCACCAGATAGCTGCATTCGTAGCTCAGTCCGCCGCCGACGCCCTTGTCTCCCTGATAGGCGTTGTCCTTGATGCCGTATCCGACCCAGCGTTGGTTATCAGTGGCGATGATCCACACATCCCAGCGCTCGGTATAGATATTGGAAATCTTCGTACTGAACGGAGATTCCGAGCCAGAGCCGCCCAGAAACGCACCGTTTTCCCCAAACGGTTTGGAGTAGACCGTCAGTCTCTGCGAACAGCCGTCATCGGGGATCGTAAATCCCAGCGCCGCCTGATTTGCCTGCACCCAGTCCGTCAGCTGCATATACTGATCCCGGCCGTTTTTTCTCGGCTTGGAGGGTGCGGTCTCCTGTTTCGGCCCGATGATGAGCGCCATTTTGTCAACGCCGATGCGGCCGCGGTGCTGCAGCCCCCACTCATACACATTGCCGCCGACGGTCGTCACATTCTGATAGAGTGTGCTTTCCTCGTCGGCGTTCAGCTCGGCGAACTGGTACCCCTCCGCATTGTTCTTGTCCCTGGAGGTACTATAATGCGGAGCTGTATGGCCATTCCAATTTCCGCCGAACTCGATCATTCCTTCCTTTGCTGTGGTTTCCCAATCCTGTACGTTCTCCTGGGGCATTTGTGATGAAGTAGTGCGGATCGACGGGGTTTCAAAGCCGGGATTTTGGATGGCGTTCTCCACGTTCAGTGAATCATCCGCCGCTGCGGACGGCGCAGGGAGCAGCGTCACCGTCAGAATCAACGCCAATAAGGCACTCATCCATCGCTTTCCTACTATTTTCTGCTTGCCCATAACTTCCTCCTTTGTGCGGCTTCTTATCGAAAACCAGTGCCGCTTAATTTGTATTTATTGCTTTCTCAACGCATACAGCAGAGCTCAGATTCACGGATTGGGGCCTGTGCAGTTTGCACGTCTATCTTACGGCAGGTTGTCCGATTCCGGACTGCTTAACGCAATACTGCCGCAGCCTTTGCATCCTGATTTTGCTCTCAAAACTGGGAGAAAGCGGTTTCGAAAGAGGGATTGCACCGGTATATACCGGTGCAATGGGGGTACCCCCATTGCAATGCCTCTCTGTTGCCAAATCAAAACAGGGGTGTTTCCACCCATGTCAAAGCACAGGCAAACGTATCTTAATTGGGTATCGGATCTTCCTTCTTCCGGGCTGAAAAGCATATCACTCTTTCGCAGATAAGGGAAAGTGCTTGACAAAGCTGGTTTTCAGGAAGTATATCTTCTAATACCTTTATAAAAAGCGGCAAAGACTGACCGTACCGTGAAGTCTTGCCGGATATTCTACTACATTTTATTTTGCTTCAACGCGGCAGAAGTAAAACCCATCTCATACTGAGATTTTACCACAATTATACTATATACATACTTTGGTTGCAACGTTTGCTGGGGGGGAATCAAGAAAAAACAGGTCCAGCATAAGGACCTGGGGCTTGTGGTGTAGGCATCCATGCGAATGGATGCCTACACCACTGCTCAGCCACTGAAAAACAGTTATTTTAGGGAAAAGTCCAACTTTTTGTCCGCATCCCTCGCTTATTCCGCCAGTGCGCGATAAATAAAGGTGACGATCTGGGCGCGGGTGCAGTCAGCATTGGGGCTGAACGTCGTGGCGGTGGTACCGCTGGTGACGCTCTCTTTCACAGCCCACAGTACCGCGTCGGCATAGTAAGCGTCAGCGGAAACATCGGTGAAGGGGTTCACGCTGCCCGCCGCCGGGGACTTCTGGCTGCGCCACAGGAAGGTCACGATCTGGGCGCGGCTGCAAGTGGCGTTGGGGCTGAAGGTGGTGTCGCTGGTGCCCTTGGTGATGCCGTTCTCCACGGCCCACAGGACGGCCCGCTCATAGTAGCTGTCTGCGGCCACGTCGGTAAAGGGCATGGCCGTGGACTTGGGAGCGGGG
>ERZ791625.1647-NODE-1647-length-10849-cov-3.049565_pt1 | contig 10849 bp, 8 predicted proteins | sample MGYA00510267_ERZ791625 | MGnify/ENA primary metagenome ERZ791625 (study PRJEB30046, sample SAMN00715229) | human gut metagenome | study: EMG produced TPA metagenomics assembly of the A metagenome-wide association study of gut microbiota in type 2...
ATGTGCAAAATATTGTATAGTTTTGTCAACCTGTGGGAATTTTACAGTTCGTTGAACAAAGACTAATTATTTATATCCAATGAAGTGCATTCATATCATTACTCCTGTAAAGGACTCCATTGAATTGACGTTGCAAACGGTGGAAGCCATTGTTGCATCCGATTTTCAGACGCCGTTTACCTATACCGTATATAATGACTTCAGTACAGAAGAAAACACGGCTAAGTTACAGGATGCATCCGAAAAACTGGGCTTTGAATTGGTAAATCTTGCGGAAATAACGGATCATCCCTCACCGAACTATCTGCTGGTATTGCAAATGGCACAGCAACGTGCCATCGAGGCGGAGGCAGGTTTGGTAATTGTGGAGTCGGATGTTGTGGTAAAGAAGAATACATTGCAGGCTTTGTTCAACGGAGCGGCAGAACGGGCGGACTGCGGTATTGCCGCTGCCGTGACAGTTGATGAGAAAGGAGAAATCAACTATCCCTATCTTTTTGCGAAAGGTAAGGAAAACCAGGTGTTTCCGGAGAAAAAGCATTGCAGTTTCTGCTGTTCCTTGCTGACATTGAATTTCCTGAAAGCATTCGACTTCCATCAGTTGAACCCTGAAAAGAACTGGCATGATGTAACTGTTTCGCATCAATCATTGAAAGAAGGGTTTAAGAACTACCTGTTTACTACATTGCCGGTATTGCATCAGCCTCATGGCAGCCGTCCGTGGAAACAATTGAAATATAAGAATCCGTTGAAATATTATTGGTTGAAGTATACAAAAGGACTGGATAAAATCTGATATGTTTATGGAAAAACCTTTGGTCTCAGTCATCATGCCTGTTTACAATGCGGAAGAGTATCTGGAAGAAGCGGTCGATTCTGTAATTGCTTCTAATTACTCTCCATTGGAACTGATTTTGGTTGATGACGGTTCTGCGGACAGGTCTTATCATCTGGCACAGCAACTGGCGGAAAAGGCGGATACGGGTGTGATAAAGGTATATAAGCAGCCTAATGCAGGTCCTTGTGTCGCTCGTAATTATGCGGTTTCTTTGGCGAAGGGAAAATACATTTTTCCATTGGATGCCGATGATAGAGTAGGTTCTGATTTTTTTACTGAGGCAGTTGACGTAATGGAGGCAGACAATGGCGTGAAAGTAGTATATTCTCATGCTGAATTTTTTGGAGAGCGTACCGGAGAATGGAAATTAGCGCCTTATTCTCGAAGCCTGCTGGCACGTAAGAACATGATACCGATTTCTGCGATGTATCGTAGAAGCGATTGGGTGCGTGTAGGCGGATACTGTAAGGAAATCATAGCTCGTGAGGATTGGGAGTTCTGGATTTCGATATTGAAGAATGGCGGTGAAGTAGTCCGTTTGTCGCAGGTCGGCTTGTATTATCGCGTTCGTTCCGGTTCCAAACGTATTTCAGACCGTGCATTGAAGCGTCATGTGGTGGATACGCTGAATAAGCGGCATCCCGATTTTTTTGTTCGGGAATTGGGCGGTCCGTTGCATTATCAACGTTCCTGGTCGCGATTGTTTAATACATTCTCCCGTATTATTCATCCTCGTCGGATATTTGTTAATCCGGCATTCAAGGAGTTGTCATCTTTTATGCAGGCGTTACCTGTATTTTTTAAGAATGAGGGTACAACTATCTATAAAGGAAGGAATGAATTGAAGCTGTTTGAACGAGGTGGACGCGAGCTCATCGTCAAATCCTATCAAGTACCCCATCTTATTAATCGGATTGCCTATAACTCATTTCGGGCTTCAAAAGCGCGTCGTTCTTATCGTTACGCTGAGATGCTACGACAGATAGGAGTAGGTACGCCGAAACCAGTCGGTTTTTATTCTACAGGTACGTGGCTGTTGTTCGGTAGTAGTTATTTTGTCAGTTTGAAGTCTGAATGTCCCTATACTTATCGTGATTTTGCAACACATACTTTTGAGCATCAGGAGGAAATACTGCGTGCCATTGCCCGTACTACGGCTACATTGCATGAACATGGTATTTTACATAAAGACTATTCGGCCGGCAATATTCTGTTCACGGATGAAGGGAACGACATTAAGGTTGAGGTAATAGATTTAAACCGTATTCGTTTCGGAACAGTGAATATGGAAGAGGGATGCAGGAACTTTGAGCGTTTGCCCGGTACACATGAGGTGTTTGCAATTTTGGCTGACGAATATGCCAAGAGCCGCGGTTTTGATGTGAAAAAATGTTTGGAGTTGATAGAACAGGCACATAAGTAGCAAAGGAAATATAGTTTTGAAAAATAATGTTAATGGTATAATCAGACGCTGATGTTTATATATAAAATCAAAAGTGTCTAAAACATATATTTATGGGTGATAGTCTTTTATATAAGCTCCGCAGTGGTAAACCGCCTAAGATATTCTTTTTTTTGAAAGGATATTTGTTGATGTGTATGCCGACTTGTTTTTTTAGGTTATGTCGAAAGCGCTATTTGGCACAGGTAGAAACACGTTCGGATAAGGATTATATATATGAGCGTGTGAATTATTATAATAAAATGCGGCATCCGGTTGCCTTACCGGATAAAACCTTTCACGAACACAAGTTTGGGTATTATATCTTTCTGGATAAGATACGTAAATTTCGTCCCTCCACTTTTCACAAGGTCTACTACTTCGATTTGCAGGATGTGCTTCGTTGGTTCAGTCAGAAACTTCGTATAGGTTACATTCCCGGTGATGTTTATTTCACCCCGGAGTTTCCTGCTATTGTGAAAAGCAGGTTGCTGAAAAACGACAATGAATATTCAGTTCTTCTTAAACTGGACAAATTACGCCATTTTATGTTTGTGAATGATCCGGTCCCTTTCTCAGGGAAGTCCAATCAGGCTATCTTCCGCGGTAAGATACGTTCGAGCCGTGTCCGTGAGAAATTCCTTCGTATGTATTATGGGTCTGCCATTTGCGACTGTGGTGTGGTGGGCAAGAATGAGGGGTGTCCGGATGAGTGGATGACTTCCAAGAAAACGATTCGCGAGCATTTTGACTATAAGTTTATTATGGCTTTGGAAGGCAATGATGTAGCTTCCAATTTGAAGTGGGTAATGTCATCCAACTCCATTGCCGTAATGACGCGTCCTACTTGTGAAACCTGGTTTATGGAGGGAAAGCTTATTCCTGATTATCACTATATAGAGATTAAGGATGACCTTTCCGATTTGGAGGAGAAACTGAACTATTACATCGCTCATCCGGCAGAGGCGGAACAGATTGTTCGGCACGCTCACGAGTATGTAGCCCAGTTCTTTGATGCCAAACGCGAACGGTTGATTTCGTTGTTGGTGATGGAAAAGTATTTTGCTTATACCGCGTTCGACAAAAAAAGTAGATAATTATGGATATAGTTTGTAGTACGGATGACAATTACATAAAGTATTGCTGTGTAATGTTAACATCTTTATTAGAAAATAATAAAGCAGAAAATATTACAGTTCATGTCCTTGGCGATAATTTGGAGAAAAAGCATAAGGAAGTGCTGAGAGACATTGTTGAGACGAGGTATCGACAAAGAATCTTTTTTTATATAATTGATAATAAGTTGGTAAAAGGATTTCCTAACTCTGCCCACTCATACTTGTCTTTGGTTGCCTATTATAGATTGTTTATAACTTCAGTGTTACCTGCTACTGTTCATAAAGTGTTATATTTGGATTGCGATTTGATTGTAACCCACTCAATTAAAGATTTGTGGAATGTTGATATTGTGGGAAGGCCTTTAGCTGCGGTTAAAGATGCACATAAAGGAATGAAAGAACATTGTGCACTTTTAGAGGTGGACTGTGTGAGGTATGGTTATTTTAATACGGGAGTTGTATTGTTTAATTTGGATTATTTGCGAGAATATGGTCTTGAGCATAGGGCGATAAGATTTATAGATGAAAAGAGACAATATATCACTTTTCATGATCAGGATGTTCTAAACGGGCTGTTTCACAAGCAAGCATTGTTTCTTCCTTACAGATATAACTTGCATGATCGTTTATATCGTCGTAAGCGTTATGTTGATGCAGAAACGCTTCCTGTAGTCAGAGAAGAGTTGAAACACCCTGTCATCATTCATTTTTCTTCCGGTAAGAAACCGTGGAAGAGTCGTTGCCTGCATCCTTGCCGGTATTTATATTTCCATTATCTGGATATGACCGTATGGCAAGGAGAACGTCCAGACATGCCTTTGAAAGACCGTTTATGGAGATGGAACAGGCTGTTGGCCAGTTTTTTGCATTTGGCTAACGGATATAGAAAACAAAATTAAAAATAAAAATATGGTACCCAAAATCATTCACTTATGCTGGTTCAGCAATGATCCTTTTCCGGTAGAAATAAAAATATGTTTGGAGAGTTGGAAACGTGTACTGCCGGATTATACGATTAGGCGTTGGACATATGAAGATGCCCGTGCTATCGGTTGCAGATATATAAATGAAGCTTTAGACGAGAAAAAGTGGGCTTTTGCCGCCGATGTGGTGCGTTTTTATTCTGTCTATAAAGAAGGTGGTGTCTATATGGATAGCGATATGTTCGTGAAAAAGCGTTTTGACGAGTTTATTCCCGAACATGGCTTCGCTTCTTTTCACGAGCACATCAGCACTACGGTCAAGTTACAGGCTGCTTTCTTGATAGGCGAAAAGGGAAATAAGTTTTGTGAGGATGTCTACAATTACTATAAGCAGCGTTCTTTTTTCTTGCCGGACGGTACGTATGACTTGAAAATATCTCCGGACGTAATGGTAGAGATTGCGCGTGAAAAAGGATATAAAGCCGAGGATGTAGAACAGCATTTGGCTGACGATACAGTAATCTATCCTGGTTATTTTGTTACTCCCTGCAATACGCATACAATAAAGCATCCGGATGCATTTGCCAAACATATGGTATATGGTAGCTGGAAGAAGCATAAATTAGGACGGAAGTTTGAGAAATTCATGAAGCATATTGTTCTGTTGGCCCGTTTTGCGATTTTGAAACGTTGATTGTGAGGCGGAGAGGATATTTTGTTTTGAAAAGCTTGACTGTATTATGTTGGGGTATGGTAATTTCATACCCATTTGTGCCGCGTTTTGATAAACCAGCCGTTTCACATGCAATCGGCTGGTTTTTATCCGCCCGGCGCGCAAAAAAGAACCTGTTCGTTTTATTCTCCCCCTGCTTTGTGCTATCTTTGCGCCCGATACGAACGTAATGAATTAACTGTTTGACCGAATGAAAGAATTCTTCCGACTCCTGCGGCGTTTTGTTCCGCCTTACAAGAAATATCTGATATGGGCATTGTTCCTGAACCTGCTATCGGCAATTCTGAACATATTCTCTTTCGCCCTGATTATCCCTATCCTTCAGATACTTTTCAAGATGGATACCAAGACCTACGAGTTCATTCCCTGGGATGCGGCAGGAATCAACATGAAAGACATAGCGGTCAACAATTTCTATTATTACGTCACCGAGATGATAGCCTCGCAGGGCGGTTCATTAACATTGCTGATTTTGGGTGTCTTCCTGGCAGTAATGACTTTACTGAAAGCATTCTCTTATTTCGCCTCTTCGGCTGTGATGATTCCTCTTCGTACGGGTGTGGTGCGTGATATCCGTGCACAAGTATATAATAAGGTTTTCCCCCTGCCGTTGAGTTTTTTCTCCGAAGAACGGAAAGGCGATATTATTGCCCGCATGAGCGGTGACGTTACCGAGGTGGAGACATCTGTTACCAGTTCGCTGGATATGCTGATAAAGAACCCGATACTGATTATAGCCTATTTCGGCACATTGATAGCCATCAGCTGGCAGCTGACGCTTTTTGTCTTCATCCTGCTGCCTTTCGCCGGATATGTGATGGGAACGGTCGGAAAGAAGTTGAAACGGAAATCGTTCGAGGGACAGCAACAATGGGGGTATCTGATGAGTCAGATAGAGGAGACGTTGGGTGGCCTGCGTGTTATCAAGGCTTTCAATGCGGAGGCGAAGATACAGGACCGTTTTGAGAAAAGCAACGAAACGTTTCGGCGGCTGACGAACCGCATTTACCGCCGCCAGCAGATGGCGCATCCTATGAGCGAGTTCTTGGGGACGGCCACGATCGCGATCGTGCTGTGGTATGGCGGTACGCTGATCCTGAGCAGTAACAGTCCGATCGACGCCTCTACTTTCATCTACTACTTGGTGATTTTTTACAGTATAATCAATCCGGCGAAGGATCTTAGCAAGGCCTCTTATGCCATTCAGAAAGGGCTTGCCTCTATGGATCGCGTCGATAAGATCCTGAAGGCGGAAAGCAATATTAACGATCCTGAGGATCCGAAACCGATTGCTCTGACGGAAAGTATTTGCTACCGGGATGTCTGGTTCAAGTACCAGCATGAATGGGTGCTGAAAGGCATTGACCTGACGATTCCGAAAGGACACACGGTAGCGCTGGTCGGCCAGTCGGGGTCGGGAAAGAGCACGTTGGTGGATTTGCTGCCTCGTTTCTATGATGTGGACAAGGGGAGCATAACGATCGACGGAACGGATGTGCGTGATGCGACCTTGTACGATCTGCGCAGCCTGATGGGGAATGTCAACCAGGAGGCGATTCTTTTTAACGACACATTTTTCAATAATATCTCTTTCGGAGTGGAAGGGGCTACACTCGAACAGGTCCAAGAGGCGGCCCGTATCGCCAATGCGCATGATTTTATCATGGCAAGCGAAGATGGATACGATACTAATATCGGTGACCGCGGCGGTAAGTTGTCGGGCGGACAGCGCCAGCGTATCAGTATTGCACGTGCCATTCTGAAGAACCCGCCGATCCTGATCCTCGACGAGGCGACTTCGGCGCTCGACACCGAGTCGGAACGCTTGGTGCAGGAGGCTTTGGAGAACCTGATGCGTAACCGTACGACGATCGTGATTGCACACCGGCTCTCGACGATTCGTAATGCGGACGAGATTTGCGTGATGCATGAAGGGGAGATTGTGGAACGCGGACGGCACGAGGAGCTGATTGCATTGGATGGATATTATAAAAGATTGTGCGATATGCAAAGTTTTTGATAAGGAATAATAGCTAAAGTGTTGATAATCTAAATATAATAGTTTTATGGAAAAGAAAGCATGGTTGATTTGTATTTGTTGTCTTTGTTGTATGTGTGGTGTTTCTGCACCGAAAAAGAACAATTTTTCGGTTAAGAGAGGTGTCAATGTCAGTCATTGGTTGTCACAAAGTAATGTAAGAGGTGAAAATAGGGCTGTCTTTTTTACGGAGGCTGATGTTAAATTTTTGTCAGAAGTAGGATTTGACCATTTGCGCTTGCCTGTGGATGAAGAACAGATGTTTGCGCCCGATGGCAGCAAAGAAAAAGAAGCTTTTTCTTTGCTGCATAATGCTTTGTCGTGGTGTCAAAAATATCGGTTAAAAGCAATCGTGGATTTGCATATATTGCGTTCGCACCATTTTAATGCGAAGGAAAAACCTCTTTTTACTGATCGGAAAGAGCAGATTCGATTTTATGATTTGTGGAAGCAACTAAGTCAGGAATTGCATACCTATTCAGTCGATTTTTTAGCTTACGAATTGATGAACGAACCGGTAGCTGACGACCATGAACAGTGGAATAATATTGTAGCTGAATGTGTTCGGACCATTCGTCTGTTAGAACCCGAACGGTCGTTACTTGTTGGTTCTAATAGGTGGCAAGGATATGAAACGATGCGATATTTGAAGATACCTGAGAATGATCCGAACTTGATTATTAGTTTTCATTATTATAATCCCTTCTTGTTGACCCATTATAGGGCAGGTTGGACGGATGTAAAAGACTATACAGGAAAGGTGCATTATCCGGGAAAATTGATTGCTGATGAAGATTTGAAACACTTAAAAGGTGAATTGTATGACAAGTTCTCCTATTGGAATAAAGTGGAATTTAACAAAGAGGTGATTGAAAAACATTTCAAGGAGGTGGTCGATTTTGCCCGTTTACATCAACTCCCGTTGTATTGTGGTGAATTTGGTTGTATCGCCGCAACCCCAAAAGCCGATAAAGAACGTTGGTATCAAGATATGATAGAGTTGTTTGATAAGTATGAAATTGCGAGAGCCAATTGGGATTACAAAGGTGGTTTCGGAATTATAGAGCAAGGTATACCGCAAACGGATCTGATATATATACTTACAGGAAGAAATATCAAATAATTGTAATTATGAAATATAACGCATTTGTTTTTCTGTTTATGATTCTGATAGGATGCAATATGCCGGAAGTGAAAACGGGTAAACCGCTGTCTTATCATTTCGATGCCCCAGCCGGAATTTGGGAAGCATCGTTCCCGTTGGGTAACGGACGCCTCGGATTGATGCCGGACGGAGGTGTCGACACGGAAAATATTGTCTTGAACGAGATCTCCATGTGGTCGGGCAGTAAGCAGGATACAGATAACCCGCAGGCATATCACTCGTTGGGCACGATCCGGAAACTTCTGTTCGAAGGACGTAACGACGAAGCACAGGAACTGATGTATAATACTTTTGTCTGCAAAGGCGAAGGGAGCGGACAGGGGCAAGGGGCGAATGTCCCGTATGGCAGTTACCAACTGCTAGGTAACCTCGTGCTGAATTACGATTATCAAGGTACTTCCGATTCGATCTTCGGATATAGACGAGAATTGAATCTTGACAACGCGATTGCAACAGCTTCTTTTAGAAGGGGAAAGGTGACGTATAACCGCGAAGTCTTTACCTCTTTTGCCGATGATTTGGGGGTGATTCATTTGACTGCCGATGCGGATAGGGCGCTGAACTTCTCGTTTGGGATGAACCGTCCCGAACATTATAAGGTGACGGCCGACGGTAATGACCTTCTGATGCAGGGGCAGTTGCCTGACGGTGTCGATACGCTGGAGATGAAAGGCCTCCGCTATGCCTCGCGTGTCCGCGTCATCCTGCCGAAAGGGGGAAATGTGACTCCGGGAGATTCGACTGTTTCCGTGCGGAATGCCTCCGAAGCGATCTTGTTGGTGAGTATGGCAACCGATTATTTTGATAAGGATTTGGAAGGGAAGGTCTCTTCCCTGCTGGCTAATGCCGAAAAGAAAGATTTCGCCTCTTTGAAGAAAGGGCATATTGCTGCTTACCGTTCCCTGTTCGGCCGTGTGGAGCTGGATTTGGGACATTCTTCCCGCGAAGACTTGCCTATGGACGAGCGTTTGGCTGCTTTCCACGAAAACCCGGACGATCCTTCGTTGGCTGCGCTTTATTTCCAGTTCGGCCGTTATCTGCTGATCTCGTCCACGCGTGTGGGCTTGCTGCCTCCCAATCTACAGGGGCTTTGGTGTAATACGATCAATACGCCCTGGAACGGCGACTATCATTTGAATATCAATCTTCAGATGAACCATTGGCCTGCGGAGGTGGCGAACCTTTCCGAACTTCATCTTCCGCTTGTGGAATGGACGAAACAACAGGTTGCCAGTGGCGAACGGACCGCTAAGGCTTATTATAACGCCCGTGGATGGGTGACGCATATCTTGGGAAATGTCTGGGAGTTCACTGCACCGGGCGAACATCCGTCATGGGGGGCAACCAATACTTCCGCCGCTTGGCTTTGCGAACATTTGTACATGCATTATCTTTATACGTTGGATAAGGAATATCTGAAAGATGTGTATCCGGTTTTGAAAGGAGCTTCCCTGTTCTTTGTGGATATGTTGGTGGAAGATCCCCGCAACAAATATCTGGTGACGGCCCCGACCACTTCGCCTGAAAACGGTTATAAGTTGCCGAACGGCAAGACGGCGCATATCTGTGCCGGTTCGACGATGGACAACCAGATCGTCCGCGAACTGTTCACCAATACGATCGAGGCTGCCGACATATTAGGACTTGATTCTGCTTTCGCCGGCGAACTGGCTGCCAAGCGTGCCCGCCTGATGCCGACGACGATCGGCAGGAGCAGGAGCTTCAGCACCACGCGCACGATGGCCTCGAGCCAGTGCGAGGTGATGCCCGCCGTAAGCGGCCGCAGCAGCGGTGTGGCAAGGGAAAAGACCAGAATGGAGACGATCATCACGACGAACAGGAAGCTCGTACCGCAGCGCGGGTGCAGGCGGGTCATTTTGCGCGCGTTTTCGACCGTCAGGGGGAGCTTAGCCTCGTAGCAGCGGATGGTCTTATGCTCCGCGCCGTGATAGGAGAAGACGCGGCGCATGTCCTTCATGCGGGACACGAGGAACATGTAAGCAAGGAAGATCACGATGCGCAGCAGGCCCTCGAGCAGGTTGCGCACGATCTCATTCGTGGTGACAAAGCGGTTCAGAAACGAGCCGAGCAGCGACGGCAGCACGAAGAACAGCGCGATGGAGAACGCCAGTCCGAGCACGACGGAGAACGTGATGAGCGCGTTCTGCGCCTTCTCGGAGGACAGGCGCTTTTCCAGCCAGGCCTCAAAACGGCCGGGCTCCTTGCCTTTTTCGTCCTCGTCCTCCTCCGCAAAGAAATCCGCGGAATACATGAGGGCGGAAACGCCGGTCTTCATGGATGTGCAGAAATTGAAGATGCCGCGGATGAACGGCAGCTTCTTCGGCGACCACTTCTGCGAGAGCTTCCGCGGCTCGACCTTGCGCTGCGGGCCGTCCTTCGTGCGGACGACAACGGCGGATTTCTCCGGGCCGAGCATCATAATGCCCTCGATGAGGGCCTGCCCGCCGATCATGGTCTTGAATTGTTCCTGCGGCTGCTGTGTGTTCTTTTTTGCCATGTGTTTCCTTTCTATTGCTCTGCAATGGGGAGCCGGATGGTGACGACCGCGCCGCCGCCCTCGGCATTGGCGATG
>ERZ791625.1652-NODE-1652-length-10841-cov-2.513351_pt1 | contig 10841 bp, 13 predicted proteins | sample MGYA00510267_ERZ791625 | MGnify/ENA primary metagenome ERZ791625 (study PRJEB30046, sample SAMN00715229) | human gut metagenome | study: EMG produced TPA metagenomics assembly of the A metagenome-wide association study of gut microbiota in type 2...
TCTTTATTTTAGCAGATTTTAGCTCGCTTGGCTAGATGTTAAGTTAATGACATTGCCTGGTCATGTGCCCCCAATGCCATACAGCTGGTAAATGATACAGTCACTGCGGAGCCCTTAGGAAAGCGGTTTCAGAGTGCCAGCGGCGGACAGATCTACTATCCGGTTGCACTGGTCACGTCAATTCCGCTGGCATTTGAGGTTTCCGGCAATGACGCACTGCATCAGCTGATGAACATCATCCAATACGGCGAGCTGTATCTGGATGGTGCGGTGTATCCGGAGCAGACCGTAGAAATAGCACCATGTGATCTGTTCCGGGGAACCTGTGTTGTTGTATCCGGGAATGTTTCTATTGTCACGGTGTCTGCCAGCCGGGAACTCTATCAGGTGTCTTTTCCGGTCACCCGGCAAAACGGGCAGGAGAAAAGTGGCGAAATACCGTACTTTGCACCGCTGTTCAACAATGGCGGCATTTCTTTTTCCGGCGTGGAAATCGTACAGGACAGCAAGGGCACTCCCTTTTGGCCGCTGGCATATTTGCAGTCCAGAAGCGGCAAACGTCTGGCAGACGGCTCTGTGCAGCTGCCGGACTATACGACCGAAAGCACAGATGTGATCTATCTGCATTTCTATGTTGGTGCAAATTTGCTGCAAGCGGCTCCGCCGAAGGTTCTGGTATGCGGCATTGCCGGAAAACCGGATACAGAGGTGGATCTGACCGGGTATTTCCAGACTTCTGACGGCAAATGGACAGACAGCGTGCTTGGCATCGGCATTACAGGAGCAGTGACAAATGCCTATGTGCGGATGCAGTGCGGCGATATTGACCGCATTTATCGTCTGCGGATCGATGCACCGAATTTCCGGGAGGATGAGATATGATCATTGCAGAATCCATTCGGGTGGAGATATACAAATACAACTATGCCGCACACAGCTATGATCTGGTTACTACACTGACGGAATCCAGTATCATTTCTGCCGGCGGCAAGCGGCAGTGCTGTGCAGACGGCACATTTGAGATCGGCGGCGTGTATGCTGCCACGTTTTCCATGCAGGCAAAGATTCTGGGAATGACCACATTTCAGGTGCGTGGGGCAAAATTACGGGTACGTTCCAAATACGGCACTGAATCCGCATGGCACAATATGGGCACATTCTGGGTCACGGATGCCACCCGTGTGGGCGAGATCTTTTCCGTCAACGCACAGGACGCTGTGGGGTGGCTGGATACGTCCAGCTATAACAGCACATCGGAATCTGCCGTCAAAGCTGTCGGAAAGGTGCTTGCAGACAAGTGGCAAAATATCGGGATCGGAATCGACCAGTGGGACGAAAACGGAACTGAATACGGCGGCTGGCTGCAATATCTGACGGACTGCACCAATACCTTTATCCAGTCCCAGACCGGCGTAAAAGAGATGCTGCACTGGAAAGCGTATGACAAGGCAAGACGGGAAACTTATGGCAGGTACTGCAACGACAGAATCTATGCAAAGGTCAACGGGAGATGGTCACAAACCATATATCCGGCAAAGTTTTATCTGAGTGCGGAAAACAGCAACAGCGACTCTGACTGTCCACGGGATTTTTACCGTTATCTGTCCGAACTTGCATTTGGATTCATTTATGCCAGACCGGAGGACGGAGCTTTGGAACTGGGACAGTTCGGGAACGGTTATCACGGAAGTGCCAGCATCGGCATGTCAGAAATAGAATACGATTCCTGTGAGGTGGCGGATTATGAGATCCATATGCTGCGTACAGATGCCCGTGTGGAACTGGAAGATGAAAAATCTACATGGGCATGGGTAAGACATAGTTCTCCGGATTACAGCACCAGTTCTTTTCAGCGGTTTCTGATCGAATCCAATCCGTTTCTGGATGGTTTTGCAAAGGATTTTGTATTCAGCAGCGGCTATGGACTGAGTACCATTCCCCATTCTATGTGGCTCGCAAGATATTCTTCCGACACCGGGAATCAGTATGCAGTGCGTCCGTTTTCCTGCACCGTACACAGTACAAAACGGTTTCAGCTGGGACAGAAAATCAAGCTCTCTTATCGGGATTTTCATGAAACCACTGCCAAAAGCTATGACAGCATTATCACTGCCATTGAATGGACATTTCGGGGCGGTACAAAGCTTTCCTGCGGCGGCGAGGACAGCCGTGTGATGGCGGACTGCATCCGTTCTTCCAAGGGCGACAAAGTCCGCAAAGAGGCACGAAACCGATGCAGAGCGTTGGAAAAACGAGTTCAGAAACTGGGAGGGTAAGACATGATATTGCAGGCAAACAAGAAATTCATTGACACCAGCCATGTGGCACATCTGCTGACTGCCGGAGAAAAGTATGCGGACAAGCTTGTCTTTTCCGTAGAGCGATTTTATCAGGAAACCGATCTGTCCGGCTGTCTGTTTGTGATGCGTGGTGTCAACAGTGCCGGAAATCTGGCACTGGAAACGCTTTCGCAGGAAGTCATGGAAACAGAGATCCGGCTGACATGGAACGTGTCTCCGGCGTTTACTGCGGTTTCCGGTATGCTGGCGTTGGAGATCGTCTGCTATGACAACAGCGACCGTATTCTGAAATACACGGTCACGCCCATGCAGGTGAAAGCCTCTGTGCTGGAGGAATACAGCGGCGGTGTGGACGCTATCGAGGAAGCACTGAAAGAAATGGAACGGATCCTGACGGAAACCAGAACGATTTCGGTACAGCTGCCACAGATCCGAAACGGCACATGGTGGCTGTATGATGCCGACAGCGGAGCGTATACAGACAGCGGTCTGCCGGCTCGCGGTGAAAAGGGAGAAACCGGAGAAAAGGGTGAGCCGGGTGCAAAGGGCGATCCCGGCGAAAAAGGCGAACCCGGTGCACCCGGAAAAGACGGTGCAGACGGCGTAGACGGACGTGACGTTGCGGACGGAAAATCCGCCTATCTCCTTGCAGCAGAGCATGGCTACAGCGGTTCTGAATCCGAGTGGCTGGCATCTTTGAAAGGCGAAAAGGGAGATGCCGGACAACCGGGGGAACGTGGAGAAAAAGGGGATCCGGGCGAGCAGGGCATTCCCGGTGAAAAAGGCGACACCGGTGCAGACGGGAAAGACGGATTTTCCCCCATTGCTGCTGTGGCGAAAGACGGTAGCGTGGTGACGATCACCATCACAGATGTCAACGGTACAACGACTGTGACGCTGACAGAAGGGGCTGCGGTAGACCTCACGCCGTATGCAAAGACGGTTTATGTGGACGAAAAGGTGCAGGAGCTGTCCGACAGCCTGACGTATACCTTGCAGGAGCATACGCTGTCCATCACGCATCTGGAGGAATCTGCACACACCCATGACAATCTGGACGTACTGAATAAGATCAGCGGAACAGAGTGGACACAGCTGGTTTCCATCAAGCACTACCACAACAACATAGAAACGCTGAACAGCATTAGTCCGGCGGACTATGAGAATCTGAGTAGCAAGTTTCCGGCGAGAATCACGGCGTTAGAGGATTCTCTGGGCGACATTGCAACTGCTCTGGCGGACATTGTGGAGGTGACGGCGTAAATGGCGACAATTGCACAGTACATTGCAGAGATCAACCACCAGCGTGACCTGCTAGCAGGGCATCTGGTTGCCCGTGGCATTATCGCAACGGCAGACGAAAAGCTGAATCTGCTGGTACACAAGGTTTCCCTGCTGCCCTCTGGCTCGACCAAAAAAACAGTGGTTTTTGATGCAGACCACCGGGACGGGATCTTTCTTTCCCACAATAACACCCTGTACAGTCTTTCTGCTTTTACGGCGGTATATCCGGACTTTTGCAGCAGCAAAAATGAGTATGCCCTGAACTATTCCACTTCTATTTTTGGATGGGATTATTCCTGTTACACCTGTTCGACTGTGCCGCTGACGATCTCTGCGGCAACACAGATTGCGATGCGGTTTCTGGCAAGCAGCACAGAGGCAGGCGTTTTGCGGCTGGTACAGTCGGACAGCGGTACGGCAGAGGACATTCTCGCCAAAGCACAGACAGAGGGCAGCTATATTGCCCTGTCTTTGCAATGGCTGTACAGCACGGATTATATCACCACGCTGACCCCCTGCGAAGGTGTCACCACAGGCACATACTATCTGGCATGGGTCGGACGGAGCAACAACAGCCGTCCGCTGATCCGGTCGATTACAGCGATTTAAGGAGGTTATTTTATGAATCTGATCGAGGCAGTTGAGCAGCTGAAAAGCGGCAAGGCGATCCGGCGGAGCAGCTGGGGGGATGCGGCGATTCAGGCGGCAGAGCTGGAAAACGGACAGTATCAAATCTTTGCTTCTGGGAATCTCACGCCGGAAATGCTGGTTTTGCTTTCCGGCGACTATGAAGCAACAACAGGAACGGAGGAAACATGATGGAAGTTTTGGGTATTACAGCAGTAGCAGCAATCACGATCATCTGCTATCTGGCGGCGGAGATCGTGAAGGTCACTTCTCTGGACAACAAATGGATTCCGGTCATCTGCGGTATTTCCGGCGGCATTCTGGGAATTGCAGCGTTGTTCTGGATGCCGGATTTTCCGGTGCAGGATGTGCTGTCTGCGGCAGCAGTCGGCATTGTGTCCGGACTGGCAGCAACGGGAGCAAATCAGATTTTCAAGCAGTTCAGGAGCTGATGAAATGGCAAAATATGCGTATGAAGCTAATCCGCAGCTTTCGCCTCATTTTTGTGCCAGAGAATTCCGCTGCAAATGCAGTTCTCCGCACACGTTTCAGGTGTCGGAACAGCTGATTTCCATGCTGGAACGGCTGTATACGGCGTTGGACTGCGGCAAGATCATCGTCAGCAACGGCTACCGCTGTGCAGCACATGACAAGGCAGTTGGCGGAAACGGAGCAGGACAGCACACCAAAGGTACGGCGGCAGACGTGGTGTGCTATGACAAGTCAGGCAGCATAATCTCAGCAAAGACGGTGTGCTGCAAGGCTCAGGATCTGGGTTTCGGCGGCATTGCCAATATCACCGGTGCTTATACTTCGGTGCATCTGGATGTCCGCCCCGCCAGCCGATATTATGGTGATGAAACCAAAGGCACAAACACAGTGACAAACAATTTCTACAGCTATTTCGGCATTGCAAAAGCACAGCAGCCGTCTGGAATTGTGGCAAAAGGGATTGATGTTTCCAGGCATCAGGGTGTAATCAACTGGGAAAAAGTCAAGGCATCCGGGCAGGTGGATTTTGCGATTTTACGGGCTGGTTTTGGGAAAGAATCCAGCCAGATCGATGTGCAGTTTGAACGGAATTACAGCGAGTGCAAACGGCTTGGAATCCCCTGCGGTGCGTACTGGTACAGCTACGCCAAAACTGCCGCAGAAGCGGAGCAGGAGGCTGCTGTGTGCCTGTCTGCTCTGGCTGGAAAGCAGTTCGAGTATCCAATCGCATTTGACATCGAAGAACAGGCAAGTTTGCAAAATGCAGATGCCCTGTGTCAGGCGTTTTGCAGTGCGTTGGAATCTGCCGGGTATTATGCGGCAATTTATACGTTCAAGTCGGCTCTGGAAAGCTGTATCGGGGACGATATAAAGAGCCGGTATGACGTGTTTCTGTCTCATGTGGATGTGAGCAAATCGTCCTATGCCGGGAATTATGGGCTGTGGCAGTACAGCTGGAAAGGCAGCGTTTCCGGCATTGTCGGCGAGGTGGATCTAGACTATGCGTATCAGGATTATCCGGCGATCATCAAGGCTGCTGGGCTGAATGGATTTTCAAAAAATGCAACAACTACCACAGACAAGCCGAATGAGGACACGGAAAAAGACACTAACAATAATGACACACTCAAACAGATCTTGCAGCACGTTGCCAGTATTGACGAGAAATTGAACAGATAAAACAGCGGTGAAACGCCGTTTATAGGTAGTAAAAAACGCTCTTGAACGTGGTGTTCAGGAGCGTTTTTTTCGTTTTGCGTGTCAGTTTTTTGCGTTTTGCGTGGCAGGCTACACTCGGAAAATGCAAGGTCACGGATATGATGTCACAGCTTTCGGAGATTACAGCACAGATAAAGGATTACAATTCAACCATTCTTCAGCTGACCAATCAGGTGGCAGAACTTGCAACAAAGGTAAATGAAATGACCGGAGATGTGGTTTCAGTGGGCAAATGCGGCGCTGATATCAATTACGTTCTCTATTCTGACGGCAGACTGATTCTCAAAGGCACGGGGGCAATGTATGATTATGTAGGTGCATATGAAACAAGCGGAAACAAATCTCCGTTCTGCGAAAATGATAACATCACTTCTGTTGTCGTCTCAGAGGGCATCACAACGGTTGGTGAATATGCATTTCAATACTGCAACAATCTGAAAATAGCCGCTCTTCCGACAACGCTCAAAACCATCAAGCGAAATAGTTTCATACCGCACATTGATGAATATCTGGTTCATCAGAATCTTTACGGACTGACTGAAATTACAATTCCGTCTAAAGTGACCGAGATTGCAAAGTTCGCCTTTTCAGGTACAGCTATCAAATCCCTTACCATTCCTGCATCTGTTACAACAGTCGGTGAACAGGCGTTTGGAGAATGTCAGAAGCTTGAAACTGTTCGCTACAGCGGTAAGGTTATCGGTGACAGAATGTTTGTACGCTGTATCAAGCTGAAGAATTTCACGATCACCAAAAGCACAACAGAACTTATCGGTGGCTGTTTCAACTACTGTGAAAGCCTCACGCAAATCACCTATGAGGGCAGTCTTGCTGAATGGAACGCTGTGAAAAAGAACACAAACTGGGACGGTCATTCAAGCAGTACAGTAGATAGTCCCCTTGTCAAAATTCAGTGCCTGGATGGATATATGGAATATGATGCAGATACGGAAACGTGGAAGGAAGTGAAGGCATGATAAAATTTCTTGTAAAGGGACAGAACATCGAAACGCTGGAGCATGAGGTCATTGCAGCTGATCAGATTGCTTTTGTAAAGATACATTTTGTATTTGATAACAGCTGGAAACCCCTGCATAAAGTGGTGCAGTTCACACAGGACGAGTTCACTTACAACAGAGTTCTCGGATTTGACGAGACAAGCTGTCATCTGCCGGCGGAACTTGCAGCCGGTGCTGTGAAGATGTCTCTTTTCGGTTATGACGCAGAATCATCTGAAACAGTCAGGGCAACAACGGTTGTGAAAACCCTGCATATCAGACCATCTGGTTTTGACGGTGAAAGCAGCAATGTACCGCCAACGCCTGACCTATACCAGCAGTTGCTTCAAAAGATAAGTGAAAAAGGTGCTGACGGCAAGTCTGCATTTGAGATTGCTGTAGAGAATGGCTTTATTGGTACAGAAGCTGAGTGGCTTGAGAGCTTAAAAGGTAAAGACGGAAAAGATGGAGTTGACGGAAAAAATGGTCAGGACGGTAAAGATGGAATTGATGGAAAATCTGCATATGAAATCGCCATTGCAAATGGCTATTTTGGCACAGAATCTGAATGGCTTGAGAGCTTAAAAGGAAAAAACGGTATTGACGGACAACCCGGCAAAGATGGAATTGACGGTACGCCCGGAACTGACGGAAAATCTGCATACATTATTGCTGTAGAGCATGGATTTACCGGAACAGAAACTGAATGGCTTGAGAGCTTAAAAGGTAAAGACGGTACCGACGGACAGCCCGGAAAAGATGGAGTTGATGGTAAAGATGGCGTCACGCCTGATATGTCGGATTATCCGAATAAAGCAGATTTCGAGGCTTTACAGCAGAAATTACAGTCTTTGCAGGATAGCACTATGGACTACATCATGGGGCTTACAAGCAGATGCGACTCATTTGATACAGAAATTCAGGAAATAGACGCCAATGCTCAGCAGCTAAGAGATTCTGTTCAGTTTGATTTTCAGACAAAGGAAGAAGAAATCCTCGCTCTTGAAACCAGAATTATCGCTCTTGAAAGCCGTTCCGGCATCGAATACATCACGGTCTTTTCTTCCGGCAGTGATGCTTTGCAGAAATATGGTGAGAGCGTCTACACCTATTACAACGACGGTTACCGTTCGCTTGCAGGCTTTGCGGAAAGCTATCCCCATTTCTGCTGTACAGAGAATGACTATGCTTTGTACTTCAATCAGTCTGATTTCAGCTGGGCAGGAACAGTATTTGTGCTTTGCCTGACGCCTGTTGCTCTCACTTCTTCTATGAATCTGATTCTCAGTTATACAGTCGGTGCGTCACAGGACGCTGAATTTTATCTGGTGAAGAAAACCGACAAGACCGGGGCTGAACTTGCTCAGTATATCTATGAGGAAATACAGGCAGGAAATGCAGTAACTTTACAATTCAAATGGCTTTATTCCGATACATATATTTCCGTGATGCAGTCATTGGAAAACGTACCGGATGGAGAATATTATCTTGCCTTCAAAGGCACATCGGATAATTCACATCCGATGATAAAATCAATCAAATTTATGGGAGGATGATGTTTATGAAAGAATGGATCTGTACAATTGCAGGCATTGTAGGCGGATTTATTGCCACGCTGTTTGGCGGATGGGACTCGGCTCTTGCAACACTTGTAGTGTTCATGGGTATCGATTTTGCAACAGGTCTCGTCACTGCAATTATGGGAAAATCCAAGCACAGCAAAAGCGGAGCACTCAACAGCAAGGCAGGCTGGATTGGTCTTGCGAAAAAGTTCTGTATTCTGCTGATGGTTGTGGTTGGTGTGAGAATTGATATTCTCATCGGCACAAACTACATACGTGACGCAGTCTGCATCAGCTTTTGTCTGAACGAGCTGCTGTCTATTGTAGAAAACACCACACTGATGGGCGTACCCTATCCGCCGGTATTCAAAAAAGCAATTGATGTTCTGCAAACCAAGGTTGGCAGAATGGAAGAAACAACTGACAAGGAGGAATCTGATCATGGCAATTCTGAAACCTGATAACACATCTACTCTGAATGGAGTAAAAATCAACGAGTATCTGCTCACCAAACACAATCCAAACAGTATAGCAATGCCCACCGTTTCTATGGAGGGCAAAGTTATCGGTATCACTGTTCACAATACCGATTGGATTTCGGTAGCAAGCGGAACTACTCCTGCAGAACAGTATACCAGAGCAACTTACAATGGCAATATGAAAGATGTCAGGGTGCATTATTATGTGGACAACACCTGTGCGTGGCAGAATCTACCTTTAACGCTTAGTGGCAGAATCTGCCCCACAGCCTGAGCGGCTGGCACGCCGCTGATGGCAGTGGTAATGGAAATCGCAGAACCATTGCCATTGAATGCATTATGTCATCTGCGTATAATTCTACGGATAAGAAGTCGGAAGACAACTGTGCGAGACTTGCCGCAGCACTTCTGAAGAAGTATGGTCTTGACATTAATCACCTCTACACTCATACCCATTGGCTGAATGTACGTGACGGGAAAAGTGGTACTGTGGACTATCTCAATACTGCAAAAAATTCTTACAAGATGTGTCCTGCCTACATTCTGCCACATTGGGCGGAATTTAAGAAGAAGGTCGAATCTTATCTGAATACTGGTTCTACAACTTCAAATCCTACACCTGCAAATCAGCTTTACAGAGTAAGAAAGTCCTGGTCTGACGCTAAGAGCCAGATTGGAGCATATTCTTCTCTGGAGAATGCAAAGAAAGCCTGCAAGGCGGGTTACAGCGTTTTTGATAATTCCGGAAACGTGGTATATACCGTTGCCGAAAAGACATATACAAAAGGCGCAAAAATTACGCTGAACAATACCACATTGTATTCCTCCAGCACAGTCAAGACTGGAACAAAGAAATCCGGTACATACTATCTCTATGATGGACAGGTTGTAAATGGCAGAATGCGTATTACAAATTCTGCTTCAAACTGTGGAAAAACACCTGCCGGTTCTTATGTGACCGGTTGGGTGAACAAGGCTGACATCTGATAACGATCCCCACGAGATATGATTTTTTCATATTTCGTGGGGATTTTTTGTTTTTCGGTACTCAAAAGCCATATTTCCGTCCTATGTAAAGTAGGAGGTGGTTTCAATGACAGATGCACAAAAATCTACTGTACTCACATTGCGTTCAAAGGGAATGTCGTTTTCTAAGATTGCAGAAACTGTAGGATTGTCTGTCAACACGATAAAATCCTTTTGCAGCAGACATAAAGGGCAGTTCTGCCTTTGCTGCGGCGAGCCAATCACGCAGCCGCCAAGAGTACGTCAGAAAAAGTTCTGTTCGGATAAATGCAGAATGAAATGGTGGAATGCTCATATAAAAGATGTTAACAGGAAAGCTATGTATGATTTTATCTGCTCAAATTGTGGTAAGCCTTTTCAGGCATACGGCAATAATCACAGAAAATACTGCTGCCACAGATGTTATATTCTTGCACGATTCGGAGGTGAAAAAGATGGATATTCAGAAGGAAGCCATGTACCAGGTGACGATGGGCATTGTAAAGAAGATGTTTCATGCAAATCTGATTTCGGAGGATGAATATCGTCAGATTGATACAATGTTCAGGGAGAAATACGAGCCGAAAATCGGCACATTATTCGTTGACTTAGAGCCTGAACAGCGGTAATATGTGTAGTGAAAGGAGAGCTGTTATGCGTAAAATCATCAAAATAGAACCTACGGAGCCCGTATTGCCAAGGCGAAAGCGAGTGGCTGCTTATGCTCGTGTATCAATGGAGTGTGAACGCCTTATGCATTCAATGTCAGCACAAATAAGCTACTATAGCGAACTGATACAAAAGAATCCCGAATGGGAGTATGCACGAGTTTATGCTGATAATTTTATATCAGGAACAGAGACCAAGAAACGGCAG
>ERZ791625.1680-NODE-1680-length-10632-cov-3.297438_pt1 | contig 10632 bp, 10 predicted proteins | sample MGYA00510267_ERZ791625 | MGnify/ENA primary metagenome ERZ791625 (study PRJEB30046, sample SAMN00715229) | human gut metagenome | study: EMG produced TPA metagenomics assembly of the A metagenome-wide association study of gut microbiota in type 2...
GGTGGCGACTCACATCGACACCGACATTCTGTACAGCCACCTGATCGTAAACAGTGTCAGCTTCCAGAACGGCCGCAAGCTCCACCAGAGTGCCGCCGACCTGCAGGCCCATCGGCTGGCCAACGATGAGATCTGCGCCGCCCACCATCTGTCGATCCTTCCACCTCCGCAGAAGCAGGTCCAGCAGAAGTGGATGGACACCCGGGAGTATCGCTCTGCCGCCAAGGGCGAGAGCTGGAAATTCCGACTCATGAATGCCATCGACCAATGTATGCGGTTCGCATCTACCAGGGAAGACTTCATCTCCCTGATGGAGAGCGAGGGGTATCAAGTTCGATGGTCGGCCACTCGGAAGTCCATTACCTACACCACACCCCAGGGCATGAAGTGCCGGGACGACCGGCTCCACGAATTGAAATACACGAAAGAGATCATGGAACGTGAGTTCCGAATCCGAGAGAAGATTATCTACATCTGCAGGGCCAAGACTATCCGGGTGCCGGAGAGCATTCCCAAGCGCGATATCCGGCAGTATGTGGCTCACGAGGCGGAAGAACTGTAACGGCAGTTCAAATCTGGTTACAGCGAGGACGGGAATCTGCCCTTTCAGGAGTACGCCGAACGGTGGCTAGCCCGGCAGGTCCGGTATGCCCCCAGCACGTTGGAGAGCTATCGGCGGATGCTTGGAAGGGTGTATCCCTTTATCGGGGCCATCCAGTTGAACCGGCTACGGCCGATTGCTCTGGAGAATATGCTGGTAGAACTGCGGAAGCGGAAATACCGTGGCAAGCCCATTGGGGAGGCCACGGTGCAGAAATACCTGACTGTGGTCTCCGCTGTCCTTAGCGACGCCAAGCGGAATGAGATCATCCAGAAGAACCCGGCCCGGATGATCGATCTGCCTCTAACACGCCGCACTACACAGTACATTCCCTCCCCCGTGGAGATTCAGAAACTGCTGGATGCTCTGGCAAAGGAGCCTCGGCACTACCGGATGTTCTATCTGCTCTCCATGTGTACCGGCTGCCGCCGGGGGGAGCTGTGCGCCCTCAAGTGGGAGGATTTCAAGTTCAGCAGAGGCGGTCTGCTCCTGACCATCAGCCGCTCCCGCAGCGTTGTCCCTGGAAAAGGTGTCGTGGAAGGCTCTACTAAGAACGGCCGCAACCGTGAGATCGTTCTCTCATCTGATATCCGAGGAATCTTTTTGAGCTACCGCCGGCGGAAACAGCTGGAAGCCCGGCTGGCGCATCGGGAACTTGGTCCCTATCTCTTCACGGATGCCCTCGGGCAGCTCATTCACCCGGATACCTTCACCAAACGGCTGCGGAAAATCTATGAGTCCATTGGATTTCCAAAGGAATATCACCTGCACACGCTTCGCCATTACTATGTGACCTCCCTGCTCCACTCCGGCGTGGACAAGCAGACAGTGGCGGATCTGGTAGGGCACGCGGACACGGGCTTTCTGGAGCGCACCTACTGCCATCCGCAGCAGGAGCAGAAAGAGCAGGCCGCCGGGGCCATGCGCGCCATGCTCCGCCCGGAGGGCGAAGTCCTGTTCAATCTGGCCGCCGCGTGTCCCGCCAAATCCCGCAGCGCCTGATTGTTGCTTTCGTAGAAAATGTTCTTTCCAGGAAGTTTCAATAGCTTTACTTCCCCACTTGCGGTATGTTGTGTTTGCAAAACCGGCCTCAACTGGAGTGAGGCCAGCGAAAGAGAGGTCAACACAACATGGCAAGTATCCGAAAACGGGGCAGCAGCTACCTGCTGGTGGTCTCTATGGGCTATGACTACGAGGGCAATCGCATCAGGCCCAAGCAGAAAACCGTTCATCCACCGGAGGGTCTGACCCCAAAACAGCGGGAAAAATGGTTGAAGGAGCAGGCGGTCCTGTTCGAGCGGGAGTGCAGGTCACTTCCCCAGGAGGAAGTGGATCGGAGCATCACACTGGCGAAGTACACGGAGCTGTGGCTCCGGGAGATCGCCCCCGGCAAGTTGGCCAAGTCCACCCTGGCCCGTGACCGGCAGGACATTGACCGCTTCCTGCCGATTCTGGGGCACTACAAGTTGGCAGAACTCCGCCCCGAGCACTTCCGTAACTTCTATGCGGATCTGCGAAAGGTCATCAGCCTTGAAACTGGAAGGCCGCTCTCCGAGCATACCGTGGAGGGCGTACACGCAACGCTGTGTACGATCCTCTCCGATGCCATGGAGGGCGGCTTTCTGAATCACAACCCCGCCTGGCGGACATACCGCTATGCGGGGAGGAAAACGGAAAAGAAGATCGCAGATCTGGAAACCCTGCAAAGGATCATCTCCGCCCTGGAGGAAGAGAGTCTCAAGTACGAGACCTACTTCAAACTCATCATCGCAACCGGGATGCGTCGTGGCGAGTGCTGTGGCCTGCAGTGGGGTGACATCAACTGGCACGAGCGGTCCATCCACATCCAGCGGAATGTGGTAAAGGTCACCGGCGAGGACATTATCGTCAAGGAAACAAAGACTGTGGCCGGGGACCGATACGTGTACTTCTCACTGGAGATGGAGTCCCTGCTGAAAGAGTTCCAGCGGGAGTGTGCCTGGGAAACGGAGACGTATGATGGGAGGGAATTGGAGACTTCAGACTACATCTTCCGCCGCCATGGAGAGCGGCTCCCCATGACGCCCTCCACTTTCACCTGGCGGTTCAAGCTGATTCTGAAGAAGCATGGTCTGCCCTCTGCCCTGAATGTCCACTCCCTGCGCCACACCAACGCCAGTCTGCTGATCGCCGGCGGGGCCGACGTGGCCACCGTAGCGGGCCTGCTGGGCCACAGTCAGCCGTCCACCACGCTGGACATCTATACACACGCTTTCGATAAGAACAAAAAGGCAGCCAGTCAGGTGCTGCAGGAGGGGTTGGAGATATAATGATCTACAGAGAGAAAAAACAGCCGCAGATTCCCGTCAACCATTGCGCCTGGTGCGGATCGTATGACCTGGGGATCGGCTGGCAGCAAAATGAGGCCATCGTGACCTTCCGGCGGAACGGACTCCTGGGCAACCGGCTGAAGTATGTGATCTGCCGGAACTGCGGTGCGGTTCTGTACCAGTATGTGGCGGAGCCGTGGAGGTTTCCTCCGGCGGAATAGAGGGCTGTAGAAGTACCAACGCCCTACCGCAAAATATGAAACTTCTATAACGTAAAAACCGCCGAAAGCAAATTGCTTTCGGCGGTTTTGGTACGCTTAGCCAAATTTGGGTCAATAGCCTACAGAGATGGGGTTATCAAGCGATCAAGCAGGAAGTCGTTGGGCCCTAGGTATTTTGTGGGTTTTGGCCATTTTTTAGGAAAATTGCCAAATTTCCAAAAATACCCAGAGCCGTTGCAACACAATGACTCCGGGTGTTTTCCGGATAGTGGTCTTCGTATGACACTGTACGATTTACTGGTCAGAAGTGCCAGTTGGGAGCTCCCATTCTCTTACCTGGGTGAAAAACGGGCGTTGCAGGCGATCACGAAAATCTTCCAGATCAGACTCCGACCAGATGTACAGACCCTGTCGGGCTTTTTGCCCAGTTTTTCCGAAAGCAATTCCATCTGCCACAAGTTGCTGCACAGATCTCGCATTGCACAATGTGGGATAGATATTTCCGGCGATGGCTGCCTCCAATTCATATCCGACGGCATCGAAATATTCCAGCAGGCCAATGGATGCATACCGCATACCCACGGCGTAACGTACAGCTCTGTCGATATCGGCTGGTTCCGCAACTCCCCGCTCAATGAGGTCAATGCATTCCCTATACAGAGCCTGAGCCAGCCGATTGACTATGAACCCGGGAACGCTGTGGTTGAGGATTATTGTCTGCCGGTGCAGAGAGTCCATCAACGCCTTGGCCCGCCGCAGCGTAGAGGGGCTCGTTGCCTTGCATCCCACCAATTCCACCAGCGGCTGCAGATGAACCGGCTGAAATGGGTGGGCAATCAGAAAGCGGTCGGGATTGGGAATATCAGCTGCGAGTTGGTCCGCGTCCATGGAAGACGTACACGATGCAAAAATAGTATCCGGCCTGCAGATGGAGGCAATCTTAGCATAGACCTCCCGCTTGACATCCGGGTCTTCCGATACCGCTTCCAGAATAAAGGTGCAGTCCTTCAGCGCCTCCAATTCATCGGAAAAGATCAGCAGATTCATTGCTGCCGCCTTATTTTCTTCGGACGCTAGACCCTCGGCAATAAGATCATCCCAGTTATGCTCAATTGCGCGTTTGCAGCGGCTGATTCCTCTGGCGGAGTGTCCAACTACCACAACTGCATACCCATTACCTGTAGTCAAGGTAGCCTGACCGGAGCCAATGGTACCCGTTCCGTAAACACCAATGATTTCTTTTCTTATCATATTGTACCTCTTGTGATATGTGTTGCGGCCTGGATATTCCAGGCCGCAATTTTTTGTTATGCCAGGCCGAACATTGCACATAGAGGGATCAGCAGCAATGTTTCAACAATAGGCGCAATGACGGACACCACGCAGACGTGCCAGTAGCCCTGTCGATGAGTGGTGTGGCTGTGGTTGAGGATATTGCACACAAAGCCGCTTTGCGGAGTGGAATCCAGAGTGCTGGATGCAACCACGATCACCCGGTGCAGCGCCTCGGCGTTGACACCCATGGCCAGGAACCTCTCACCCAGGATGGGACAGACAATGGCCATACTGCCGGAGGAGGAGTTCATAACTCCCGCCATCAGCATGGTGGCAATGCCGGCGATCAGCAGGGGATTGCCGTCCAGATTGAGGACAAAGTCTGTAATTTCCTGGAAAGCCGGTGTCGCGGCGACCACAGCACCGTAGCCCGCTGCGGCGGCAGTAATGGAAATCGTCTTCAGCCCAGAGAACACACTGTCCTGCACCTCGGCGCTGATCTCCTTCAGGCTGTGGGGCATATGCTTGAAGTAGAACACAAATGCTGCCACAATACCAGCCAGCAAGGAGGTGACAATGGGCTGCTTGGCCACATTCAGCACCAGCAGGATCACCAGCATGGGCAGCACAGATGCCAGCACGGAGGGGCCAGAGCTTTCCTTACCCACCTCAGTGGCGGGAGCCTCTCCCTCCAGCTCTTCAAAGTGTTCCCCGCGATTCTTGGCCCGTTTGACGACCCACATCACATAAGCAGTGCAAAACACCAGCTTCAACACAGTAGAGATCATGCCCGGACCAGCGGCGGCGGCCACTGTGGTGCCAAGATAGACAGTGGGTGTCGCGTTCTGGATAGACGGTGTGAAGGGCGCGGTCATCGTCGCACCGACACAGCCCACAAAATAAGCGGCAGCAAAGAACTTGCGGGGGATGTCTGCCCTGCGGAACATAGCCATGGCCAGGGGGTACATGGTAAACATGGCCACAAACAGGTTGACCCCGCCCAATGTTAAGATAATGCCCATGATGATCAGGCCGATGATTGCAAAGCGATCTCCAAAGGCTCGGAAGATAAATGTAGAGATGCTGTTGGCCGCGCCGCTGATCTCCACCAGCTTTCCAAAGAGTGCACCCAGCATAAATAATAGGAAGAAATCTCTTACGTAGTCTCCAAAGCCTGTCATGTATGTGGCGGTAATTCCATCATACAAGTCCATCTGCTGTGTCAGCAAGAGAAAGATAGAGGACAGGATCGTGGCGATGACGATGGGAACATTTTTCAGAACCAGCGCAATGAACAGTGCAATGGCCAATAATAAAAACAGGATATTCATTCAGAACCCTCCTCGACGGATACAGGATAGACTTTGTGATCCAGTACGTGTACATCGTGACCAGGGATGATCTTGATATGTTCTGTCTGTTCCAGCGCCTCTATTTTCTCATAGGTCTTGAAATATGCTTTTACATCGGAATGCAGCCCGCCGATGATGTGCCGGAGCTTTCCGTTGCCCTCCCAGTTCTGATACAGGTTGATGCAGTCGCCTGCCAGCAGATACGGGCCGTTCTCCGTGGAGACCAGTACACCCTGGATACCGTCAGAATGACCGGGTAGCAAAATCAGGCGGATGCCGTCATCAATCTCAGTATCTCCGTCCACGGTGACCAGCTGATCCCTAGCTCGCATCCAGCTAGACACCACACCGTATTGCGGAGATTCGTAGGTGGCACGGTGGATGGGCAGTGGATCCAGTGCATATTCCAATTCCGATGCCTGTACATAGATCTTTTTGCCAGGAAACTTGTGGTTGCCGCAGCTGTGGTCCCAGTGGAGATGGGTGTTGATGATATAGTCCAAATCCCCCGGCGCAAGGTCAAAGTCTCTCCTCAGAACCTCCACGATCTCACACCCGTCCGGAATATTTAGGGGCATATGATACTTGGCACCCCATTCGGCATCGCAGGGGCCGGTGTCCACCAGGATTTTTCTACCGTTGCTGCCCAGAAGCAAAAAGGAGATGAATGGACAAGTCATTTTGACGCCGGGATCCACCATATAAGTAAAGCTGGACTTATCATGTACTGGAATTTCCCCCAGATATATGGGAAAAATCTTGTAGGTTGTAAGCATATGGTTCTCCTCCTCAGTAGGGATATACGCTGTGCTCCAGCACCTTCATATCATGACCTGGAAGGATGACCTTGAAATCGATCTTATCCATCTTTTTGAAGGTCTCTTCATACTCTCTCAGGTCTACATGGATACCTGCAGGCACATGGTGGTATTTGGCATTGCCTTCCCAGTTTTCATAAATATTGACTGTGTCGCCGGCAATGAGATAATAGCCATCCTCTGTGTTGACACGTACGCACTGAGAACCGGGAGTGTGTCCGGGAGTCAAGAACACTTCGATGCCGGGAATAATCTCTTCATCGCCGTCCAGGACAACCAGCTTCGTGCCGGCAGAAGCCCAGACAGGTGTCAATCCGCACTGCGGAGACTCGTAGGTATACCAGTGTAGTTCCACAGGATTGATGGCATACAGGACTTCCCGCTTCTGGGTATAGACTTTTTTGCTGGGGAAGCAGTCATTGTTCTGGCAGTGGTCCCAATGCAGATGCGTGCAGATGATGAAGTCAATATCTTCCGGTTTCAGTCCGTGCTTTTCCAAGACCTTGAGCAGGTGAACCTCTGGGGGCACGTCTGCCTCCACATGGCTGTGATATCTTTTAATGACCTCCAGATTTTTGGGGCCGGTGTCCACCAGAATGTTCTTCCCATCACCCTGTACCAAAAAGGCCAGATAGGGAGAGTGCATCTTGACACCATAGTCAAAGGTGAATGTGTGCATGGATTTTTCATACCTGGTCATCTCGCCCAGGTACAGCGGTTTGATGGTATAGGTTGGTTTGTTCATAGCTGGCCCTCCATTCACACGTTATCCAGTTCCACATCCAGCAAATAGGAGCAAAGGCACTTCCCGTGGGTATCCAGCCGCAGGCTGCGGGTCACACCGCCACCCAGGGTTTTGGTCAGGACGAAATTCAGCGCGCCGATCTTGGGTAGCTCATACCGGGTGACTGTCCCGCGGCAGTATCCGGCAAATACCTTGGCTACCAGCTCAACCGTGACTTTTTCTTTGATGAACTCGTAATCCTTCATATCGTAGGCGATGACAGAAATATTGGAGATATCGCCTTTATCGCCGGTTCGGGAGTGTGCGATTTCCAGCAGCTTCATCTTACAAAACCTCCTCCACATAAGAGATCTCGATATCTTCACGAGGCACCAGGACAGACAACACCGCGACCAGCTCCGTGATATGGCGTTCCATACCGCCGCAGTTGGCGGGGCCGTCAATAGTAAAGGCATCCACCTCATTGAAGATCATGGTGAGCATCTCTTTTTCGGCATCGCGTACGGCAACCCGCATCCGCAGCTCCAGCGGCTCGGCTCCGCCGGGGAACCCCTCCGACAGGTCCCGGGGATACAGGGAGTTGTAGCCGATAATATCCACCCGGTGCTCTGCAGGATGGTAGTAGGTCTCAATGATCTTCTCCATGGTCTGAACAGCCAGTACCATCCGTTCAAAACACTTGGGGCCTCCGAAGCTCAGTCCGCAGCTCCCGATGTACCCGTCTTTGTATCCCACACTGACTTTCAGCGTGTCGGTCCGGGGGCGGCCGGTAGCGCCTGTTACCCGAACACGGTCCTTTCCGACCTGTTCAAAGGCGACTTGGGAGAAGTCCGCCACACAGTCTGGCGTATAGTAGCTGGAGGGATCGTGGATCTCGTAAATCAGTTGCTCTGAGCAGGTCTGCACGTCTACGCGTCCGCCGGTCCCCTCCAACTTGGAGATCTCGATGGTGCCGTCCTCACTGACATCCGCATAGGGAAACCCCAGATGCCACAGATCTTCTACATCCTTATATCCGGGCACGCAGAAGTTACCGCCGCTGACCTGTCCGGAGCACTCCAGAAGATGTCCCACAACAGTCCCCTTGCCCATCAGATCATAGTTATCCATGGGCCAGTTGAACTCGTATACCAGCGGCCCGAGAAACAGCGCGGGATCGGAGCAGCGGCCTGTGATGACGATATCTGCACCGTCCTTAAGAGCCTGCACGATGCCGGCGCAGCCCAGATAGGCGTTGGCGGCCACTTTGTTCTTCAAATCGCCAAGCCGCTCACCAGTTTCAAAAATGGGGTAGTCCGCGTACCGGTCCAAACGGTCAAAAATGTCATCTCCCAGCACACCTACAATTTTTAGGCCGGAGATTCCTGCACTTCTGGCAATCTCTGCGGTTTTTTCAACAGCTTTCTGAACATTTGCGCCACCCATGTTGGTAATGACTTTCACATGTTTTTCCGCGGCGATAGGCAGGATCTTCTTCATACGATATGCGAGATAAGGATTGTAACCAATGTTGGGGTCTAGATTTTTCTCCTTTTGTGCAATGGCTATGGTCCGTTCTGCCAGACACTCCAAGCAGAAATAGTCCAGCTGTCCCTTCTCAAGCAATTCAATTCCGGGTTCTACCCGATCATTGCTGAAGCCTGCGCCAGAACCGATGCGAATTGTCCGCATTTGAAAAAATCCCTCCCTCTTAATGTCATTTTTTGATGGCTGGTTTTGTTAGGACCTCTCAAATTAGTATCCTCTGTAAATAATTTAGCATTGCGAAAAAAGGGACTCAATGTTACAATGGTATCAATTTGATGGCTGGATTTGTACTCATAGAATAAACCCATTCTACAGAGGAAAGGTGAAACTGTGCAAAATGTGCAAAATTGACTATGAGACGATCCAAGAATTTCTGAGCTTTTCATTTCATTACAACAATATGGATCTGCTGGTAGATCGGGCAGCGGAGGTGCTGAAAAATCCCATTGCAGTGTTTGACAAGAACTACTACACGGTATCATATTCTGATACCACTGATGTTCAGGATGAGGTGTGGACTGCCGGAAAGAAGCGAGGATACTGTCTTTTTGAATATGCGGCTATGCTCCATGGGGTGGAGAGTATGCGGGGAACTCCGCTGCCCTTTCAAATCTTTGATGACTGGGGGCCCCATCGGAGGCGAATATGTCCTCTGATCTCCAACTCTCTGACCATCGGGTATCTTTCCGTGCTGGAATACCATACCGCTTTTGATGCGGTCCCTGGGGAGATCTACGATCTCGTGGCAGGCGTTTTGGTAAAGGAGCTTACCATCGAACAGGCAATCAGGCTTAGCCACCAGCATGACTCCGCAGAAATGCTGCTATCCAGCATACTGAATGAAGGCTTTGCCAATCGTGCGCTTTTTCTCCAGAGAATTTTGGGAACAGTTTTCGAGCAGGCCGGTCCTTATTCCCTGATCGGTATCAATATGCACGCGTTTTCTTCTCGAGTCTCCGGAGAGCGGCATTTCAAGGCACGTTTGGGAACGATCTTTCCAAAGGCGTGGTCCCTGTTTTTCCGAGAATATGTGGTCTTACTGGTGGAGTGCGGAAAAAGCAGGCAAATTCCGCAGGACGGATTGCAGCAGTTGGAGGGATACCTGTCAGAGCATGATCTGTGCGCCGGTATCAGTGATACATTCTCAGACCTGTATGAGATCCGGCGTTACTTTAATCAGGCTGCCATGGCAGAAAAAATGGCCAGGATCTCCGGGAGTGATGCCAGGATCGCCCAATATGATGACTACAGGCTTTGGCGGCTTGCTGCCTCGATCCCCGCAGAACAGCGGACGGACTATGTCAGTGCTTTTTTGCGTAATCTGATGGCATACGATATAGACAATCAGTCCGACTATGTAAAAACATTGTTTATCTATCTGAAAAACGGACAGAGCTTGGCTTTGACGGCCCAGGAACTGCATGTACATCGAAATACAGTCGTGTACCGGATTGAAAAAATGCGTGAAAGGTTCGGCGGTGTGTTTGATTCTCCTTACCATAATTTTCAGAATTTTTTTGGTTGCCTGCTTTTGCTGACCTCTGATGGGCAACCCGGATCCACGGATTATTTTGATACCATTTAACAACATCTTGTCTATTACTCCATATATTGGGACGATCTTGCGACAGCGTTCTCCGCAAATTCCGTTGAACGCTGGAACTGGTCAAAAAGCCAATTCTCTGTCAAAATACTGATAAGCGTTAAAAGCAAGAAAGCCTCCGCAATGCAAGGATTTCAGTGAATTTGTACAAGTTTCTCGTCATTTGCAAAAAGGCCCGGAG
>ERZ791625.1682-NODE-1682-length-10621-cov-3.477948_pt1 | contig 10621 bp, 8 predicted proteins | sample MGYA00510267_ERZ791625 | MGnify/ENA primary metagenome ERZ791625 (study PRJEB30046, sample SAMN00715229) | human gut metagenome | study: EMG produced TPA metagenomics assembly of the A metagenome-wide association study of gut microbiota in type 2...
CGTTCGTGCCGGATGAGGCGGGTGTTGAAGGCGCCCCGGCCGCGGTTGCTTTCGGGACCGAGATGAATGGGAATGGCGACGATGCCGTCCCGTTCCTCGAAGAGTCTTGCCGTCTGCATGGGCATGACGGCCGTGAAGTCCGTGGGTTGAGAAGCGAGGGGACGGCGAGGAAATATGGGATCGTGACGGCGGTTTCCTGAAGCGCCTCGCCGAGCACGGCCGTCTCGTCCATGCAGTACACTTCAAGTCGGTTCTGTTCGCGGTTCGTGACCGTGATCTTGCGCCAGTGGCGGAGCATGTCGAGCGTCACCTCGTCCTTTTCGCGGGAGGCCTCGACCAGCGGATGTCTCTTGCGAACGCAGAGCGCGTAGCTGATCGGATAGAAGGAGCAGGTCTATGACTGCCTGGGTGAATCGAGCGTGTCTCAGGGTAGACCGCGCAGTCGAGAGACACCGCGATATCCTGCCCTGATCAACGTCGGTGTTCATGAGACATGACGCGATCGCCGAGAGCCGAACATATCCGGCTCGAAGATCCACGGAAACGATGGCGATCGTCACTCGATAGTCGGCAAAGTCGAGCTTCATTGCGCCGCCCCCCTGATGCTTGAAGAGATCCATAATCAATCGGTCGGGATCGGCAGACTCGAACTCGACGTGCGTACCGTTGGGCATGCTCAGACGAACCGTGCGGGAAGGAGCGGGTTCGTCAAGGTAAGGGAAGTCAGGAACTACCTGGAGCGTCTCGGAGGTAAAAGAGGCAACCTGTACAACTTCGGAATAATTACTGCCGTGACCCCAGTAATTTTTTTTATTCTCATTGAATTCCTGACTGTGGTCTCCGGTAATGACCAGGATCGAATTGTCTAAGAGTCCCTTGTGTTCGAGTTCTCCGACGATACTTCCAACCAGGGAATCTACATACCAACCGCAATTTCTGTAGAGGTTGAAAAATGGCGTGGCATCCATTTCATTACTCAGAGCCATATAATTGGCATACTCCCAGGAGGGTTCGAATTTATGACGGTGAGGAGCCGGAATGGAGATGGCATGCAACAAATCATAGAATAAAAAAGCAAAAAACGGTTTGTCGGGTTTTTGGTCCAGATATTGAAGAAAGTCGGCCGTCAGCCGGGTATCGCGTTCGAAAGGAGTAGCCCCTTGGGTTTCTGTCCGAAGGTGCGGAACTTCCCCGAAAATAATCCGGTCGAAAGGCGGATTTTGAAGAGTTGCACTCGGAAAGGTCTGAACGTCATACCCCTGTTCGAGCAGGGTTTGGATGAATAAAGGAGAGGTCCCCGATAGTTCGAAAGCTTTCCAATAGGTAGGAGAAATTCCGAAGAACAGGCCGAAAATACTTCCTCGTGTACCGCTGCTGGAACTCAGATGATGGGTGAAAACCGAACTACGGGTTGCGAAACCGGAGAGGTTCGGCATGGTCTCTGTATCGAATATCCGTGGATTCCAGGAATCCAGAAGGATAAAAATAATATTTTTCCGTGAAACGGTATCATTTGAAATCAACGGATGTAACGGATAGGTGATACCGGTATTGAGAGTGGTGGTGTCGTTCAGTTGCGGATGGGAAACCGGGTGATGGATAATTCCTAATTTTGTCATTAACTTATTAGCAGTCAATGGATAAAATTGTGGCAGGCAGGTTGCGACATTTTGTATCGAAAATTGGTTTGAAGCAGCGGCATAGGCATGCACTAAATGTGCACTTAAAGTGCTGCATACAAAGAGAACAAGATATAAGATAATTTGCCGTCTTCTCAGACGCTGATAAAAGCGGTAGGCTATCCACATTATGCCGGAAAACAGGAAGCCCACAGCCAGGATAGTCAATGCAAATCTGAGAATCAAAGACGTTTCGAAATTGAACACTTGTCCGGCATCTTGCCCGAAAACCATGTCCAGTACCAAACCGTTGATATGGAATTTGTATAGCTGAAAGACCAGGCCGTTCAGGTAGGCTACGATATTCAACAGGAAATAAAAGGTAATCAGTAGACCTTGGTTGAAACGGGGGAAAGGGCACGCCAGCGACATCAGGATATATAGCAGATAGGGAATTAAGGCAAACAGACCGGCATGTGCAAAAGCCGCAACGAGGTAGTAACCGTATCCGGCGAAATCGGTGGTCGAAGCGATATTGCTTTGCAACAGATAGAGAAAGAATTGTAAGAACAGGGTAAAAGATCCTGCAATATAGATTGCAAATCCCAGTTTGAGGCGGTTTTGTAAAGTGTTCATTTTATTTATCGATAACTTGCTGGAAAACATTCGTCAGATTCTGTACATATTTTTCCATGGTATAATGGGTGATGATCCGCTGGTATCCGGCTTCTCCGAATGCTTTCGTTTTTTCGGGATCCCGGGCCAGTGTTCCGATACTGGCTGCAATGGCTTCCGGTGAGTCGGGGCGGATGATCATACCGGTCTGGCCGTCGACCACCAATTCCCGGGCTCCGGGAATATCGGTTACGATACAAGCCACCTTACAAGCCATAGCTTCACGCAAGCTGCGGGGGGAGGCATCCCGGATAGAGGGACAGATGCAGACATCTTTACCCGGCAGAAAATGGACGGCATCCTTACGCAGACCGAGCATATGAATCCGGGCTGCTGCCGGCCCTTGTTGGGCCAATTGGTAGTCGGCTTCATCGTAATCGCCCAAATGAATCAGATGTACCCGGGGATCCTGAATCAGATGCATACCTGCAATCAGTTGCCGGAGACCTTTGAAAGGACGGTGTTTGGTATTGGCCAGGCATACGACTTGAAAAGCATCGTCAGGAATGCCCTCGACCGACTGGGGGTGAGTGAAAGCATCCTTCATCCAGTTGACATCGTAAGGTTTGGGATTTACGGTCATCTTGGCCGGAGAAATAAATTTAGACAGCTGTTCTTTGATGTCCTGGGTGGCACACATCATGTGAGCTACCCTTGGATTTAGGGTGCCTAGATAATAAGTCAGATCACTCCTTCTGATTTTAGCCTGTGTACCCCGGTAACCGACGACTTTAACCTGAGTTCCAAGTGTTGCGAATAGGGCATTGGACAGATCGGAACTGTTAATGGCATAGATGACATGGATTTGATGGGTTTTAATAATTTTACGGATACACTGAATAGTCGGCCAATTAAATTTCTTACGGAAATAAGGCACTTCGATGCCTGTGATGTCTTTGGGAATAGCTTTATGCTCGTCTTCAGTGGTATAAGTGACATAAGTGTTGAAGCCTTTGGCCTGAATAGCTTTCAACATGCCATAATTTATAATATCAATTGTGTGGGATACACAAAGTAAATTCATCATTTTAACGGGTCGGTTACGGAATTTAGCCTGACAAAGTTGTGGAAAATTTTTATAATATGCAATCCGACTGATTTATAAAGTCTGTTTACAGCCTGAATATTCCGTTTTTTTTTTCGGGATTGTCGTTTTATGTCCTATTTTTGTTGAATATTTAAGTATTTAAATTTTGAAAAATATGAAATTAGCGATTATAGTTGCTGCTGCTGAAAATCATGTGATCGGAAGGGATAATGGATTGATCTGGCATTTATCGGCAGATTTGAAGCGATTTAAAGCGCTGACGACCGGTCATGCGATATTGATGGGACGGAAGACTTTCGAATCGATGGGAAGAGCGCTGCCCAATCGAAGAAATGTAGTGATTTCCGGTAATCCCGGTTTTGTCGCCCCTGGTGCCGAGGTGGTGCCGGATATCCCGAAAGCTTTGGAACTGCTAAAAGGGGAAGAACGGGTATTTGTGATCGGAGGAGGCTCGATCTACCGTGAATTTTGGGATAAGGCTTCGCAGTTGTATCTGACAGAAGTACATCCCTCTCCCGAGGGGGATACTTTCATTCCTGCCATAGATCCGGATAAATGGGAATTGATCGGCCGTGAAGATCATCATGCCGATGAGAAAAATGAATTCGATTACTCATTTCTCGATTATCGTTTAAAGGCTGAATAGGGTTGAGTTATCCGAAAATCTTTTTTCGGATAGCCTTCGACCGTTCTTTCCGCTGATCTCTTCGTATGGAATAATGATTGTATTTCAACATCAGCCGGATACATGCTTCCTGATCGAAATTCCGGCATTGCGCATATTTTTTAGCCAGAAAAATATAGAGTTCGTCGCTGATGAACATGCGTCTGAAATTTTTACAACCTTCTTCGAGGTTCATCGGTTTAAAAGTCATCCGGTTGATATCCACCAGGGAAAAATGGTATTGTCCGTCTATTTGTGCGATAAGTACATTCCCCGGCGAATAGTCTTCATGGCAAACTCCTTTTTCGTGTAAAGCAGCTGTAAACTGTGCAAATGCAGTCATCAAAGCTTCATTGCCCTGTAACGGTCCCTGGTAGTATTCCCGGATTTCCCGTCGGTAAGGGCATTGCAGGCTGATATAATAACTATAATGTAGTAATCCTCCCTTAAATTCTTCGATATAAGCGATCGATTCAGGGGTTTCGAATCCCCGTTTGATGACTTCGAAAGCATTGTTGTAAGCCCGGCAAGCTTTGGATTTCCGGAAAAAAGTATAAGCGATCCGGTTAATGAAAATCGGAACCCGGTAACGTTTTACGTTTATTTCCAGACCATTCACCTTGAATTTCTTGATCGTGTTCCGTCTGTCCTGGACGATTTCTCCACCTGCGTTGAAATTTTGGGGGAGGGTTTCGATGAAGGTATAGAGAGATTTATATTGGGGATTGAGTATAATTTTCCTCATTTATTCCTTTTTATCTAATAATACGTAGATGACTTCAGGCAATAAAAACCTTCGTTTATTTGTCGGGCAAAGATAAAGAATCTTTTAGGATGTACAAATTTTATCATTCTAATACTAACCGGGATAGAATTCGCCGGCTTATCGCACCGGATGATTTTTCGCTACCAAAATAAACGAACATTTAAATTGGAGGCGATGAAAATATCCGTGGTTATTCAGACTTATAACTCAGAACAATTTTTGGAACGGGTACTGAATTCGGTGAAAGAATTCGATGAAATTGTGGTGTGTGATATGTATAGCACCGACCGTACGATTGAAATAGCCCGAAAGTTCGATTGTAAGATCGTGTATCATAAGAAAACCGATTTTTGTGAACCGGCCCGGAATTTTGCCATACACTCGGCTACTTATGATTGGGTGTTGGTGGTCGATTCGGATGAAATTGTTCCTGCGGACTTGAAGGATTATTTATATACTCTCCTTCGGGAACAGCGTGCTATCGGTGGAGTTTGGATCCCACGGAAGAATTATTTGATGGGAAAATTCATACATGGGGATTATCCGGATTATATCTTACGTTTTTTCCGTAAGCAAAATGCTTTTTGGCCTCCATATGTACATGCAGTTCCCCGGGTAGAAGGAAAGGTGATCCGGGTGCCCCGTAATAAAAAAGAGCTGGCTTTTATTCATTTAGTCAACAATCCGCTGGAATTGAAGTTGAATAAACTGAATATTTACACCAGCAAAGAGATCCCCAAACGTACCGGACAGAAATATACTTTTCTTAGTATTTTTTATGCTCCGGCATATCGTTTTTTCAAGTCTTATATTTTGAAGGGAGGTTTTCGGGATGGGAAAGCCGGTGTGATCAATGCCGGAATGGATGCCTTTTATAAATTTGTTACAATCGCTAAAATCTGGGAAAACCGGATAAAGAAACAGGATATATCGAAGGAGTTGTCGGAATAGGAAATTATATTGATTTTTATGCGTTTGCTCGGTGTTTTTCATTGTATCGATATTATAAATTACCATATGCTTCAGGCGATGAGGGGGAAGGGGATCGAAACCTATGCAACTTATACTTCTGATGAAGAACGAGAGGCCTTGCCTAAGGAATGTGTGGCTTTGAGAATACCTCATTTTAAAAGTAAATTTAAATATGCCTCTATCAAGGAGGTGCGTTCGATTATAAAGAAATATCGTATCGATGTAATCTATGCTTCGAGTAGCATCGATTTATCCATTGCATTGTTCGCTTCCTGGGGGACACCTGCCCGGGTGGTAGGGTATCGGGGCACGCAGGCTAAAATCAGAAGGAGCGACCCGACTTATTATCTGGGTATTCTCAATCCACGCATAGCCCATGTGATGTGTGCAACGGAAGATATAAAACAACAACTTGCCCGGTTTATTTCTCCGGATCGAATGACTGTGTCTCCGAAACCCTACGAGGTTATGTGGATGGAAGATGTATGGGCTCATCCTAAATCCGTAGCGGGAATACCGTCGACCGCTTTTCAAGTTATATGCCTGGCCAATACCAAGGGAAGATCTTTTAAAGGATTACGGATTTTGATCCGGGCTTTGGAGCTACTGACCGATACGGACATCCACTTGATCTATTTGGGGGAGTATGATAAAGCCGACTATAAATTGGCACAAAATGGCCCTGCTGCGAAACAAATACATATGTTAGGTCCTCATAAAGATGCTGTTTATTATTTACCGGGTAAAGATGTCTGCATCTGTCCTTCGACCCGTGATGCCTCTCCCCGTAGTTTACGTGAAGCGATGGCCTGTAAAGTGGCCTGCATCGTAACGGATATTCCGGGGGCCCGGGATTTGGTCGTCGACGGGCGGACAGGTATCATCGTACAGGCCGGATCTCCGCAAGCGATTGCCGAAGGGATCCGGGTTTTGGCTGCTGACCGTGCAAAAACCAAAATGATGGGAGAAGCCGGTTATCAGCGAATCAGGACAGATTATACCATGGAGGAGTATGTACGGAGACTGAAAGGAGTATTCGACGCAATAATGACAAAATGATATTCTAAACAAAACGGTAAGGTCTCTCACAGGAACGGGATGATCCTCGATAAATGAACAGTTTTCAATAATGGAGTCTGCTTTAAAAGAATCTTTTTTTGAATGCCTTGAATTTCTTTTTACGATAATCTCTTTTTAAAGAGAGGTGGTTGTAATAATGGATCCAGGCCTTACATTGTTGGGGATCGAAATGTCTGCTTCGGGCATATTCCTGTGCGATGAAAGTATATATCTCTTCGTTTTCGAACATCCGCATCAGGTTTTTACATCCCTTTTTTAGGTCCATCTGCCTGAATTTCATTCGATTGATATCGATCAAAGCAAACTGAAAACAATCGCCTTCCCCGTTGACCAGGACATTCCCGGGAGAATAGTCCTGATGGCAAATACCGGCTTCATGTAAGGCTGCCGTGTAGCGGGCGAAAGCTCTGAGCAAGTCTTCATTACCCGTAAGGGGACCGAAATACAGTTCTCTCATCTCTTTATGAAAGGGACATTGAAGGCTGATATAGTAACTGTAATGAAGTAAACCACCCCGGAAGGTTTCGATACAAGCGATAGATTCCGGAGTATTAAACCCCCGTTTCCGGACTTCTAAAGAGTTGAAATAAGCTTTGACCGCTTTTGATTTTCTGAAAAAACGGTATGCGATCCGATTGATGAATATAGGAACTCTGTAACGTTTTACGTTTATTTCCAATTCCTTGTATTCGAATACTTTAATCGTATTTCTTTTGTCTTGAATGACTTTCCCTTCCGAGGCGAAACGGGTTGGAAGGTCTTGTACAAATTGTTGCAGGAATTTGTATTCCGGATTCAGGACAATTTTCATCGACGATAAGAATTTCAGTGTTTTTTGATTTTTCCGAATTTTTTGATACTGGTATATTTACGCCAAAGGTTCAGTTTTCGTTTGGCAGGTACCCCATGCCGGGAGATATAATCTTCGGCAGCGGTCAGCATCCGTTGTCCGACCTTCCCGTCGAGATAAGGATCGTAGTTGTCTATGATCCATTGGCGTTTAAGTGCGGCACTTTCGTCATGCAGGGCCTGTTCATAGGCTTCGGGGAGTTCGTCTGTCTGTTGTATATCGATCCAATAAATATCTTTGGCTACCGTCTGAAAGGTAATTACCGGTTTGTTCAGCAATAAAAATTCGTATACCGTCGATGAAGTATCACTGATCATGACATCGGCCATCAACTGATATTTGGTAATGTTATGATCGTCGATCCAGATGACATGCCTTTGAGAGGCTGCCCATTCCCGGTATTCATCAGTCCATTCCTGACGCGTCAAAGGATGGAATTTTAATAATAACAGGATATCCTTTTCCTGCACTAATCTATCGAGTCCCGCTTTCAAATGAGGAAGCGAGGTGAGAGAAGGCGAAAAAGTCGGTGCATAAAGTACTAATTTTTCACGTTGGTGTTGCTGTAACAGCCGGGATTTTTCTTCATCGAAAGTATGCAGATTCTGAAAAATCCAATCCTGGCGCGGCCAACCGGGTTCTACTACCTCGAAATCCTTGTATTTTTTTGCCAGAGCACTGAAACCTTCGGTGAAAAAAGGGCCTTGGGTAAAGTAGGTATCGAAATATCTTCGGATCACCCAATGGTCTTTCTTTTCGGCAGCATAACCATGGAAGATTTGTATTTTTACGCCCGGCAGATAATAAGGGACAATGTTGCAGGGAACGAAAATGGCTTCCGGCGAATAATCATAAATCTTTTGTATGCTGTCGGTCCACTTCACTCGGTCTTTTAAGGGAAAGTCAGGGATATTCCGGGAATGGACATACCATAAAATGTCGTGTCCTCCGCTTTTCAGTGCTTCTTCCTGAATAGGAGTCAGAATATTGATGGCATATTTTTGTTCACAAAATAAAACAATACGCATAACAGATATTATAATAAATGTGCAGGAATTTTATCAATAGCTTGCTGAAAGTCAGCAACGGTATCCAGTTCCATAGAAAAAAACGAGGTCGTATCTACGATACCGAAAGTATGACCTTGGGCGATCAGACGTTCGAAGGCTGCTTCGTAAAAAATATTGACCTGATTTTCTTGCAGAATCATCCGGTCGAGTTCATCCACTAAAGCATGAGTATAACCGCCCGACATTTTTTCGATACCTATAGATTCCCCGATAGCTTTTCCGATGGAACAGGTTTTACTGATTTCGGCTACTTTACCTTGGGCATCAGGAATAACCTTGATTTCTTCTTCAGAAAGCGGGTGGTCGTTGAGAGCCAGACAAGTAGTGTCGGGACAATCCAATACGGCTTTTACCAATAACGGATCGAACAGGATGTCACTATCTAAAAGTAAGATACGTTCCCCCCGGATTTTATCTTTAGTCAACCAAAGGGAATAGATATTATTGGTTGAAGCATATTTTTCGTTGTAAATATACTCGACCTTTAAATCAGGGTAGTGTCGCTGAACGAATTCGATGATTTGTTCTTGCAGGTATCCGGTGACAATAACCACTTCCCGGATACCGTTAAAAATTAATCCCTCGATAGCTCTGCCCAGCAAACATTGTTTCCCGATTTCCAGCAAACATTTGGGTTTGTGATCTGTCAGGGGACGGAGGCGTGAAGCCATACCTGCCGCGAGTATAATAGCTTTCATTGTGCGACGACTTCTTTTATCGTAGCGATTACTTCGACATTCTGGCGATGTGTGCCCAAAGTAATACGCATGTGAGTATTGATATCCGGTTCGTTCATGAATTTGATCTGGTATCCTTTGGCTTTAAAGGCAGCCTGAAGAGTTGCTTTCAGTTCGATCGGATACTTCACCAGAATGAAATTCGCATTCGACTGGTATACTTTGAAGCCCTCGAGGGTATTCAGTTCGTTCATGTACATTTGCCGGTCTTCGGCCATTTGATCGGCAACTTGCTGATAGTAGTCTGTCGATTTCAATACGGCAATTCCCAGTTCTTCCGATAAACGGTTATAACCCAAATATTTGGTACTATAGTTCAAAAAGCGGGTTAATGCAGTTCCCATGAAAGCGAAACCCAAACGTAATCCGGGAAGTCCGTAAAATTTAGATAGAGTCCGTACAATCAACAGATTCGGAAATTTTTCCAATAAAGGTTTTATATAACTGGTATCTTTGTTGGCGAAAGAAGCATAAGCTTCGTCGATAACGACCACTGTTTCCGGCGAAATAAAAGAAAGAATCTGATCGAGTTCTTCAGAAGTCAGGGAATTCCCTGTCGGATTATTGGGCGAAGCAATCAATACCATTTCCGGATTTTCTTTCCGGATAGCTTCTTTCATCGCTTCGAAATCGTATTTGAATGTATTTCCCTCTTCGTATAAAGGATAAAGTACACTTCGTCCCTCTACTTCATCGGCTATCGATTTATAATACCACCATGAAAATTTAGGGATCAATAATGTCTTTTGTTTTTCTTTACCTGATAAAAAGCAGTGTACCACTTGTTTCAGGATATCTTCTCCACCATAACCGAGAATGATTTGTTTTTCAGGAATATTATAGATCGAAGAGAGATAATCTGAGAATATACTTTTTTTACCTTCATCATATATACGGGTATAGAAACAAAGATTGTTCGGGTCGAAATTCTTAAGTACTTCTCCTACTGCTGGACAAGGTCCATAGTTATATTCGTTCCGGTCAAGATAGGTGATTTTTTTTTCCATGTTGATATTTTTTTCTAAATCTGCAGGGATAATTTGAATCCCTGGAATATGCAAAAATATAAAATAAAAATATACAAAACCGATTCTGTAAAATTTTATGGCAATTATATACCTGTTAACACGAATAAAACGT